>Ga0307514_10000515_pt1 | contig 76845 bp, 76 predicted proteins | sample 16_EM_MG_FD_203088 | JGI IMG/M metagenome (GOLD analysis project Ga0307514, IMG submission 203088) | Populus trichocarpa ectomycorrhiza microbial communities from riparian zone in the Pacific Northwest, United States - 16_EM | ecosystem: Host-associated > Plants > Roots > Unclassified | place...
ATCGGTTCAACTTGACCGAGTTGGAAGACGCGGCAGTGGGTTTACAACTGTCGGAAGAGATAGCTCTTGCGAGACGGGCAAGAGGTTGAGTCTTAGGATAAGACGAGGAGAGAAAGAGATTTGATAGGCGGCTGTACTTAGATTCAATAAATATTGTATTAGTTATTGGGATCTAAAAACCCCCGTAACAGTATAATATTTTAAGTACTCTACGCTGTTATCTGAAGGATTTAATTACAGCTCGTTATACGACACCGGAGTTGTTGCACCTTTACCAGGAACTCTATAAAACCGGAGCATACTTTTATCGCAAAAATAAGCAACCAGGGTTACACCTTATAGTCGATAAAAACCGGGTTAATAAATGAGTTTGGAGTGCCAGAAGTGCGAAAACAACTTCTGCTGTATTTATTTGGGTCAGAAAACGTGTGGCGAACATTGCCGGAGGCAGAATTGCTTTTGCATAAACTGCCAGCTATACAATATCGAGGAAAAAAGCCCAGCAGTATTTTGCCAGAAGTGTAGCTTCCTTTCAGAGTGCTACGGCTATAAATACTTAGGAAAACTCAACGGAAGGGATTCCTACGTATTGCAAAGATACTGCATCGATCATTGTCAGTTTGGAAATTGCCCACACTTGGACGAAACTACGGTCGAGTTATCTCGATTAATACCACCACCGGACTATAGTCACCTAGTTCAGGATGGCGGCCCCTCGCAGACGATTGACATACACCAGCAAAGCGCTGGCCCCCAGCGGATCAGGGATACAGAAACCCCGATCCCCAGCGGCAAGGCCTATCCCAGAATGGTGCCTAGAGTATCAAAGGAGAATAGAAGCCGCCCGAAAGGACTACTTGCTACTCAAAGAGCAAGAAGAGCCGGAGGAAGCCGTAGAAGGACAAGGGGAGATACTGATGTTAGAAGCGAACCCCGACTTAGTTCAGGAACAGTTATCGGAACTCGCTCAACAAATCGTCCATGTTATAGAGGCATGTAACGAGGAAAAAGACATTCTGAAGGAAGATTTTGACTCCGTAAAAAACGGAATCATAATTATGGAAAGTCGACTGCAGACCGAGAAAACTAGAATAGACTCGGAAGTTCAGGGAGTTGGGTCAATGATGGATTATCAACAAGCAGTATTGGGAGAATTGCGATCCAGCATCCACGTTTTGCAGGGCCAGGATAATCAGATAGTAACGGAGGCCACTGATTTGTTTGCCGGACTCAGAAAAGAGTTAGAAAATCAGAGCAAAAAGTTGTTGGATGGGAGCTTACAGAACTTCGCCAATAAAGTAGCTCTTCAGTCTGTTCAGAAGTCAGTGGGAATTTTATCCAGGAGAGTGGACGAAATTACCACGGTATTGGCAACCGTTACGGATAAAATCAAGGATTTGCCATCAGTACGAGAAATACGGCAATTCCAGGCAGAAATGGAGGAGTCAAGAAATCGGCTAGCAGAGGTTAACACCGAGCTGACTACGGCGTTTGATCAGTACAAGTTTTCAGAATCAACACTCCCAGGAATTCCTCAGAACCTTGGGGGACCCTCAGGAACTCAGCAATATATGCATCCACAAAGGGCTGCAGCTTTTTATTCACCATCAGTATCAAGTCTTAGGGATACTGCGAGCGAATATTCCTGGCAAGGGAGAATAAGAGGAGGAGCCGGGTCAGGCTCAGGAAATAACGCCGATGCAGGAGGCAACGCCGATGCAGGAGGCAACGCCGGTGCAGGAGGCGCAGCAGGAGGCAACGCCGATGCAGGAGGCGCTGGAGAAGGAAACGCCAATGTAGGTGGTGCAACAGGAGGTGGAGGACCTCCACCACCCCCAGATCCACCACCATCTGATCATGGAGGACCATCGGGGAGAAGACCATCAAGAAGACAGAGACGAATTAAGGATCTCGAAAGCTCCAAACCGATAAAAATCAAGGAACCAAAGAAGTTTTACGGGAAACCAGGAGAGGATTTCGATACTTGGTGGGTGTTAATACAGGTCTATATTAAAGACCAGCCAGAAAGGTTCCCGGAAGACGAGAGAACAATAGACTGGATAGGATCGTTAATGGAAAGCTATGCAGCGTCATGGCATATCCAATGGCTGAAGGGCACCTTATCCGGACTACACCCAAAGTCGATGACCGGGTACGTTAATGCCCTTAGACTTAGGTTCGAAGATAGAGACGCCAAGGACGAAGCCTACGCCGAGCTAGAAAAAGTCCGGTATGAGGGATGCATTAGGGATATGTTCACTCAAATCCAAACCCTTAATGATAAGGCAGCAGTAACCGGAGCGGCGTTTAAGAAGTTGATCCTGGAAAGACTACCGCATAAAATACTTGAGCAAATGCATACGGTAGACTTGACAGGAAGAACGGATCAGGAGATCATGACCATAATTACCAACGCCGGAAGAACGGCCGAAAAATGGGAAGCAGCACGCAATAACCTGGGCCTTAAGACCCAGTTTAAAGCCAAGGATAAGGCCCTAAGTAGGTTCCGTAAGGACGAAGAAGTACGTCGTCCTAAGAAAGAGAAGAGGTCCAAACCTTTCGAACGGACTATCCGGAAAAAAGATAAAAAATCGAAACGAGACAATACACAAACCGCGGGAATAGATTCATCCGAAATACAACGAAGAAAGTCTGCGGGAGAATGTCTCAGATGTGCCTGGCCCTCAGATAGGAAAGGGAGTCATAGAGTAGCAGAGTGCAGGAGACCGATCAAGCTAGATAAAGGAACAGCAGCATTTCCTAAGCCTAAGGAATACCAGAAAATGAAAATAGCCGGAATGCAAGTGGAATCGGATGACGCGGATAGCTCAGAAGAATCGGACGATGAGGAATCCGAGGACGATGAGGAATCCGATGAGGAATCCGAGGATGATGCGGAATCCGATGAGGAATCCGAGGATGAAGAAGAAATCGATAAGGAGTCCGATAAGGAAGAACAATCGGAAGGTGAGTATTTGGATGAAGAAAGGGATATTGGGCAGGAGGAAGAAGAAGAAAGGAATTGGTGGGATTCTCCGCCAGATTCACAGTCTGAGTGAAAAGCCATATTGAGCTTTTAGGTCGCAAATCAATATTTTAACATACCTATCTACGATAGGAAGACCTTTTCTTTTTTTTGTTTTATTTTTTCCCTCTGAAGATGATCGGATGATCGAAACGGCTGGCCGTAAGGGAATACGATTCAGCATATTATCATACGATCATCAAACCAGTCACAAATACCTATAACTTACGTTATATTAACCCGTTGTGGTTACGCTATTGTCGAAAGGATAGCGATGGCAAAACGAAAAGCCTCAGAACCTCTAGAGAGGTATCCAAAAAAGCTGAATACATCCAATGATTTCGTTTACTATCAACCAGCACTTCACCCAAAGATTCAAAAAATCTCAGCCACGAAAGTCGGTAAAAGACCTATCTATAGGTTCTTTGTCGATTATGATGGGAAACACTTTCCGTTAAGAGCAATGCTAGATAACGGAAGTACTTCTTTTGTCATATCTCCGGAAGCAGCAAAAGCATTTGCAATACCAGTGGTTAGAAGGCAGCATTCAGTACGGACCGGAGATGCGTCGGGAAACAGAATGAAAACAGAGGATTTGTTTACCATTCCACTTGGAATTTCATTCGGTAACCACCGATCTTATAATGAGGAAGATCACGCTTTCGAAGTTATAAAAACAACAGGAGATTACGATGCTTTAATACCAGCGTGGTATTTAGAGAAACATAAAGCCCGGGGGACAACAACGAGTCACCTGCATTTTCCTCACTGTCCACAAGAATGTTATAATCACGGTAGGATACATCCGGAATATTCGATTACTTACGATAAAAGAGTGGCTCTTAATGAAAAAGCTATACATATCGGCGCAATAGTTCAGACTAGTCGGAATTTGCTGAATAAGCTGCCAATCCATTATCATAAGTTCTTATTATTATTCGATCCGGAAGAAGCAGAAAAATTACTAGATAATAAAGGATGCGATCATCGCATAGAATTAAAAGGACCAGATGAGAAATTACGAATGGGTCCCATTTATCAGCTTTCAGTTGAAGAAGAGAAAATTCTAATTAAGTATTTGGATACCATGATTAAAGAAGGGAAAATTAGGCCTTCCAGCAGTTCGGTAGGGAGCCCTATATTGTTCGTTCCAAAACCTAATGGAAAGGGATTACGGCTCTGCATTGATTTTCGGCATTTGAATGATTACACGGTAAAGGATAAAACCCCGTTACCAATAATGGAGGAATTATCAACACCAATTAGAGGAGCCACGCATATAACCAAGGACGATCTCAAGTCAGGGTTTTATTTAATTAGGATGGCGCTAGGACATGAGAAATATACGGCATTCCGAACTAAGTTTGGCCTGTACGAATATATGGTTATGCCATTCGGCTTATGCAATGCACCCGCAACCTTTCAAAGAGAAATCAATAGGATCTTACGACCCCTGTTAGGACTGGAACTGGTTATTAAAACCGATATACACGTTGATGATGACGAGGGAATGGTAGTAGTCGCATACGTCGACGATATATTAATAGCCACTAAGGGATCCGTTGGGAAACATCACAAACAAGTTTCGAAAGTTTTTCAGCTCTTAATGGATAACCGGTTATGCATTGAACTGGATAAGTGTGTTTTCGATGTAGCCAGAACACCGTTCTTAGGATTTATCGTGTCTGGAGAAGGATTAGAAATGGATCCGGAGAAAGCCAACGCAATTGTTAACTGGCCGCGACAAACTTCAAGAAAAGAAGTACAACAATTATTGGGATTATGGAATTTCTATCGACGTTTTATACAAAATTTCTCAGGAATAATATCTCCAATTACGGATCTTCTCAGACAAGATGTTAATTTCGAATGGGGGCAAAGCCAAGAAGCGGCTTTCCTCAAGATCATTATACTTTTTACATCCGGGAGTACTCCTATATTAAAGCATTATGATCCAGAAAGACCAGCGTTACTGGAAACGGATGCCTCAGATTTTGCGATAGCAGGTGTATTATCGCAGAAATTCAAGGACGGCAAGCTTCATCCGGTTAGATTCGTATCTAGAAAACTTTCCCCAGCCGAACTTAATTACGATGTTTATGATATGGAAATGCTAGCGGTAGTATTTTCTTTAAATAAGAACCGCCACTATCTGCAAGGAGCGGTACATAAAACTACGATTTACTCCGATCACCAGAATCTTACGTATTTCAAATCAGCAGTCCTGTTAAATCGAAGACAGGCTAGATGGGCCGAAGACCTGAAGCAATATAATTTCGTACTATTATATCGCAAGGGTTCTTCTAACGCCAAAGCCGATATACTTTCTAGGTGCCCGGCGTTCACCTCTAAGGAAGGGGGTACAACTTCAGCAACAAATCAAGCAATGTTGGATAAAGAACAATGGTTAGAAGTTGGGGCGATGCAACTAGATTCAGAAGAATACGAAAACATTCAAATATCTTCAATGGAAATAGAATTGCTATTACCGGAGGCCAAGGAAAGCATTAAAGAGAAAGCAAGGCTGGATGATAAGTACAGGGACTTATGTAAGCAAGTCACAAAAGGAGGGAATATCGATAAAAGGTTCACAATAACGGATGATCTGCTATGCTGGAAGAATAGGATTTACGTGCCAGAAGGTCTACGACAAAGGGTTATTAAGTCAGAACACGACTCGAAGGTAGCAGGACATTTCGGCAGAGACCGAACAATGGAACTCCTGTCCAGGAATTTTTATTGGGGAAATATGGAACGCGATGTCAGAAAATATTGCAGCGAATGCGATATATGCCAAAGGACTAAGGCCCCGAGACACGCAAGGCATGGGTTGCTGCACCCTCTGGAATTAGCATGTAAACCTTGGACGCATATTAGTACCGATTTTATTACGGATCTACCTGAGTCGGAAGGAGCTACGATAATACTAGTAGTTGTGGATCGCTTCACCAAGATGGCGCATTTTGTCCCAATCAAGAAAAAGGATTCTTCTACAGTAGCAAGGGCATATTTGGAAAACATATGGAAGTACCATGGATTCCCAGAAGACGTCGTTTCCGACCGAGACACAACATTTACTGGAAGCTTCTTCACGGACCTATATGATTACTTAGGAATTAAACGCAGCATGTCTACAGCCTACCATCCCCAGACGGACGGTCAGACTGAGCGGATTAACCAAGTAATCGAATCCTATTTACGGTCATATTGTAATTACGAACAGAATGACTGGGCTTCAATGTTAGCAATGGCCGAATACGCTTATAATAATTCGAAACATTCGGTAACCAAGATTTCACCTTTCTATGCCAATTACGGGTTCGAAGCGAGGACGACCTGGCCTACGGAAATTCAGTTCCGAAACCCAGCATCGGAAATGTACGGTCATTACATGACAAGCGTACACGAGCGACTTACGGAACGATTGAAGGTAGCAGTGGAGACAATGAAGAAATATTATAATAAGAGAAGGAAGGAAATTGCACCGTTTAAAAAGGGAGAATTAGTGATGCTAAACGGAAAGAATATACGAGCCAAGCACCGTTGTAAGAAGTTGGAAGATAAGATGCTAGGACCTTTCGAAATCTTATCGGTAGGCAGCAATAATCGGTATTGCAAGCTGAAACTGCCAGAACATTGGAAACTTCATCCGGTATTCAATATAGATCTTCTCGAACGATATAAAGGGACCGACCCCAAGAAACGAGTAATCGAAATCGAAGCAGATGGAGAAGACTGGGAAATGGAAACCATCGTGGCAAGCGGGCCAACAGATTATAATCCCAAAGAGCACTTATTTCTGGTCAAATGGAAGAATTACGCACACGAAGAGAATACGTGGGAAACATATGGAAATGTTACGGAGCATAATAAGGAGTTGTTAAAAGATTATTATGTGAGGAATCCTGGCGTGGCGAAAGACGGGAGATTTGGGAAACAAATTAAGGAGAAGAAGAAAAAGAAAAGAACTTGAGGAATTTAGATCTAGGTGGGAAAAGCTAAGTTGTTACTGTCATTTTGGATTTATATTTGTTTTGCATCGATGAGGTCACCGAGCTTAGAGAAGGGGGTGATGTTAGGGGTTCTCCCTAACAGCGATAATGATACTTGATTTACTACAAGATTCATACATATTTACAATATGCATAACACCTATGCATGTGATAATCAAGTTGGTCAGCGATACGCTCTTTAGCGGGAGCTCGTATCGATCGCGCAAAGCAGGGGGGCTTTGTTCACGTCTCAGAAACTATGCGGGACATGTGTGGTAATCACGCACGGCAGTTGATAGTCAAGATGCAATTAAGAGGACTCTTCTCCCCTACCCGTAACGGGATAGGACCCGGAGAGGCACGTCCCGGTCAAGAGAAAAGTCTCGACCTTAGCATGACGTAACTGAGGGATTTAATGACGTAGGCTTAGAGTCTAAAGCGATGCACCACGCATGGTCAGATCGCAATGTAACCTCGTATCGGATACGAGCTTACGCGTCATTAATCTACGTTGGCATAGTATCGGTTGGTCGCCGACTAAACCTATGACGCAAGAAAATCGCTCACTTGCATGAGGGATTTTTGAGGCGATAAGCATTATCAACTTGGTTGGTAGATGTTCCAACTACCGACTCTAAAAAGATTGCGAGGGTTATTGAATGTGCATGGGTGAGCAGATATCGGGCAACGGATGGCCTGATTGTTATCAGGAGCGTAAGCTTTCAAACCACGTAGCCATGGCGCAATTACCTGAGGGTGTTGCGATGAGTTATTTCTCGGGCGCTAGAGGGGCGTGGCCGGAATAATCATTATCTTGGCTTGAGAGGTCTACGGCTATAAAGAGCCAGCGTTGGACGTAGTTATTGGGGACATCAGCGAACACATTAGCTTTCAGAGAACACCGAAGACGATCTTAAAATATTATTAAGAATTCTATCTATCTTTACCATTACTTCCCTCATCCATACACGAGACTGGGTACTGTATGCCTGGACATTGGTACACACCAGCCGAGTACGCACTACAGCGGAAAGTCGAGAGTTTCGGCAGGTTGCTTTCAGAATTGGAAGAGCACGGCCTAACCCACATCTACGCTGTGGTTTTGCTTTTCTGTCGACTCGAGAATATCGAATACCTGGTGCTGAGATATATCAACACCGGCGCCTTACCCTTCGAGGAATTTTCCGAGGAGTGGTTGTTCGACGGGGAAATCTAATACTCGTCTATATAGGAGACGGGAATTGGCATCGGTTCAACTTGACCGAGTTGGAAGACGCGGCAGTGGGTTTACAACTGTCGGAAGAGATAGCTCTTGCGAGACGGGCAAGAGGTTGAGTCTTAGGATAAGACGAGGAGAGAAAGAGATTTGATAGTCGGCTGTACTTAGATTCAATAAATATTGTATTAGTTATTGGGATCTAAAAACCCCCGTAACAACGCTGAGAACTTTCTAATCGGACGACTGAGTTAAATGCTTGTAGAAACCATCATTCTCCGGCTGGAGGATTAACTAAGACTTACCTGGGAGAAATTCTGAACATCCGGTCGAAGAATGAAATTCTTTGTGGGAAAGTTTCAATATCCAGCCGGAACTTTAATTTTGGGCCTAGATGGACTCACAACATCTGGTCGGAGGATATTGTGCTCATTTGACAGTTCCAACTTCCCTCCGGAGACTTGAGATGTACCTAGCAGAAGCTCGAAAGTGTCTATTCGGAGGACTGAGTTCAACGCTGGTAGCAACTATCATCTTCCGGCCAAAAGATTCAGTACTACCTGGTTGGGTGAAAGTGTCAATCTCCGGTCGGAAAACGCAATTCTTGTTGCGAAACTTTCAACTTTTCGAGCGGAGAAGTGAGATCTACCTTGCTGAACCTGGCAGCTATCTACTCGAAAGGCTTAGTTCAGCGCTGGTAGAAACTGACATCTTCCGGCCGGAAGATTCAATGGTACCTGCATGGGAGAAATTCTCAACTTCCGATCGGAGCATGCAGTTCCTCTTGGGACAGATTCAACTTTCCGGCTTGAGAATTTAGATCTACCTAGTAGACTCTGGGAGCTTTCTACTCGAATGACATAGTTCGATACTGGTAGAAACTATTATCTCCTGGCCAGAAAATTAAATACTCTCTGCCTAGAAGAAATTCTCATCTTCCGGTTGGAGAACGATGCAATTTTTGGGAGAAATTTTCAACTTCCGGCCGGAGGATTCACACACTTCCATCTTCTGGTTGGAGGATATAGTTCTAGTGTCAAAAGTTCCAACTTTCCGGTCGGAAGTCTAGCCTTAACCTCAACCCAGCCACTGAAAATCTTGCTATAATACCACAGTAGTTTATATTATTCGAATCTGAAAACTTGTATTGGTGGATGATGCTAAAGGAATTTTGGTATCGTATTTGATTTATATGCTGTCCAGTAATGATACTAACAACTTGCTAAATGTGATGTCAACTCTCTATATAGCAATATGTTATTGCGAACCTATACTTCAGTCTGTCATCTGATTTCAATATGAATACTAATATCAATGCCAAATGCCAGGATACTTTTACTATCACACTGTGTCAATAGGCTGTCCAGTGAAAATACTAACTACTTGATAAATGTTACTTCACCGATCCAGGTGTGACTATGTTGTTGAGAACTGATAGTACAGTAATTGATTCAATCTGAATGTGAATACTAGTATCCGTGGAAAATGCAAAGATAGTTTCTGTATCATACTGTATCAATGTACTGTCCAATAAAGATACTAACAAATTCCTAAATGTTACTCCACCTATCCAGATATGGATATGTAGTTGAGATCTGATAGCACAGTTGTTTATTCAATTTGAATGTGAATACTAGTGTCTGTGCATCATGCAAAGTGAATTTTACTATCATATATCATATACATGGTATCCAGTACAATACTCACAACTTGGTGAATGCTACATCAGCAATCAAGATATGAATATGTCATTGATAACCTATACAGCATATGTTTATTTAATATAAATGTCAATATTCGTAAAACTGTACACTGCAACAATAATTTCAATATCACACTATACATATATGCTGTCTAGTGAAGATACTAACGACGTGGTAAATGATACTGTACTGATCAAGATATGAATATATCGTTCAGAAGTGATACTACAGTCATGTATTCATGTTGAATGGTAATCCTAGTATGACAGTGTAACGCCAACAAAATTTCGGTATCCGATTGGGTATATATACGGTATAGCAAAGGAACTGACACCTTCATAAATAATATGTCACTAATCCACATACGAATATATCCTCGGAAACTGTTACTACATTACTTCTTCGAACTTGATTCTGAATACTTGGTTCGGTGGAAACTGTACGCATGATTTTTGTATCCTATTGTGTTATCATACTATCAAGTGGAAGTACATACAACTGGGGAAATAATACTTCACCTGTCTAGATAATAGTATGCCATTGAGTTGTAATACCACAGTCGTTATTGTAATTTCAATAGGAGTATGAGTATTCCGTGGGAAATGCGATGATATTTGTAATATTGAATTGTATAATTATGCTACCTATTGATGATTCTAACAACTTGGTAAATGTTACTTGAACTATCCAGCTAGTATTCTATCTTACAGAAGTGATACTACAATTGTTTCTTTGATTTGAATGTGATTACTAGAATCTTTGAAAAATGAAAAGATATTTCTGGTATCAAATTGTATCAATATGGCATCCAGTAATGCCACTAACAACTTTTGAAATGCTACTCTAGATATCCAGATACGAATGTATCATTCAGAAGTGATAATACAGTCATTATTTCAATTTGTATGTGAATTTTAGTATCAGTGGATAATGTAAAGAGAATTTTTGTATCATATTTTATATATATACTGCCCAGTGAAGATAGTAACAACTTGGTGAAAAATACTTCAGCTTTTCGGATACGAATATGTTGTTGAGATCTGATACTGCAGTTGCTAATCGAATTGCAATGTCAATACTAGGCTCACCAGACAATGGAACTATGATTTTACTATCCTATTGTATTAATACATAGTGCAGCGAAGATGATAACAACTTGGTAAATGTTACTCCACCTTTCCAGACTGTAATTTCTGGTTGAGAACTGCCAGTACAGTCGTTCATTCAATTTGAATGTGAACACTAGTATCAGCTTATAATGCAGAGCGAATTTGTGTATCATGTTGTTGTAATGGCACGGCTCCACGTGACGTGTCCAGGGCCGGGTAATACCTGCTTTATATAGTCGGCTCGCCACGAGCCTTAGATCTCTAGCGATAATCTTACCTTTATACTACTCTACAATATTGATATCCACGTCTGCAACCGTATCTACTGATATACCTTCCTACGAGGCCATACACGGGCGTATGCCTTTACACTATTATCGCTCTTACAATTTCAGATACGTTTCGCATACTGGATTTCATGAATTACCCCTTTCCGACGCGTCACGACACGCAGTCTACGCGCGAGATATCATACAGATTTGGGAGCACTGATTGCAGAAGCGAAGTGCCTTGATAAGACTATTGAATTGAGGTTAACGGTAGCAGAGACGATCTTGTGCGGATTTCAGTGGCCAATCGGCCAGAGACGCGTCGCGACACCTATGGACGAGAAGTCATATGGACTTGAGATCTACGAATCGCAGATACAAAAGAGGCATGAATTGTCCGCCCAATTGAGACTAATCGTAACAGAGACAATTCCGAGTTGGTTCCAGAGGCCAGCGGGCCAGGAGACGCGTCAACGACCAAGTCAATCGAAGTTCATTTCAACGAATTCATCATACAAGAACTCGAAGGCAATCAATCGCGACATTAATGACATTCGATACCTCGAACGAAGTACACCTACGAAAGCTCAGGGCAGATTTACGCGATACGCACGATTCACATCTAGCGATGCCACCGATGGCAGTTCCAATCGCAATTACCTTCCGCAAGACTCAACGAAGTTATCTACGTTACGGATGGTTAGGAGTTCCAGCAATGGCTTTGGAAGGTCAACAACTACGACTCAGAACGAGTCATTGATGCAACTGAGGAGCAGCGATCGCAGATCGTGTGGCAGCTCCGAAAGGGAAGTACAATAACCCCAAATGTTCTAAAGTGGCGAGCAGATACAACTCGCGATTACCATTGGCAGTTATCACCTGATTGGACGACCGAATCGGATCGTTGTGAGGAGAGAGAGCCATCTGAGCCAACTCTATTCTATTTCGTCAAACAAGTCAACGAAAGCGGATCAATCGTCAACGAGCGAATACGGATATGTGCCCATACGATGGCATACGAAGAGGGTTTTTAGGAATACAATGGAGATGGTTGTTATTTTGTAGCCGGGATTCTCAGGATCTACGGGGCTACCGGATGGACCGTCTGGGCACTCTCCGGAGACCAGCGGATTTAGCATGTATTTAAGGCGCGCGGAGGTTCAATTGATGTGTCGTATCCCCTCGCGGGAATGGACAGTATTTGGTTGTCAGACAGTCCCAATTGGGTGTGACAAGTATGTGATTCGCTCAGTGAGCTTATTCGTACACATGGTGGCAGCCGCGGTGGACGCACTGTGTGAGCTGGAGAATTAGCGTCGACTTGCAAAGCATTCGACTTTTGGCTCTGCAACCCCAGGGTGAGCGGAAGAGGTGGCAGTGGACCGGGCAGGCCATCAGGTATGCCCTGGGAATGTACCTGGATCACGGCTACGGAGGAGACGTGTTCCGAAGGAGGTGGCGGTGATCCGGATATTTCAATACTTGGAACCAATGCCTTTGACGATCAACTGGCCAGTGAGGAGGTCGTTTGGACGTTCTTCCTAAGAGTGGGAGTTCGTATAGGGCTGCTGGGAGTGACCGTGGAAAGCATCTCTAGTGGTGAGATAGGCACCAGGCACTGGACGGGCGAGCAGGGAGCAGCGGCGGTAGTTGCGGCAGAAGAGCGTCCAGGAGGGAACCTTGAATGACTGCTACCGGCACGCCGAGACACGAAGGGAGTCTGGACGGCGGGGCTTGGCCCTATTGTGGCGAACCGTTTTAAATCCGGGCTCCTGGATATTCCTTCATACCGCTCCATATCTAGTACGAATTGAGAACTAATGTTTGCAGATGGAGCCGGCACAACAACAAAGATGGTGCCTACAGACGATGGAGGACATATCCCGGCTATATACGGAGAATTCGTGGAGGGTTTTCAGCACAGGCGGAGACACTCGCGCCGCATCGGTCAATTGACCATGCAATCGACTTGGAGCCCGGCTACAATTTGCCATATGGGCGGATTACAATTGAGCGGAGTTGAGTTGAACGGAGTTTTCAGTTGAGTTGAGTTGAGTCGAGCGATATTCACGCAATTGCGTGGATTCAGATCACGTGCTCACGCGGCCGGATCATGGATTTGGACTTAAAGATCCCATGCCATATGGACGGATCGATGAGTCGGTATTTTCTTACGATAGACGATATGTCACCGGATGGATTATGGGACTGCGATGAAGAGTCAATGGAAGACGGACATTATGGAGGTTAGTAAATATGACCTTTAGAGGGCTTACAGAGCTACAGGAGCAGTCACGGAATGCGGCCCATACGAGGGCAATTACGCACAACGTGGCAACGAACGGCTGGAACCAGATGGATCCCGTCCGGAGATGGATCGCGGCATAATATGGATCGCGACCGGATATGGATGGATGACAGGAGATGGATCACGGGAGACGGATGACAATCAATCTCCTTCCCTTTCATGAAGATATTGAGGTTATGCGAAGTTTTACCCTTTTCGAGATTACGACTTTGATTTCAATCTACGCAACTACGCAGTTACAGTGGAACGCAGATATGCAGACATACGATGTACCGGCGGCATGGCTCCACCGAGTACGATACCGAGCACTATTCAGAGCACTATTCAGAGATACCGAATTATGCAGCTACAAGCCCGAGTTTCAATGCCGAATACGATCCCGAATCAATCCTGAGTCACACAGGTACAATGCCGATACCCTACAAGCCGTACGAGATTTGTCTTTGGCGGAGCAACGATCTTTAAAGAGGGGGATGACAGTGCCGGAATCGCAACAACCCCTACCGCGAACAATTACCGTACCGGAAGTGCAGGGACGAAGCACTGTGAAACGCATTCACCAATAGAGAAGGCTGGCAGCGGCATGTGCACCCAGAGAAGTGATGGCAAACACACCTACAGATGAATCAAGAAGCCGCATGCCCAAGTTACAATCCCGAATGAGATCCCGACTCAGTCTCGGCGATCCCAATTCAGTCTCGACAATCCCGAGATACACAGCTGCTACGGGAAATCAACTTTAGAATCAAGCCTAATCAACCGATATGGCACCCGAAGATGCCGTAATGGATTAGTCGTCTGCAGAGCTACGACGTACAAAAGGGGGATGACCGTACCGGAATCAAAAACAACCCCAACTACAAGCAATAACCGTACCGGAAGTGCTGGGAGGAAGCACCTTGGAGCGCACTTACCGGCAGAAAGTCGCAGCTGGAGATTAGTCAACAAGCAAAACGACGATGTGGATACCCAGACAAGTGACAGCGAGCACACCTGGAGAAGGAGCGGAAAGCATACCCGGAGGAAAGCCGGCGAGCAATTGGAGATGATAAGTGCACCGAGCACAGGGCGGATGTCAAGTGTACCTACAAGTGCACCGACTTGGAGGATGATCAGTGCGACTATAAGAGCACCGGAGAGATGATGAGATGATCAAGCGAGTTCGATCTATGCCGAATGAGTACAATTATGTCTACCGAAGCAGTTCCGAACGAGACCGAAAATGATCTCCGAACGTACCAAATAGTTTACCGAACGGCATCGCGAGAGACAGTCACCGAATGCAATCGTGACACAGTCGAGACAACTACCAAAAGATTATTACCGGATTGCCTCGAATGGAGGGCGCAGGAACTTAGTATTATCGGGAGCTCTACCTACCGAAGGCACCGACTGGGATGTTTACCAAACGGCTTACCGAAAGGAATGCCGCACGACTTACCGAAAGGAATGCCGCACGACTATACTGGAGGACTACAAGCCTGCTTGGCCGATACTGAAGGAGTACGAATATAACTACTAACGGGCACCGTGTGAGAGCCACCGGCTGCAAGAGAGGATATCAGATATCGAGGCTGGCGTACAACGCTATGCACGAGGGTCGGGAGAGCGGAAACGCACTTGAATATATGTGGTATGAATGACCATTTCAGGAGAAGCTTACGAGATAGATACGAAGTCATATATGATTGACCATCACCGACGGCTATGATACCGGGAGCAGAAGCTTCCAAATCGGCAATAATGATCACTGATGGGCTGGGCCTGTGGAATGGTTAACGAGGAATTGGGAGAGCTCGAGTGCTAGCGCACTTGAATATATATAGTGAGTATGACCGGTTACAGGAATGCTTACAAGTTAGATATACCGATGCAATGGCGATGGCGATGGCGATGATGATGAGCAGCGAGCGGAAGCCACCATCGATGCTGCCGAGTCAACACGAGGCTCATACTATGATTGGAGATTTCACCGAGATTACTGTCTCTAATTCCGACGATGACCTACGCTTGGTACAAGCTACGAGTGCGAGAATTGATGGTCGGATGCTGGACGGATGATCGGATGCCGGACATTCCGGAAGTGGAGATATGGAGGACGGTGTCACTTTGAATGTTCCTTCTCTCTCTTCTTTTCTCTTTACTTCATTACTTCTTTGGATCTCGGCCCAGTACAAATGGCGTCGGCACGGGTTTTTACCACCTCCGGAGACAAGTCAAGTTGAGGTGGAGTTTCCCCGTGCGCCGGATCCGCCGAATGGCTACCATATGGTACTAATCGGTTGTGGGACTTATGGGTTCGTACGTTTGCGTACGTTGAACGGTTATTTGATTGTTGTCATTTTTTTCTACTCTTGTACGGGATTATGCAGCCCAGGGGGTCTGCACCTAAAGAGGGGGATAATGTAATGGCACGGCTCCACGTGACGTGTCCAGGGCCGGGTAATACCCGCTTTATATAGTCGGCTCGCCATGAACCTTAGATCTCTAGCGATAATCTTACCTTTATACTACTCTACAATATTGATATCCACGTCTGCAACCGTATCTACTGATATACCTTCCTACGAGGCCATACCCGAGCGTATGTCTTTACAGTTGTATAGATATGCTTTCCAATAAGATACTGACAGTTTGATATATGTTACTTAACCTATCCAGATAAAAATATGTCTTTGAGAACTAATACTACTGTGGTTCAATTTATATGATTGTGAATACCAATATCACTGGAAAATGCCAAAAAAAATTCTATATCATATAGTATTAACATGCTGTCCAATAGAGATACTAACAACTGGGTGAATGTTACTCAACCTATCCAGACACGAATATATTGTTCAGAAGTGATACTACAGTTCTTCATTTAATTTCAATATTCATACTAGCAATAGTGGATAATGGAAAGATACTGTTGGTATCATTGTTTACCAACATGCTGTTCACTAAAAATGCTAACACTTTGGTAAATGTTACTCGAGCTATCCAGATGGAAATGAGTCAGTGGGAGCTCATATTACAGACATTCATTCAATTTGAACGTGAATACTAGTATCAGTGGTGAATGCATAGTCAATTTTAGTATCATATTGTTTAAATATACTGTCCAGTAAAAATACTAACTTGTTAGTCAATGTTACTCCACCTATCCAAGTACAATTAGGTTATTGAGAACTGATACTTCAGTTGTTCATTTAATTTGACTGTGAATACTATTATCAGTTGATTATAATGACTTGAATCTTCTCGTAATGAGTATCTGGAATGAAATGTATTGTCATTCGACACTAACGCAGAACTGTAGCTAACTAATAGAACTGTTGCGGGTAGCAAGCAACCAAGAACATAAGGTACCTTACCGTCTCATCACCAGTTGCACTTTTTTGTATTTTCTTGCATTCTCCTTCTCAAAATTAACAACCACACAACATATAATGGTATCCTTAGTTGGAGATTTTGTAAGTCACTTGACTTCAGGCATATCCTTCTAGTCCTGGATTTCGTATTTCTGCCCAATGTGGAATTATAGACACAGAGTACCAGGCTGTGAGTGGAATCATCCATGCTGGCAAGTTATATTTTTGGGTGGGGTACCCCATTGACATATTACCTGTAGCATTTTTTGTATTTTCTTTCATCTTCCTCTGCCAAATATGCAATAACTCAAGAAGTAATGCTATTTTCGCTATGAAACTTTGTTAACAGCTTCCCTTAATACTTATCTACCATGTCTTTTATTCAATTTCACTCTCTATTGTGGGATTGTTGATAAATAGTACTAATTGAAAAGGAACCACTCTCAGATGCCAAGACATATTCTCGGTGTGGTACCACACCTTCTGTTCACCTGCCGCATAATTTGCTATATTTATCCATGTTCACCAGTATTCTTCACAACTACTCCACAAATAATGCAATTAGGAGTCTGAAATTTGGTTATTGGCTTCTCTTCATACTTATTTTCAATCCCTGTTAGTTATTTTTTATCTCTAATATGACATTGTGGGGATATACTAATGTATGATGAATGGTCTCATCAAGGCTGGCGAGAATTTTTAGTGTGGGTGAAGATATAGTATTAACCCCAGATAGGCAGGAGTAGTTTACACGCCTGAACTGCATCCTATGGCAGCAGGTCAGATCCCTGTACTGCATCCTATGGTGGAAGGTTAGGACTCCTGCCTGTGCATCCTATGTCCGGTCAGACTCTGATTGCCACCCCCTGCAACTGCATCCCATGGCACGTAATGTGCATTCCCCCCATAGGATGCAGTTACAGGTTAGTTGACCTTCACTACTCCATAGACCTAGAGTCGGCTCGCCACAAGCCTTAGATCTCTAGCGATAATCTTACTATACATTTACACCTACTATCATTCCCATCCACGTTTGCAACCTTATTCGAATAATTACCATCCTTATGTCTACGAGGCCGAATGCTGGTGTACGTGCCGTTACACTATTATCGCTTTTTCACTAAATGGATACGTATCGCTTACGGGATGTCCCGAGATTACCCCTTTTTCCGTCGCGCAACATCACGAAGTCAACAATTGAGAATACAGCCCTCCCATGGAGCTATTAAAGCATTGCTCCTACGAAACATAGAGAATTGATCATTCCTTCGTACAATTGAGCCACTTGACGGCAGCGGAGCATCAGAGACAAATTGGCACAAACAGCGCATCACCAGCAATGACGACAACGATCACAAGTACAGAACAGGACTATACAACCCTGCCAATGCGAGCAATCAAATACAATCAATCTAATCGAGTTCGGATACAATTTCTACGAGTCAGTTGAGGGAGATCATCAGTCAGAGATCCTACAATCGACGCAGCGATCTTCCTTCTGAATGCAGCCATGTCGAGAACCAAAGGCGAAGTCGAGAGACGATTTACGAGTCAGGACAGTTACAACTTCATTCCTTCTACTCGAGCGAAGCAATGATTCCACCAGTCTGGACGGTCCCAGTCTGGGGTATGGCTCAATCCAGTCCAGTCCAATGGGAAGGTTGGACTGGACTGTACCACAGACTACCAGTCTTGGACTGGACGGGCTCGGTCTGGACCAGCCCACACACACTTACAAATTCGACATTGTTTCATTGTCAAGTATCACTGAAAACATGACTCATCTTCACATTTGATAACTACTCACCTCTGAATACCCGCTCTGGGCGAAATTATGACAGTTCTGTCTGTATATTCGGTACCATCAAGATATATTTCTCCCATTAAAAGCCCGATACAGTGAGAAATATACCCTAACCCTGGACACAGCGCTGAACTGGTCCATGCCAGTCCAGTCCAGTCCAGTCCTGGTCCAACAGATCTGTGGACTGGTCCGATCCCAGTCCAAAAACGTCTTGGACTGGACTGGACTAAACCCGGACTAGTCCAGTCTGGACCGGTCCACCCCCGGACTGGTGGAATCATTGGAGCGAAGTGCACCTACTTCAATTGGCGTGTACACCTACAGTTCTAGCAACCTCGAAGAAGCCCACTGGCAGAAGCATTCTACGGCCAACCTACGGATACACTACTCGAGAGAAGCATGCCTACGGAGATAGACAATACCATAAACGAAACCCACCTACGGACCAGGATCAGCCTACGAATGAAGCACTCTTACCGCCACGAACGTTTGCACGAGCGAAGTGCACTTACGGAGAAGACACCCTACGATTGAGGCACCTTTACGATCAGATGCTTTCCCTTGATGGTAGTGAACTATAGCGGCGATACATTGCGCAGCGAGAAGTGCATTTACGGTGAGACCTACACAATTCCGCAGACCGACTACGATTACTACGATGACCTCTCAGAGAACAATTAATATGGACAATCACAGTCCACCTACAATATCAGCGAATATCGACTGCAATTACATTAACGGCAACGGAGGTTGTACATGACTATTATTACCTACGGACCGAATAAGCTCTGGACTTCCGGCATCAGCACAGCTATGACTGCGAGCGAGTCAAGAAAGGCAACCAATATTGTCTATATTTGCTACGGGAGAGACGACATTATGAATTGAGAATACCACCTCCAGAGGCACCACTTTCGGGAGACCAATTGGAGAATACAATCAATCGATGAGATATGGATAATACGAGTTTTCATCTTTAAGGCCGGGACACATTCCATGGCACTCAGTCAATATATATCTATACCAGCAAAATTAGTATTATTAAACGGAATACATTATCAGTCCTTATGGTGATATGGAATGGACTCAGAATTATGAAACGGATCAGCTGGACGTGCCCATCTCGATGTATGTGGTACCAAACTGCCGCGGTTTTGGGCCCAAACCCGGTAATGGTCGATCGGTCACTGTGCCGGTACTACCATCAAACAAACAATATACTTCTCTCGCAGCCTCCATTTTGGACTGCCCAAGAGCAAGTTGATATGTGGATGCTATCGTGCAGCGGAAATATGTCTGTAGCGCGAGATAAGCTACCGAGACAATCGCGGTGAGGAGTTCTTCTCCAAAAGCATCCAGCTTCTGGACCGTCGTAGGACATACCTCTCCCGGGATACCAACTCGGGGACCGTATGATGACTGCTAGCTAGAAAGCTGTTATCATGGCATTCACCCAACGGCCTGGGGTTTGCACCAGTTTGCTGGGAGCTGCGGTATAGGGACCAATGGATGCGGCATCGTGAGCCAGCAAAAGTGGTAACCCTCGCAGGCTGAATGGGCGAGCAAGGAGCAGCGGCGGTAGTTGCGGCAGAAGGGGGTCCACATGGGAATCCTGAATGACTGCTACCGGCTCGCCGAGACACGAAGGGAGTGACTGGACGGCTGGGATGATTCCTTTGTGAGCGAACCGTTAATGACAAGGCCTCCTGGATTTCCCTTCCACCGCTTCCATCCTTTCTTTGATTCTTTTGGCTAACATAGATGGAGCAGTTCGTACGAATCTGTCCGGGTCTGCAATTCGGAGATAATGCCGACAGACGAATGACAATTGAAAGCGCACTTAGGAGCGCCGAAGACTTATGAACTACAATTGGAAGCCCTGGCACGAGTACACCATACAGGCCGAGCGGCGATGAACTCACAGAGTGAACGTTTCAATTACTGGAACCAACACGGAATGGGATAACCCCCGACAGATATGATAGACGACGGTCCTGCGGAAGGCTACTTTATCAAGGAAAAGAGCTATCGTTGAGACTATGAGAATTGGACTTACGAGCGCCGATATGCACATCCCGGAGATGCATTAATACTCAGAGAACGACGATAAGTGCACCGAGTCAAGTGATGGCAAGCACACCTACAGATAAATCAACAAACCGGAGGAGAACAGAGAGCGCACCCCGCGATCTGAGACGATAAGCTCACCTAGCATACGACGGACGCCCAGCAGACCTGCAAACTCACCGGAGAGAGATGATAAGTCAAACGAGCCCGATCCATGCCGAACGAGTGCAATATAACTACCGAAGCATTCCAAATGAGATTCCGAATAAACGCAAATACGGCTACCGAAACAGTTCCAAACGAGATACCGAATAACTCTAATATTACAACCGAATTGGGCCACCGAACGAGATTCAATATGACCACCGAGCGTACCGAATAGCCTACCGAATGGCATCACGAGAGACAGCCGAGATAATTACCAAAGAGATCACCGAGATCTCACAGCGACGGACATCACTGCCGAAGGACTTCACATGGAGATCGAATGAGAGGATTACCGGGAGCCCTACCGTACCAAGCCACTGACCGAGATGTTTACCGAATGGCGTACAGGAGGATCAAGAAACTATCGCCGAATAGCATACCGAACTAAGTGCCGAACCACCTTACCAGTGGCCTACCAAATGACTACCGAGAAGCCAACGAATATTCTACCGAAGCAGCCTACCGAGATGGTCACAGAGATTTCCACCAAGAACGCACCGAAGCCATCATCCGAAAGACTTTCACGGAGAAGCGGCCCACCGAGACCCTACTAAATGCCGAATCAAGAGATGCCGAAATCAGCAAATGCAATGTACAAAGCAGCTTTCTGAGAGCAAAAGCGCACTTGTTTTATGGTGAGTATGACCACCAACTGTAATGCTTACGTGTTAGATATGGATCAATGATATACCGCCCACGCCCGATGCAATTGGCGTCCATTCTACAGCCCTCGAACGGTCACCAGCGAGTCACATGAGAATCGACGGCTATGACGATACCAGGAGCGGAAGCTCACATCATTGTCCGAAGTCAAGACGAGAGCCATGTGATGATCGACTATTTCACCGATATTACGCCAGCCAATTCCGACGATGGTCACTGCCGAGACTCAACTTTATAAAACGAAAACCGAACCGAATTACATGGCGAATCACAGAGAGATTACAATTACAATCCCGAATCACCAATGAACCCCACCTCCAATTCGGAGATCCAAGTTACACTGCAACCTAGCTACGATGGCAATCAACAATCGATATGATGATGAAGTCGTCGACGGAGCAACGAATTTTCAAAGAAGGAGATAGCCGTGTCTACTGATCAAATCCTACCGACAAGTCGAAGCCCACCGAGAGGCAGTCTAGCGAGACACCGAGATGTCGACCGAGATGTCTACCGAGAAGTCGACCAAGATTCTACTGAAGCCGCCTATCAAGAGGAACCACAAAGTCGACCGGATGGTCACCGAAGCGGACTTCGAAAGACGATTACCAAGTCAAGCAGCATCTCCGAGTCAATGCCACTACCGATGGCAACTGATAGAGAAATATACCACGAAGCACTGCACGAAGGCTCGGGAGAGCGCAAGTGCACTTGAACTTGTTAAGTATAACCATTTGAGAGTAGCTTACGTATTAGATGTCGACGAATGAGACGCGACTATACACGATTGAAGTATACGATTGACGATCACCGATGCCTATGAACGATGCCGACAGCGGAAGCTCCCATCGATGCCAAGTCATGAGCGGAAGCTCTACCACCCTGACGATTGCGACAAAGACCTACGCCGAGATATGAGCTACGAGTGTGGTACTGGATGACAAGTCGGATGGTGTATGAGTTCGGGAGTGGAGATAAGGTGGAATTGAGGTCCGAGACTCGGGAGCGGAGGAAATGGGTCGATGGAGTTTCGGAACTCGGGACTGAGGAATGTAATCAATTGGGCATTCCTTTCTTCTGTTTCTTCTCTTCTCTTCTCCATACTTCATTACTTCATTGGATCTCGGCCCGGTACAAATGGCGTCGGCACGGGTTTTTACCACCTCTGGATCGCAGCCAAGTGGAGGTGGAGTTTCCCCGTGCGCCGGATCCGCCGAAAGGTCACCTTGAGCGGTACTGATCGGTTGTGGGACTTATGGGTTCGTACGAGGACGTACGCGGCAGGATTGTTTAATACTTCTTTTCCTTTTATCTTTCCTTTTCTCTTGTACGGTTTATGCAGCCCAGGAGGTCTGCGCCTAAAGAGGGGGATAATGTAACGGCGGCACGTGACCTGGGGCCGGGTAACGGCCTTTCCATATAGTCGGCTCGCCACGAGGCTTAAATCTCTAGCGATAATCTTACTATACATCTACACCTACTATCACTCGCATCGACGTTTGCAACCGTATTCCAATAATTACCATCCGTATGCCTACGAGGCCGAACGCTGGCGTACGTGCCCTTACACTTGGTTGGTAGATGTTCGAACTACCAACTCGTATGATTGTAATAGATATCTGAAAAATGACAGGATAAGCTGGTATCTTGCAAAGGATGGCTGGATTCTGATCAGGACCGTAACGCTTTCAAACCACATTGGAGGGACGCGATATCCTGAGGGCATCGTCGCAAGTTATCACCCGGCGCTCAGAGGGCGTGGCGGAGATAACGCTATCACACCTGAGGAAGTGCAATGGCTATACAGAGCGAGTGTTGGTCGGCGGAATTAGTGGATATCATTCACAAGACTAGGTTTTAGAGAACACTCAAGACAATCTTAATATATTATCAAGAATTCTATCTATAACTACAACCATTATTGCTCTTGACCACCTTCGTGAGCAGGCGAGGTATGTCTCATCGACATCTGACTGAGTCCGAATAGACTATACACCAAGGTGTTATAGTATTCGGGGAACTTCTCTCACAACTGGGCGAGCGTAGTTTACCATAAAACCTACTGTAATGTTCTTCGTTTCTGCGAACTAGAGCATCTTGATTACATGGTGTTGAGGTATCTGAACACTGGCACATCACAATTGCAGGAGGGAGCAAAAGAGTGGTTAGAAGACAGGGAAGTCTAAACTTCCTTACCAAGTGAAACGGCCTTTGGAGGAGGTTTGGGTTGAAACGCTCTTGCTATATAGTACACGAGGTCGAGTCTTAGGATAACATGAAGAAAAAAAGAGATCACTAGATAGGCGGCCATACTTTGTTCAATAAATGTTGGATTGATTATTGGTATTAGGAAACCCCATAACAATATGACGTTCAGAGGTGATACCACAGTCATTTTAGCAATATAAATGCGAATTCTAGTATCAGTGGATAATGTAAAGAGATTTTCAGTATCACATTGCACAAACATCATACATGCTGTCTAGTAAAGATACTTAGAGCTTGGTGAATGGTACTCCACCTGTCCAGATACGAATATGTTGTTGAGAAATGACACTACAGTCCTTCAGTTGATTTGAATGTGTGTACTGGCTGTTTGGCGACCTGATCTGACCGCTGCCTTCGTTGGACCGGCAATTCTCATTCTGTTCCCGTTCCAGAGTAGCTGTTTGGCTCCAATCAACAGCTTGTCTGGGCCTGGTGCGTTCTTAACCAACTGCAAAACAGTGCTAGTTCGACTGACTGCTAAGTTATGAGTTCATTGGCTTGGCCTGCTGGAGATAGTTCATTGTACTGGTCCCTGTCATTCAGGGGGAACGAATCTCCTGTGAGTATTTCCTCCTCTTCGGCAATGGTATTTGCTTGCTTCCCCTGTCTGTCAGTCAGCGCTTCCACAGTGGCTCCCGCTCGAGGGTTGGTGAACTTTGCTTAGCGTTCGGGTTGACAAGCGCATAGTCATTGGCAACAAGATTCTACCAACTGAAGTGCGGGCATGCACCTACCTGAGCTTCAAACACGGGAGCATCTCCTCCATCACTGCAGCCGGTGGAAATACCACCAGCGGGAGCTCTGCAAGAAGGTGCGAAAGGCAATGGTGTGGTGAAACGGCGGAGCTAGAAGGCAGAGAGCCCATCATCAACACTCTGCCGCACATCTTGCGGCATTCCAAAAGGAATTCGTGATAAAGAGCGGTTCTGGCTCGAGGCGCGTAGGAAGAGGGTGAGAAGATGTGATACTACCCGGCCGTGAGGATTCACGCAATTGCGTGGATCCACGGGATCTCGGACAGAGCGAGTGAGAACAAAAGCTGGGAACAATAGAGTGTGTAATTCGTTGTATGATGAGATGAGATGAGATGAGATGAGATGCTGAGATGAGAGTCTATCTACCCAGGGGTCTCCCGAATATATACTCCCCGTCGCTCCGTCCATCTCCGTTGCCCCTGTATATCCGTCCGCCCCCGTCGCCCAGTCCATCTCCGTCATCCCTGTATCTCCGTACACCCGCCGTAGCTCAGCCCTTTGCCAAGCTGAGTTGCGGTGGTAGTGAGAAAACGGATTTCCAGCCACAACGGGCTGGAAAGCTAGCCGATGCCGGCGGGCACAGGTGTCTAAGCTGTTTTCCATGGAGATATGTGCCATGGCGGTGATGGACTTCCTGGCGGCGATGGACGTCGGAAATTCCCGCCGGGGTGAGTGGCATGTGGCAAGTGGTGAGGGGTGAGATGTGCATTGTGACTTGTGAATGGCAAGATGAGTCTACATGTATGAGTATATGTGTACGAGTCTATTTGTTGACTCAGTGTATCAGTAACTCCCAGCGTATTCGGGCCGATTCGGCTCGAGCGGACTGGTCCATTGCAGTCCAGGCCAGCTCAGTCCAGGCCCCGAAAAATTGGGGATTGGTCCGATCCCGGTCCAAAAATTTCTTGGACTGGACCTGGACTAGACTGGACGGTTCCAGTCTGGACTGGTCCATTACTGGACTGGTGGAATCATTGCGGCAGGCTGGACATGATCTGGGCGGGCTGGACATTATCTGGCTAGGCTGGCTGACCGCTGGCTGGACAGGCTGGCTGACCGCTGGCTGGACACACTCTGGAATGGCTGGTTGAATGCGATCTGAACGGGCTGGCTTGATACGATCTGGATGGACTAGCTTTCGGCTGGCTGGACACGACCAGGCTTCCCAATAGTCCGTCCCGTCCGGGCAAAAGTAAGCCCCGGACCAGACGACAATTTTCGGGGCAAGCAAACTAAGGACTGTTTAGGACTAGGGCAGCAGAGCCACGGACGAAAAGACTGTAGGGCCCTGCAGTCTAGCTCTGCGCACTGCGCACGGCGATTCTATAATACAAACATGATAACATACAAACAAACAAGACCCTCTGCTCACTACCAAGCCTCCTCCATTCACAACTGTAGCTCCTCCGCTTCTGTCTGCATGTGGACCCTTGCATCTTCATGCACCCAGCCGCAGCATTCAAACGCATCCAGGATTTGGAGTTCGTATAGACCATAGCTTCGTATCCTAAAACCGTATCCTAAAACCGTATCCTAAAACTACAGTCATCTATATAGGGCCCTAGGTATTCAGATTCCGTACCGGGACGGACCAGGCCTCCGAAATGCATGCCCCGGACGGGACCGTCATTCGGGGCCCCGAAAGACGCCAGTCGCCCCGGACCGTTGGGAAGCCTGGTCACGACCTGGATATGTAAGCGAAAACGGAATTTAGTAAAGCAGAGCAAATGTCATTCGAAAAGGAAACATACGGGAGAGCAACGCCATGCTTTATAACTCAAAAATCCTGAGGAAACCGCAAGACGACAGAGATACCCATGAACGTCGATATAGAGGTTATGCAGCACAGAAGAAGGTATACAATGGAGGAGGAGGCACTGCGCACACACAAAGAAAAAGGCGGTGAAGCAGGACGGGCACATGGCATCCAAAATGCAATGAACGAAGCACCAGATGAACGATGTTAAGCCACCGACGACATGAAGAAACTCGACATCGTCGATCCCGTGACAAACACGATGCGCCATCAGGAATCCCTAACCGGGATAAGCAAGTGCAGATATTCTCATTACGTCAAATGTTTCAATGTGGGCCGGAATAGGGATTAAACGCACGATACAAGACGATTATGCTCCGCTACTGCATGGTGACAAATTTAGGCTGAAGCTAAATCAACCAAGAACGTCGATCCGGCAACAAACACGATGCACGGTTCGAAAGCCATCAGGATTAACTAACCACGATAAGAAAGTGCAGATATTCTCATAACATCAAAACGTTTCAAAGTGGACCAGAAACACCGAGTAAACGAACGATACGCGAGCGACGATTATGCTCCGCTACTGCTTGTTGACCAATTTAGGCTGAAGCTAAATCAACCAAGAACGCCATGGTGGCACAACCGAGAAGAAATTAGTTATCGATATGCAACATTGAGTATTAACTATGAAATAAAGGGTAGCGGTCGCAGACTCGCAGCGATCGTAATTGATGCCTTAGAGTATACGATAGTGACGATGGAGTTGATGTTCTACAGTAGCGGACAAATGATGGCACGAAAACGGTCGCAGCGATCGTATTTGACACCACAGAGTATATGATACTGACGGTGGAGTTGCGGCTCTAGCTAGCTAGATGTGTGACGTCGAGCAGATAGGGTCTGTACGACGTAAAGACCAATCAGAGGCGACGAACTTATGAGCCTCAAATAGCCTAAACCGAAACGTGTTTCTGCGCCAATCAGAATGCTTCGTGATGACCTTGCATGAGGACATCCGTGTCTATATACATTAATGTAGTGCGGATTGGTATGTGTCATGGTGGAAAGATCCCTGTGGCGATCGAAAGTGCAACCAATTGCAACTCATGAAACTGGCTGTCCGTATATGTCAGAACGTAATTGAGACCACATCCCACCAAATATTGTATTCAAAATCAACCTGCGCATATTTCAGAACTTCAATGACCACATTCAGGTGAATCCCCTCAGGCATCTAGAACACCGTTTCACCACCTTGCCAGTGTTTGCAATATTAACACAAATTAAATAGTTGTCGCATTATTTTGATTCGGAATCAATAGGCAGACCCTTAATATCTTGTTTGATTCGCCTCCTGGCCTCTTGCTGCACTAATATGCCTACATGAGCAATCTAATACTGTGAGAGCTAATTACAGCGGCAGTGTCCGGTCATGTTCAATTAGGTCAACAGCTTTAATCCATCTTCGACATCAAGTGATGATTATTCGAACTTCAAATGGTATCATTTATCGTAGCCCGCTAGTGGCTACTTCAAGTATAAACGACTTTCAGTAATTGGAATAAGAATAATGTTGGGACTGTTATGACCTTCTGTTACACGTCACGATTGAAGAACATGTCATGGCAATCAACTGTCATTGAATGCGGAGTCATCAATAATCATTTGCAGCACACCAGCGGCCTGATTGGCACGATAGCAATTAGCACCGGTTGGCTTATCCTCACTAATCGTTTGAGATGGCATACACACAACACCCACGCCACAGATAAGCTACAATGTACAGTGATTTGTATTAATCTCTGGAGCTATCTACTATCGGATCCATCGGCAGTTGCTCGATTGCTTAAAGGCAGACAATCAAGAGGCAGTACATGATGCACCGCTCCTGAAAATGCAGCTGCACTCTATCGAACGATGACCATTCGCCTGGCGGTGATTTGATCTTAAGGATCCCATTCGAACGGAGGCGGAAGTCGGATGGATTGATGTCATACAGGATACTAGTGGTCTAAGTACAATTTGAAGACGGTAAAGGTATGGAGGGATCGGGAGATTCAGGCTTGCGGGAGTTGTAAGGGACACGTCATTGGTTCGAAGGGTGGTTAGGTGTAGAAGCTTTTGAGAAAAGCGTGTATAGAAGTATATGTTAGAAAGCGAAGACAGAGGTATCAAGACCACTGAGTACTTCGAGGGTACATCGGGAAAAAAATTCGGCGCCTGGAGCGCCTGGAACGTCTGTAGGCAGGGTAATATGTAAGTCCGCGACGATACGATGTGAGGCACTGCAAAAACAACTCTTGGCGCTATATATTCACACGATCGCATATCACTCTGCTCGGTACCTTGTGACGCTTAAAATACTGTGTTCTTCATCTAGCCGTTGCAATTGCATGGTGCTTGGTGCTCGGTGGCAACACTGCTCTGCGCATTGTAATCTGCGTACACAAAGTAATGTTTATTTGCTTGCATCCATGTCTTGGCTGGACGCATTTACCTGATTGGTCGAACCGATAGCTGGGTAAGCGAGCGCAGGCGTGGAGTAGGTCACTTTTTTGGTTTGTTTTATTCATACTGTATGCACTCTAACTAGAGTATGACAGAGCCCATGTCCGGGCGAGCCGGTTAGATGGCGGTGTTCCCCACCTGCTACCCTTCATCCCGTCACACTGGGGGGCTGGCACTGGGATTCGAACCCATAGCATTGTGGCCGTATACCCCGCCTACATTTTTAGGAGCGATACCACTGCGCCACGGGGCCAACCCCCTGAGTAGCGGTCACTCTCATTTCTCATTTTTTTTGCCTTGTGGGTGCGGTCAACTTATCACATCTTTCATTTGTCAGCAGGGACGAAGGGTAGTGGGTGGGGAGCTCTGCCATCTAGCCGGCTTGCCCGGAGGCAGAGGCGATTTAGGCTCTGTCATACTCTAGTTAGAGTGAATAGTTACAGTATGAATAAAACAAAAAAACAAACGCCAGATTTGCTTGACAGCGCAATGAAACCGAAAGTAGGTCATGCGCATGAATTCCGCCCGTAGGGCATGGACGAATATAAAATCGCCAGCTGGTTAAGCATATGCAGAAAGGTGCAGTAGTACTCTCCCTGACACAACGCAAAACGTAGAAGCACAATGCAACATCGTGTTGGCACATCACTACTACAATGCATCAGCAGCATTTTTGTGAACCATTGGAATAGGAACTGCCCGTTTACATTTCGTTCGACGAATTGCAATAAAGCGGTCACAATAAAGAGGTAATTGGGAAGTTAAAGAACTGGCTTTCATAGTGGTCTGTAGTAGTGATTGAAAGCACTACTTTTGACTGATACTTTCGAGTCGGCGTGTTTCCACAGGGGCATACTCTATGTTGGGCCTTGAAAGTATCGCTCCCAAGTATTACTTTTAAACACCGCTAACATCCTGTTACCATGTTGTGCCATGTTGCGGGAACTGAATCATGTCATCTATGGATCCACCACATAAACCGCATTTGTAATTTGAACTCGGTCAATTGCTATGTATAGAAAGCCTCACCTATCCTGTATTGCAATCCGGAGTATACTGCTGGCCACACGGAGAGAAAGTTGAAATTCGGGAATGAACAGCCTGGCCTCCGATGAAACGTGTACAGCCACCAAAGGCACAGCGCTATTTAAGTAAGAATTTTCTAATGTCGAGTTGCTAGAGCTATTGGGCCATATAGCATAGACATATTGTCTATGAAGATCCAAAGAATAATTTTGACGCGCCAGTACACTTTTAAGTGCTTTTGGAATCTTGATTCTCTAACCGTAGAACAAGTGCTCTAGAGATAGCCAAGGGAATGGACGAATATAGTTGCTGTCGGGTTGGTTTTCGGTTCCAATTAAGGTTAATTGTTGATACTACGCTAACATGATGATATCACATGCATCGCCCACCAGTAACATAAAGTGGAGTGTCCTGTTTATTGGAGATTGACGGGTTTCAGGTGAAACGGTTAGGGGTAAAATTTTCAATGGAAACTAGTTCATTCCAATGAGATAATAATTGTATTAATACCCCCAATTTTGATGCTCCGCTGGTGCCAGCCGAGCAGATTGGAACTGTCTCACCAGGTTGACAGAGGTCTTCCGTTTGCACACACACATCGCCGGATCAAACAATAGACGGTGTGTGGATTGCAGATTAATCAAGATCACAACTAGAGCGAGGACGATTCACAAATTGTTCAGGGAGTTGAGGATGTGTTGTCATCTTCTCTCTCGTGAGATGGAAATATGCTAGTTGCGATACTATGACTTTTGACGTACCGGATTTTGCAAATCAACTGTCCGCCGTGTAGTAATCTTTTGACATAGCTTGTTATCTATTAACCTAGTATTCTTGCTTCGCGATAGGATACTGTCAGTCACCCAGAATAGCGATTGTAGAAGTTGTGGTAGGCAAAGAAAGTGTAATCGTGTTGATTTTTCTGCACGTCTTGATCGCATATCACGAAATTGTGATTGCTAGGCAGTGACTATCCTAAACTCCATTCGGAGCGCACCTGCTGCCCAGAGGGCAAGACCTCCCAACAGTGGATGCAGTATACTGGTTGGATGCGGTAATCTGGTGGGTTAAATAGTTGGTTCTTGGCAGTGCAGTGCAGTTTATAGGGCTTCATAGTTCAGTGGAGTGCAGTTTGGTATCTGAAAATAAACCAGTACACCAATAGTTATACGGTTAATATGGATGCGAGAAAATACATGGAGAAAAGACTCTGGATGGGTGAAATGTTGGTTAGACATCATTTTTCCACTGCGAACTTGTTTACAGTGGGTCTAACTTGCCCGAACTCTGCAGATTGGCAATACAACATCAAAATTATTTGTGCTGAGTAAGATATTCTGCACGCTGTAGAGCCAATAACTTTGCATGGAGAAGTTTGCACTAGTTCAATTCAGTTAAAACCAGTACAAACAGTTTAACTAGTTCCAACTGGTTTACTAAACTGGTTTCGCATGCAGTGCAGTTTCAATTCTTAAACAGTTGGTATAAACAGTATAGTGCAGTTTGGTGCCGATTTCCCAACCAGTTTCCACCGTTGGGAGGTCTGTAGAGGGCTGATCACCAAGTAAAAATTATAGTTTATGCAGGAGAACGCTCGACCTGTAAACCTGACGTTGGAGATGCGAGCAGGGTGCAGGCGTGTGTGGACATGATCCATTCCCGAAAATCCCGCAATTAATATTCGGGGCTCAAACCATATGCAATGTGTTGCATTTCATTGTGCCTGTTATTACTTGTTCGGCAGCACCAATCCAAAACACAGAAGCTATCAGGAAAAAATGAATCAAACGACCACTTGTGTCATCTGGTGGCAATCGTCTCCTAGGAAAACTCAACTGTTAATTACTGGAAAATCATTTCATGGCACCACTTCGGTTTGCAATTCCACAGTTGTGTGAGTCAACAGGAGATACCAAACACAGAAACTAGATGCTGTTATCGCGAGAAGGTCAACAACAACCTTTCTGTTATAAATATGTCCATTCGGATCTGCTCACATCATAGATAGATCTCATTCTCATTCACGTTTCAACGTCTCTGCAATAACACATCGCCAGCAACTCAACGCTCACACAATCTAACTTCAGATTGGAATACAAACACCATGGATATTTACGAATCAAGCCCTTGGTCATCTCGAGAATCTTTATCTCAGTTCGCTATTCCCAAAGGGAATGCGGATGAGATTTTGATCGTGTAAGTTATTTCCTGCCCAAGTATGTTCTGCAATAGTCCCGGTGGTAATAATTGGAGCAGGGTTATGGGTCGCTCTGGGTGTGGGAAATCAACTGTGAGTTGCTCCTTTGCCAATGCTTGATTTAACTGAAGCTTTTTCATAACCAATACCAATCATTAGTTCATCCAAACCGTGAGCGGTGATCGTACAATTGTGACCAGCGACGGATTACATTCATGCACCACCGAAGTCAAAACAAGCAAACCGTTCGTGTTGGATGGTCGCACCATACGTCTTGTGGACACGCCAGGATTCAACGACGCGACGTCGGACGCTAAGGATTTGGAATTGATTGGAGAATTGATGAAGACATCGTAAGTAACACAACACTTGTTAGTTGGTTCCCTTTGTGACAAGAGATTTCTATAGATACGATTTAGACACCAAGTTTACTGGCATTCTGTACTTGCACTGTATTACGGATATTAGAATGGAAGAGGTGTCCGTCCGGTCTCTGATCTTATTCCGCAAAATCTGCGGAGAAAACTTTTTGGAAAATACGATTCTGGTTTCGACTATGTGGGATGAAGCAGCGAGATCGAATTCGATGAGACAAAGGTTTCAGAAAAACGAACAGAAGTTGAGAAACACTTTGTGGAGACAATTTCTTGCTAATGGCTGTACCCTGGCACGGAGTTACAACTCTAAGGCTGATTCTGATTCAATACTCCGCCGCATCCTCGATAAAAACCCAACGATCCCGCTATTGCAACACGAACTCGTTGCTCAAGGGATGAATCAAGGCGATACCAATGCTGGTGAACAACTGAGAGCTGAAACCATTGCACTAGAGAAAAAGTTCCAAGAACAGCTTGCAGCAGCAAAGATGGAGCACAAAAGGGCGTTAGATCAAAATAACAATGAGATGGAAAAGCTGTTGCAGGAAATATGTGCAGACTACGAACAAAAGATACAAAGTGCTAAGGACGAACTTATAACCCTGAAAGCAACTTTAACACAATACTGTGAAAAGGCAAGTATAGATCTCGGTCTTCTCGCTTCAAAAAGCCTGTCCATAGATAGTTCCAGCTATTAGGATGAGTTTTCCATAAGCATGGGGTATTTATCATTTGTCCACCTTTATGTTTCCCTTCCCCTTTGCTGCTTTTATTTCTAGTTGCGTATCAGTCTAACCATTCACTTTTTTTTTCTTGGTAGCTAGCATCGGTTTCACTTTTTATTGTCAGGATTCGTTCGTCCCAACACTTTTCCCCTTTCAGTGCCAGTTCTTGCAGCCTTGCCCCTCTTTAATCCCGATGGACTTTTCATTCTGTCAATTCTGTCTTACAGCCATTCCATTACTACTTCAGTCCACATTTATGGCAGAGAATTAGTGGAATTGCGTTTTACAATCACTATTGGCTATATGCCGTTTGGTCAGAAATGAAGCCTTCAGAATTAGCATCAATCTAACAACACTGTAGCAGAACATTGTTACTTAGCTTTTCTTGGAGGTCTGTGAACAGTGCGAGTGCAAAATATGTTGGAATTGGATATTTCTAATGTATACAAGGCACGGAGGTGGCTTCGCCGCCTTAATGCCATGTGCCTACCGTTGTGTGTCGACTGTAGTGTATAGACCATCATGGTGTCTACCACTCTGCTGTACATCAACCACTGTATATCTATTATTATATCTCTATAGCTGTAAGTGTAAGGGTGAGTACGGCCCCGTACTCGGTAGTAAGGGTAGATACTGTTGCACACGAGAATAGGTGATAAAGTAGAGTAGACATTAAGTATGGTAGTAAGATAATCGCTGGAGTGCAATTGCACTCCCGCGGAATGACTATATACTGCGCACATACCCGGCTATCGGCCGGCTGCCGTTACATCATCCCCTTCTCTAGCTGCAAACCCCCTGGGCTGCCATACCCGTACATGAGAAGAGAAGGAAAGAAGTAAAGATCGAGACTCGTACGCCCTTGTACGGCCTCATAAATCCCCCTACCGGTTGGTTCCGCTCGAGGGTGACCTTTCGGTGGATTCGGCGCACGGGGAAACTCCACCTCCAGTGGTAGGTGGTAAAAACTCATGCCGACGCCATTTGTACCGGGCCGAGATCCAATGGGAAGAGAAGAAGAGAAGTAAAGAGAAGAGAAGGAAACCTCCAAATTGAGTTTGATTCGTCCAAGCCCACCTCTCTGAATCCAAGGCCATTCCGGCAGCAGGCCTCGTTCTAAGCCCACTCTCCAAGTCCACCTTCAGGTCAATGGTTCCGAATATCCAAGTGGACTTATAGTTTCTCCGAATCCAACCAATTGATCCCCATAGTGCTGGCTAGGCGGTGCTTGAATCAGTAAATACCAATGGCTTCCGACATTGGTTCGTCGTCATACATTGCGGTATTTGATGCACTTGGATCAGGGATCCGCTGGCCTCCATGGAGAGCGCAGACGGCCGATTCCCTTGCACTCAAATCCGCTGGCCTTCTTTGAGAGCTCAGATGGTATTCACTGGCGGCTGTTGATGCTTACAAAAGGCTTCTGACTAATTGGGTTGATTGTTTGTTTGTAATCATATTGCATTCACCCCCGAAGTGAGGTGCCCAACTAAGTTACCCTATCAGGCCGAACACTAGTGGTCATGGCATATATATAAACTCCATTTCCCCGGAACTTCCTCGGTCTTCAGTCGGCGGAGGGCACAAGGCCGTTGAAACTCCCCCTACCTCTCTCCTAGGCAAAGTTGTCCCTTCCACTTCCCGCTACTCAATAGAGGGTACAAGACCACTAACCCACCAAGCCCACCCCCAAACCAAAAAACACCCCAAAAAGCAAACTAAAACAAGAGAGAATCGTAAAAATAGTTTTGCCCTGCAGGATCTTCACACCATATAGGCGCGATCTAAACTGCAATACCATTTCCAGAACTCTGCTCCATTCCTAAGCCTTGCCCGGCTAACCCTTACGGGGTTGCCAACTTTCATATCTTCCACGACGGCAATCATAATATTCAGTGATTCCACCATCATCCTCAAACCTTGTAACGACCTGACTTCCTCGCGATCGCGGATCTTTTTCTTCTTCCTGGGCTAGCGACTGCCCCCTCTTTTGTGGTCCTCCCCTCCCTCCGGGTCGTCTTCAACACCAATCATTATCCTCCTTCCCCACATTATCGTAATTCTGGGTTCGGTCACTCGATAACGTGATCCTCTAAATCTCACTTTTGTATTTTGTTTTGTGGGATTCCGCGCTTGTTGTGGGCTTCCTCCCGTATCATTCTCTCCCCTATCATCCTCCCTCCTCTTGACCATTGCCAAAGCTGCATCATATCCGGAGTGCATTAAGCTGGGTGATGGGGATGTTAATCTCGGTGGTTTACCCAGTCGCGCTGGTTCCACATCTGATTCGTTGATATTCATAGGCGTCGCATTGACCTTTTCAACCTGCTTCGCCAAACTTCTTTCAAATATCTCTCTAGCCCACGGGCATCCCACCCGCTTTTGCGTTTGAAGTGGTGGTCATGGCCTAATCGCGGGATCCTCTTTTGGTGTCTCGGTCATTTTGTTTATTTTTTTTTGTTTTAATCATGCTGTATTCACTCTACTTAGAGTATGACAGCCCCTTAGTCCCCGCCGCCTCCGGGCTTGCCGGCTAGGTGGCGAAGCTACACTGTTACTACCCATCGTCCCCTTCTAACAAAAGAAAGAAAGCATCCAAAAGTGGTAGATATATTATACAAAGGAAAAGGGACGAAATAAAGGAGAGCCCGCCGGCCCGTACTCCTCCACCTGTTGCCCTCCGGATCTTGCTCCTCTGGCCGTTTTGGCCGGGAAACTCCAGACATCAGTGGCCCCCAGGAAGTCAATCATTGCCTGGTCGCATTTCTCTATGCAGAGTAGCTCAGAGACTTTCACATGTCGGCATCTGCCCGCTCTCCATCCCATCCCTATTCCTATATCGTTCCAGAACATCTTCTGCTGGTCTTTCTTTCGGCTGCAGTGGCGGAAGAGATGTTCCCACGTTTGAGTTGCCCTGCATCTACTGCCCCACTACAAGAATATGGCATTGTGCTGGTGTTTGAACTGTTTCAGGTACGTGCCCACTCCGCTGTGTTAGCACTTCGGATGGTAGTATCTGGCTGCCAGAGGCTTCATGCTATTCATTGGGATGGGTCTGTTGCTCCAAGATTTGCCATTCTGCCTGTAGCCTTGATGCTTGCTGCATTTATTAGCCGCCCATTCCGCCCGCACCGTCATGTTGGCTTCTGAGATTAGTGTTGTCCTGTTCCCCACGGTCGTGTACACTTGTGCTCTCACTGTGCCTGCGGTGCGGCCCTCTCCGGATAGATGTGCTTGGCGGTCCGCATCGGTATTTCCGGGGATTACAGTGTGCCCTGGGACTTGGTGGATCTATGCATCAACAACAGCTTTGCGAAGAGTCGTCGCTCTCCAGTTAATCCTCCTGGCTAGGGGATACCCTGGTCTCAGTTCAAGGTGGTCAGTTTGTGAAAGTGCCGCTTGTGAGTAGCTGAAGATGGCTACATTCATCACTCCCGCTGTGTGCAATGTGTCCCTCTTCCTCAATGACTCCTGGAGAGCAAGTCCGATTGCCCACAGCTCTGCATCATTGACCTCCAGTCGTCTGGTCTCCAGGTGGCTGCGGACTGCATTCCAGTTGTCTCTGTGGGTGCACACTGCAGCGGTTGATACAATGCTGTCATCGGATTGCGAACCATCCGCCGACCACATCCTTAACCCTGCACCTACTTTGCCCTTTGGTTCTCTCACCCAGCATATCACCTGTGTTCATGCCGCAGTGTGTTCACTTATTATGGCTGTCTTGTCATCCGGCACCTCCTCAGGGTTAGGTCAGCGCATGTTCTCTGCTGCCCAGCCTCGCACGTGCTCCATTATGATGACTTTGTAGATGGACGGGCCAGTTGTTGGGTGGTGGTGCACTGTCTGAAGTTTGGATTTTTCTCGTGTGCATGCAACCCTCGCTGTCAATGTTTGCTGCTCGGCATCCCGGGCAACTGTTGCGCGTGTGAGCACTGACTCTGTCATCAGTTCGCCCATTAGCATCCTGGGGTGGGCAAGCAGGGTTGAAGTAGCATGCAGATTGACCAGGTGTTGAAGATACTCTCGTCTGCCGATCTCTCTCGGGTCCCACCAGAGCTAACTTCCTTCTCACGTGAAGGCTTGAATGCCGGCTATCTGGATAGCTCTTACTATAGGACGATTCCGTGGATCTTGGTGAGTACGCGCGATCGGGCTTCCGCTCCCCTGGGCTCCTTAATGCATCGGTTATGATACTCTCTGAACGTCAGCAGGGTGTCCAACGAGAGTCCCAGCCATCATGTCGCCTCTTTGTGGAATTAGATGAAGCCGTTGCCTACATTGAATTTTGCTATTAGTTTTGGCCGTAAGTGCTTTGTGTGGCCTCTCCTAAATGTGAAGAGTGCTGCCTCTGTACTTGCTCTGTCAATCTTGAGATCTCATCTGCTGGCCCACTCGATGCTCTCTGCTCCGCAGGCTTCAACATTTTGGACAACCTGGTTCACATCTTTCCTGGTTGCCACCCATCCGAGGCCATCTACGAAGGGGATGCCTTCGGGTTGATCACTCTTTTCCACCAATATTGTCTGATCAGCAGTGTCAATGGCAAAGAGAATCGGCGATACGGGTGAGCCCGGTGGCACAGCTGCTTCCATAGGGTGAATGCAAGAAATTGCATTCGAATACCACCTCCACCATCTTCACTCAGAGACAGCTCTTGTTACCATGTATGTGATCTCCTTCTATCGTCTTGGTCTTTATTGCATGGATCAGCCTTCCTCTCGCTACCCTTGCGAACGCTGTCTTGGTGTACATCAGCAGGACAACCGTGATGATGTCATCGTCCCACGCGGCGTTCCCGCTGTCGACCATGATGGCTCCAGCGTCAATAGCTGACATTTTCTTTCCGCAACCAAATTTGCCGTTGCTTAGCAGTGCGCTTTTCTTAGCCTCTTTGGATAGCAGCTCTGCGGAAACTTCTTCAATGCCTGTACTCATGCATCTGAGCCGTAATATCGTTCCGTACGAGTTCCGCTTCGTATCATCCTTCTTTCCGAGTTTTCAATTGACCACCCGGTCACGCGTTTCGACAAGGCACTGTGACATTCTGTTCGGACCGCTGCCGTTGTTAGTCCCACAACTGAGTATCTGTTCCACTTCTAGAGTTGGCATATGGCTCCTACCAGTGACAGCGTGTTTGAGCCTGGGGCATCGTAACTGACTGCGAGTACACAGCTCGTTCTACTGACAGGTAAGTTATCCGTTCGTGAGATTGGCATATTGGAGGTACTTTATTTTAATTGTCCCCGTCATTCCGGGGGAAAAAATCACCAGTAAGCATTTCAGGCATTTCGGCAATGGGATTTACATTCTTCCCCTCCCGGTTAGTCATCACTTGAACAGCTGCTCCCGCTCGAGAGTTGGTGAAGTTTACTGCCCTCCCCTGTTCGCACCGAAATGGGTTCTGCACGTAGTTATTCCATATCCGGCTGTTGGACTGTTGACTTGACTTCTGCAGTTCTGTATTCGCGTGCGCTGCTGCCTCTAACCTCCTTCCGCTTCCCTGTAATCACGACAGTGCCCATCACCTCTTCATGATGTCACCTTTCTACCACCTCTTCGATCGAGCGCAGATTTTTGTTTCTTTCACTTTGGCATCTAGCACTTTGCTCAGTGTTTCTTGACACGGTTTGGCCTTTCGCTCTAGATTGTCTCCTGTGCATTCGTCGCCTACATGGGCTGTATCTCTCTCCAGCTCTTTCCAATCTTCCTCTGCTGCTTCCTTGTCCTTGTTTGTCATGGCAGCCAGATTCCATCATATGACCTCCACCGCCTTCTCTTTGTTGGCGGAAAACTCTCAGTCCATCACATCGTGGTCAGAACCTGTCACTTGGTTCCCAGCTAGGATGCTCCAGTGCATGATCGGTCGGGTGGCCAGGGACAGGTCTATGGTGGATTCACCTTCTTCACAATTTCTCGCCAAGTGGTGAGTGGCCCGGTCGTCATTGCCAATCTCTAGCCCGTACTCATCTATAACCTATTCCCACAACTTCACATCATGTTGTATCCTACATCTCGGGTCCCACCCTCGGCTATGTGCATTCGTGTCGCCCACGATCATTGAGGCCCCGCCCACCAGGATAGCCCTGTGCCCGTTAAGCTGTAATGCGTGTCGCTCTCCACTCTGTACATCTCTTTGATCGTAAACATTGATAATCCATGTGATTATTTCTCCTCTTCATGACATGTCAGTTACCACGACATCGTCGTTGACGCCCCAGCTCAGGTCTGTTTGTTAGTCCATTGCATGGCTAATTTCCATGCTCAATATTATTCAATCTGTCATTTGTTTCCTCATTCCATATGCCGGGTGACTGATTCCGAATCTCTCATTTTCCCCTGGTAGCTTTGGCAAATGTACTAAATCTGGCGTTCGATCCACTCCCGTCTCCAGTGCTTCCATGGTCCACTCGTAGGACCTGGTTCGATTGTGCTGGATTGCTCTAATCATCGGAAGCAGTGGCCCCCATTGTGATCCCTGCAGTGGTCACACTCATGATCACATCATTCTCCACCTCCATCCCCTCCATCACCCCTGGATTGCCATGCCGTTCTTCGGGGATCGGCATCCCTTCTCCGTTTTCTGTAATCCGAGTCTGCCAAGTGCAGAGTGCTGCTCGGTTGGACTACACTTCCTCCGTTGTGTCTCATGAATTTGGTTGATCTTGCCAGCTCTGTCGCGCCATCGTTGTGTCCTCGATTTGTTTCCCACACAGTCTCATGCGTGCAATATGATTACTTTTGCAGATTGGGCATTTTTCTTGTGGGCAGCTGCATACCACCCCATGTGTTGATCCACACCCGACCACTCTGCACCTGTGCACGTTCAATCATGGTAGGCCGGCGCAATAGCTGCAATGTGGGAGATGTTGGCTGCACTTGCTCAGGATGTGGCCCCATCACAGCACGGCTCGCAGAGGCTATCGTGCCTGCATGCACGTACTGTACCAAGTTGTATCATACTCCTGCAGCAATTACGGCTGTGTACACTAGCCACTTTGCCACAATCTTCCACTGCATAATGAAGAGCACCGATTATTGCTTGATATCTCCTCTCTGCTCTCGCACCGCGATGATTCGGGTGTTGGATAGCCATCTTACTTCAGCAGGAATTGCCACATGCTTGTTCTGTGCCTGAATCTCCTACCTCATTGTTTGTAGTCCTTCCATACCCATTCCCAGGTATCTCGCCTGTGGGATGATGTGGTGGGTCAGTCTTTCCCAAGATTCGTTTCCTTCCAGCGGAATTATCCCTTGCTCCACTCATGAAGCTCTCATAATAATGATATCTCGGTACACGAGTGCCATGTCTGCTGCTGAGTTTTGTTGAGTCATTGCGGTTCATTTGCTCATCGCATTCCTTCTCACGTTCATGATCCAAACATGTCCTGGTGCGTGCAGTTGGAACAGTGCTCTGTTGACTGCTGATGCGATTTCCCATCCATCATTCTGGATAGGGGATGCTTTCTCCCCTCCTGAACATCAACAGTCTGTCGGCCTTCCTGGCGCACGAAGTCAGAGCCAGGCCCGGGCGTGGTACATTATCGTCTCTCTTATGGATTAGGCGTACCTCTGCCGCGCTTGATCGGCAGGGGCCGATGGATACCATCAGGCTCTTGGTTCGTGGTGGGACTATCACCCACTGTCAACCAAGATTGGGTACAGAAATTGGAATGCGTTTGTGTAACGGTTTTGGCGGCAATTTGAAAGGCAGTCTGGGCTTTGGCTGCGGCTGCGGCTTGTTATGCTTCCCTGGTCCACCTTCCTGCGTTGTTCCTGCATGTTGGGAGGCCTCTAGCCCACCACTGTCCATCCCCGGAGTCTTGTCTCCTTCTGTATCTCCCGCTTCCGGGCCTGGTGCTACACCTTGGATGTAATGGCACTCATGATTAGGTTCTAGCCAATGGCACGAGACGTGACCTGGGCCAGGCAACCGCCAATCTTATATTGACCACTCGCGATCTCTCTGAGATCGCTAGCGATATTCTTACCTGTCAAGTACTCTACATCAGCAAAATGTATTTTAGTCACTGGAAGCCTCCAGGAGTGTCACATAGGATGTGGAGTGTAAACTTAGATGCATCAATTTCAGGAGAGTATCATACCATAAGAGGGCATTCCTGCCCGCCTACCGAGTACCTGGGAGCGCCAACGACAAGCCTGCATCAGGAACAACTCCAGTTTCCGTCTGAAACACCCGGGTGTTCCGGACGACTCTGACGGCTCTGGCAGACACTCGTACACTGTGACAGAGAATCAGACGCGACGGGCCGCGTTGCATACCTCCCTTGCTGCGGCTATTATACCATGGCTTCGATTCTTGCGACGTGTCGTGTTGTATATTACGCTCGCCGCTCCGATGTCAGGCCTCCATTACTTTTCTTCAGGAATCTGGTGACGTATACGCTCCATCAGAACGACACATATGTCACACTCTTCACAGGGGTTGCAGATATGCAGTAGCCGTTTACACAACACCTGGCGATGTTTATGCCTTTCTTCGGCCGATAGCCGCATGCTGCGCTCTCATTTATGTTTAACTTTGAGATTTTGTCTCATATTGCAATACAGTCTTCACTTGGGATACATCGCTTGCCGTTGCATTTGTTTCCCCATTATCGTATTGTACATGTCTGAAATATACTGTCCAATCTTCGCACTCTCTAGTACTATGCCCACAGTCCTCCACATTGTGCGTTGATCCATCATCGGCTTGGGATGCTTCTTCCTCTTCATCCGCATCGTTGCCATCCTTGCCCTCATACCTGTTGACATTACTTGTTTCCATGTCAAACCTCTCAAGTTCTGTCGCGGCCCATCGTCACTGCCTGGCTGGGGGGATGGCATCGATTTCGTCACGTTTATCTTCGAATTTCCCACTGCCCCCAGGCACCATGAATTGATGTTCGTCATCCTTGCAATTGTTGTCTATCGGGATCTTTGGCTCAGTGCTTCAGATCTCAGGTTCCTCAATCGCCACCTTGGAGGTCAAATAGTCAAGAAGAATTGCATTGTCCAGATGCACTGCTTCTACGCTAATCACCACGGCAGGCATTGGTTTCTCCGCCTGTTGCATCTGACGCTTGACTGTGGCAAGAGTGTTGTTATACACCTTCTGCTAGTAGCTCTCGGGTAGTGTGTTCCAGGTATTGATCAAGATTATACACCCGTCTGCAACGCCAGAGGAGGTTAACAATTTGCGACCTGTTACAGCTTAGCAGGATATGATCTTACCACCGTCATTCATGCAGTTCAAGTAGTTCGAGGGATCATGTCTGTCCACATGCACATTTGAATCGGAAGTTGTCGGATGAACACCTTTGTTGTTTTGTCATTCCAGGAAAGTGTCGCACAACGCGGTGCTGGTAATCATGATCAGTGGCGAGGTTATACAACCGTCCGTGTCATCGATCATGGAATTGTAAAATCCATCAGCATACTTACCGCGCTTATTCGCCTGATGATAACATTTAATGTACATACACCTTGGGATTGCTTCCGCTAGGAAGTAAGGTTGACGCTAGCCATTCGTTCGCAGCTTTCGACTCTCTGTGCGTTTGATTTGGACCGCATGCACCACCTTCCACATGCGCAGCTATAGGAAAAAGATACTTATTATCTCCCTGATGGGAATCAATGAATTCCAAATGCTCTGCAGTAGATTCAAACCGGTGGTGATCATAAAGCTCTGGTATCTTATCCCTTGCTGATTCAATACAATGGGATGTAACCTTATCGACTTGTATTCGAACCTGGAACCGGTTTGAATGTGTAGTATCCAACGTGGGCCGCAAATTCAGCATACCTCTTTCAAGATCTCCTTGGTGCATGCCTCGAATTCTATGGGCCAAAGGATCCTTTGCTGCACCGTGGTGTTCCAGTACGTCTCTATCATCTGCCTGTGTGGGCTCTCCTCTAATGCTTTCGCAACACGTTGGCGACTGGCGGTGACAATAAATTGAAGTGTAGACACCGCCCGCTGTTTCAATTGCCACTGCCTCAATCACCGATTCCGTTCTGTTGCTCTGGTTCTTGGTAGATTTATATTGATCGCGCGGACATCTGGATTAGGGATGGGGGTAGGCAGGTTTTCAAGACCGCTGAAGAGAGTAGGAGTGTTAACAGTGCCGGATGCAGGGCAGGATATAACGCGATGCGTTGAGTCTGCCTATAAGAATACTCCTGGTGCTGGTGTGCTACGACTCTGTGTAACCGGCGTGGCGGTTGGAGTATTGATTGACGGTCGCTGTGTAGCAGACGGGGTGGGAACAACATGTTGAGTGATATCTGCAATGCCAGAAATGTGCAGCGAAGATACTATGGTGGGGTTCTGACCTCGGATTGTAGAGGGTTCGGAACTCCCTCATTGGGGGGTATCGCTCTTGCCAGCCTGCACCGACATACAGCTCTGAGCCGGATGAAGTTGAGAATCGCCCGAATGCCCACCCATTTCTTGAACCCCACGATTTGTGACACATTGAACGTTTCCTACACCCGGAGTCAAGTGAGGGTTGAGGGCTTTGGGAAAGCATAGTCCGATATAGATGGGCGATACTAAGATGGTAGAAAACATGTCGTCTGCATGGATATGCAACAGTAGGCGGCGTAGACTAGTATTTGAGCGACCATGGAGGGATTTCACAAAAGAGGCAGGTGCTGTGCAGGCCACGCTAGCCTCTAAACCCTGACAATACTCAGGGATGAGATTGCTTGAAAACATTTCAATGATGGGGTAAACTGGCATCAGATTAAACTCAGCATTGAAATACACTGTTACAGCAACGTCTGAAGGTCTATTTGCACCGCTTGAAGGGTGTGGATGCCCTCTTGGCGCAATTATCATAGTATTGCACTCGTTCTTGGCACAATACATCGAACCATTGAATGTGAATATCTTCAGCTTCGTGGTGGAAATCCCCATTTGGCATAGCTACAAGAATTGCAAATGAAACAATGCCGTATTCGCTATCGTATGACATCGGTTGCATGTGGATTTTACAATGCTAGGCGTTGGTTGCCGTGTTGGATTGTTGCACAGTTGGGACAACCAGACAACTATTCAGTTTGCTCTGAGATGAATGTTGTCTGAGCGATAAAAGTGGTACAAGATGCCAAAGCAACGCCCGGCGTGGTGTACTGTGCACTCTCCATGTACTAAATCTCGTTTCGATGCTCCTCAGTTATGAGGTGCCTGGTGGTTCTGCAAGATGAAGGCTGGGCCGTTTTGTGTTTGTTAACGAACAAAACATGTTGAACCAATAACTCGCAGGAACTAGAGTATATATATCCCATCTTCCCGCCTCTACCACCCACTCTGTTTTCCTCACATATTAAACACAGGGCCAGGTTCCTGTACTCTCTCGACATCACGTGACTTGCACAAAACAAGGCCGCTCGTTCCTCAACACACGTCATAACATACACAACTTTGTACGTTTGCCTTGGGCTTCCTTCCGCTACATTCAACTGTAGCATACTGCTGACGTGCCCGGGGTAGAATCATTTTCAACTTGCAGTCAAGGCACCAAAGGGTAGCCTCAAAGGAAAGGGGAAGGCGACTGCTAGGTCAAAAAGGCCGACATTGGTTATAAATCGTCTGCTGTCGTTGGAGCGGGACCATATCAAGGGATTCAGCTCGGAACACATCCGGGGACACCCACGGATATACAATGTTTTCGGAGTCAAAGAGTAGAGGGCATGGGACCTGTTTTATGATATAATCATTCTTTATCCCGTAATGACTCGCCACATTTCACAATTCCAGCGGATGTGGCCACACCGCCGGAGCAGGAGTTCGCCTTTCCGTGAGTGGTGGGCGGCCTTCCACTCATCTATGGGGCAAATGTTTGACAAGACCGGCGACCAAATGAACAATTGGAGGTGGGACAACCCCCGTGCCTTTCGGGATCAAGTAGATCTGTCCAATTTGCAGACACCCAGCTCGGGGAACGTTATCCACTACGGCGAGCGTTTCTCTAAGTACGGTAGCGCTGATCTCAGGGCAAAGAGTCAGCCACCAAGCTGCTGGCAGTACAACCCAGGTGACTTACTGGCGATTTGACCACTGAATTGGGATCTCATAATTGACGAGGATGATGATGATGAGAACTGGGCGGATCCCGGTTTGCCAAGCGGTGGAAGTAGCCATGCTGGCAATGACAATGACTATTATGACAGCGAGGGTGAGAAGGACACGCATGGTGGTGAAAATGGAACAGGGAAGGGGAAGGGTACAAAGGATGGCAAGGGGAAAGTGAATGGGAAGGCAATGGAGGAAAAGAAGGGGAAGGGAAACGGTAAAGGGAAAGGTATTGTTAAAAAAACCCCATGAGGAGATGATCTCTCATGCGCCATTGCTTTGCAGGTGCAGAAAGAAATCTATGTGGCAGACTCGGACATAGAGGGATAACCAGAGCGGGTATATATATAGCCGGAAGCATTGCCAGCCTTGTCAATTTCCTCAGATGATGATACTCAGTCTACCAAGGCGTCTGACAGCAAATTTGACTCAGAACTGGATCCTGATGTGGATATGCGCATGGAGGCTGATGTGGATGCGCCGGACAGCCTGGAGTGACACAGCGAGGTGGATATGGAGAGGGACAGTGACGATGAAATTGAGGAAGATGAACAGGAGGAAGATAAGGAGGAGGAGGATGAGGATGATGGTAAAGAACCTCGGACGATTGGCCAGGGAGAGACGGTAATTACATCTGCCGACGGTTTAGATACCATGGTTGACGTTCAGCCAATCGTGCCACCTGAGCAATGCCAGGAGATGCGCGAGGATACCCCACTGCCACAACATCTGGCGTCTGCCCCACGGCCCCAAACCCCGGAGCCTCGCCCATGACCTTGAACTCCGGGGACTCATCCCCTCAATAAGCTGCAGCATTTGGGGCTTGTAATGCCACAGATAACTCGCGCTGGGGTGCCAACTTTGCTAGACGCTGAGGCAGCCGGAAAAACCTCAGATGTGGATTTGAATCAGCAGCTGCTGATCGAATTGGCTGGTGGCGATGGTCTCACCGATGTCCCTGTCCGAGATGTACCTCTCTATGATGTCCCTGTCCCTGATGTGCCTCTCCCTAAGGTGTGCCCGGATGGCTCAGTAGGCGAGAAGTCAACCAGACCTTCAGTGGCAGACGAGACGATGGTAGTTGCATTCAGGGTAGGGTCTGGTCGTTGTCTTGTTCGTGGCCTTTGTTGTAATCTATTTAGCTCAGGAATTGATTATTACACACGTCGCGAGGTTTTTGGATCGCTCAAAGTTTATTTTGTTTCTGGATTTTGATATGGTTTTATTTTGATTGGTCTTAGTTTATTAATAGTATTATGGGACATCGGGCATTCAGTGTTTTTGCAACTCCTGAGGTGTCAGGAACCTCCTTGTGATGGTGTTGAGGCTCAAGAAGTTAGCTGAAAGTATTGTGAGCTTACCCACGTGGCAGCTTGGGTCCAGAACCAACTCTCGTCCCTTTCTACAGTGTATACTCCACTCTTCCCCTGTCGTCGACAATGCCTGGGAAGACCCCTTTCCGTTGCCCAGAACCTTAATGCCGGAAGATGTTAACCTCTAACCACTGGCGAGTTGAACATATCAAATTACACCATCCTGAACACCTTCAAGTTGCACACCAGAAGAATCTGACTATTTGCAGTGCGCCCGGACTTGTTGAAGGCGCTCAGAGTCGTGAATTCAATGCTAACAAAGATTCAGTCGAAGACTTGGATGGATTTCCCTACCTTGAAAACATTGTCAACTTCGCGGACTCGGAGTCTCAAGATTCGCCATCTCCTCTGCGGCGGATAGAAAGATGCCTCGACGCCAGTGCTCCGCTGACCATGTAGAATCCTGAGTTATGGCAACACGACGCTCTCGGTCGCCTTGAGATGAACTTACAACAAATTCCCTACTACCCGTTTTTGAAGTGTGAAGAGTAGAAAAATATTCAGTGCGGGATCAAGAAGAAGGGCATGATGATTTACTTTTACACCGTGCTGAAGCAAGAATCCAGCGCTTGGCGTTGCCCAAGCTTCATAAACGGGAATGTGGTCCAGAAGATCGTGGCTACCATGCCAGATGAAGTAAGGTCACGTACACCAGTGTTCGGCCTCGTAGGCATACGGATGGTAATTATAGGAATACGGTTGCAAACGTTGATGCGAGTGATAGTAGGTGTTGATGTATATGTAAGATTATCGCCAGAGATCTAAGGCTGGTGGCGAGCAGACTATATAGAATGGCCGTTACCCGGCCCGGTCACGTGCCACCGTTACAGATGCTCAGGATCTCAGAGAGTTGGAACTACACACTCTCGTGGATATGAGACGGGATGACAATCACCAATGCCCAATCAAAGCCGGGAGTCGAGATATCATCCAAAGCGTGTGATGGGTGGTGCGGCAGCTAGCCCACGCTGAGCATCTCATTTACGCCCCTCAGCGTTGGTTGAACAGCGATGAGCCAACATAATGCCTGTATACCGAAATGCACACTGCGGACTGGTGGTGGGAGACACAGGTAAGATCAGATTCCCGAGGATAATAACGTTCTAATCGACGTTTAGACAACGCTTAGAGTGTGGAATACACAGGTTCCTTTGATCTTCTTGTCTGACGAAACACATCTCTCGAATTGTGATGGCAATAAGAAAGAGGGGCCTGTAGATTTTACAATTGGCAATCTGTTCTCGAAGATCCGCCAGATGCCATGAACGGAGAGCGTCATAATGGTTGCTCTCCTACCGATTCTGAACAAGAACACCAATATTCCTCCGATGCGGCTAGATGAGCAGGGTCAAATGAACCAAGAGGTGTTGAACCAAATTATCTCGCGGGTACTCCACCCAATCACCTTTGAACAATCTCCCAGGGCTGAGAGTGGGTATTACTAAACTCTCTGTGCAGATGGGAACTTCAGGGGTTGGAAACCGGTTTCAACAGCATGGTTTGCCGATTGCCTAGAGTATAGCGACCTTCATCATGGCAAGCGGCATGCCTGTTTTTGATGCTAGTGTACAAAGAACGAACTTGGAGATTATGTGCCTCCTGACAATTAACACCCCAGGTTGGATCACAATCTATATAGAATGCTTAGCGATGCCAACACCAAGGCTGGCAATGCCAAACTCTTGAAGCGCCATGTTAACTGAGGATTCACCATGTTTCGACATATTCCCTGTATTGTGAGCGATCTCTCTAAGCGCGACCTCCTCCATTCAATCCAGATCGGAATGCTTGACCACCTGCCGAAGTGGATTTTCCACTTCATGAAGACGAATACACGGCTCGACAAGTACAATGCAATCTGGTTAACCGTGCCGGCTTACCACGACCCCACACAAAAAAATTAGTCCTATGAGGAAGTTTCACATTGGAATGGGATGGATCATAGAGATGAAGGAAATGAGCCGGTGATTGCTTGGAGTTATAACCAAGTCTCTACGAGGCGAAAGCCCCGCTCAAAGCCCCATCTTCAATCGCGCAATTGAGTGCACCTGGGCAATGTTAGCATTCTATATGTTTGCTCAATATAAATCCCACGATGATGCAACATTGAGCTACATGGAGGGCGACTTGCGTCATTGTCACACTATCAAAGATGTTTCCATACACAGGCGAGCCAGCAAAAACGCGAAGGTTTAACCAAATGCCCTGAGAACGGAACTCGTGAAGAAGCGAAAGGTCAACAAGGCAACATATGCTGATTTTTGGACCACGTCCAAGAAGCAGCGCAAAATGAATGCCTGGCAGGAATATGGCAGCCATGAGATGAATAGTTCCAAGGAGTTAGATGCCGACTTCAACTTTCCGAAGATCCAGTTGATATCTAATTGGGCCAAACTGATTTGTTGATACAGATCCTTGCCTGAGTATTGTGCTAAGACATATCAACAAGCACATAAAACAAACCTCAAGGACGGTTGGAATGCCTCCAATCACGATCTCAACTACCTGCCCCAAGTAATCACCTTTCAGCGTCGCATACTCTACTTCTATATCAGAGAGCTCAATGTCCAAGCCCTCGCTCAGTGTTTGGAAAATAGCGCTGCCACTTTCAAAGTCTTCCCTTCCAGTGCTGATCTAGGAGACTCCCTGAGCTCCCACTCATATGCGAAGCCCAAATTGATAGGACGTCAAAACCTCCATGACGGAATGCATCATGACGCTATGATCAATGACTTCAGAGCATTACTCGACAACAGGCATGACGCAACGCACTACATGGCAATTTACCCTGGGACGCGGGAGTTTATCAAGTATAAATGTCGTAATAAAACCTATGTATCAGATGAACAACTGCACTCAATGGAGCTCTGTCTTTACCATGGTATCAGGATTCATGTTGATGGTTTAGATGGTGAACTCATATCTTGAATGTGCCAATGCACAGCGAGCGAGACATGGTCCGGAGGGGATCGCCGGAATGACAGGGTGTGGGTAAAGCAACGCCTGGGAGGTGGTATGGCATGCTGAACATCAGCAACAACCGGAGTTTCCGTCTGAAACACCCGGGTGTTCCGGACGGCTCTGACGGCTCTGACGGAACCTAGTACCCTCTGACGGAGAATTACACGCTACCCGTCCCCCAGGCGACGGGTCGCGTTCCATAGCAGAGTACCTGGGAGCGCCGGCGACAAACTTGGGAGCCTCTGGGAGCACTTCAAATCACAGTAGAGCATTCTGGGGAAAACAACATCTTCTTTGGGAACGCTGCCGGTCCGCCTGGAACTCATAGCTACTACTAATTGTGCAACGCTTTTGAAAACTCATGTATTCTGGTTGTATTCTCATCTATGTATCTATATATCTATATAGCTACCAATCTACAACTCAGAGCTGCACATCGAGGCCGTGATCGAGCGAGTTTGGAGATGCACTTGGAGACCGAGATCGAGCGAGTTTGGAGATGCACTTGGAGGCAGATATTGAGTGAACTGAGAGCTGCACTTGGAGGCCGAGATCGAGTGAACGGAGAGCGGCACCTGGAGGCCGTGAACGAGCGAGTTTGAAGATGCACTTGCAGGCCAAGATCGAGTGAACTGAGAGCTGCACTTGGAGGCCGATATCGAGTGTACAGAGAGCTGCATTTGGAGGCCGTGATCGAGCGAGTTTCGAGATGCACTAGGAGGCCGTGATCGACCAGGTTTGGAGATGCACTAGGAGGCCGTAACCGAGCGAGTTTGGAGATGGACTTGGAGGCCGAGCTCGAGTGAACTGAGAGCTGCACTTGGAGGCCGAGACCGAGTCAACGGAGAGCTGCACTTGGAGGCCGTGATCGATCGAGTTAGGAAATGCACTGGGAGGCCGTGATCGAGCGAGTTTGGACATGCACTTGTAGCAGGCTATGTTCGAGCAAGATTGGAGGAGTAGTTGGTGGTGGTCGATCTGGAGGCGGTCGGTGGGAGGAGCGCCAGGTGCTGAGACTCTATTCCTCGGTTAGTTAACTCGAAACTGTGGGAATGTGACCAGGTGACTTTACGTTTGAAGCTGTTATGGAGAACTGACTGGTGGCGGTGGATCGGTAGGGAGGTACGCCGGAAGCTGAAGCTACATTCAGGGGTCAACTCGAAATCGTGAGAATGAAGGGACGACAGACAATCTTAGGTGTATGCTGTACTCGGTGTATGCTGCGCTCGGTGTATGATGCACTCAGCGTTAACTCATGATGATGGCATGGAGAGATAGAGAGGGATAAGTTAACTTTGTGTTCTTGCGATGATGGTAGAGTTGTGGAGAAGAACGAGGGAGATGGGGGATGAAGATGAGAACGATATGGAGAATAAGAGCGGCTATGAGAAAGCAGGAGTACGACTTGCTTGATTGGGTTTAGAAGGCCCCGTATCGGTGATATTACCCGCCGGATCGGGATTCGTACCTGCCGTATCGAGGATGCTCAATTTACTGGCACACGAAATTCTCTCAGGTCCCAGTTTCTCATGATGATTTCCCCCATCTCCTCTGATATCTCTCTTTCTTGTGCTCAACTCTACCATCACCTAAGAACTCGAAGTTATGTCATCCCTCTCCATCTCTCCATGCCAATGTTAACCAATGAATACAATCTCAGCAGGCGTCTCACCTCCCTCCAAATCGACCTCCTCCAAGTATTCCTCCAATCTCGCTCGATCACGGCCTCGGAGTGTATGTCTGATTTCACTCAATCTCGGTCTCCAATTGGATCTTCAAACTCGCTCGCTCACGGCCTCAAAGTGCATCTCTGAGTTCACTCGACCTCGGCCTGCCAGTGCATCTCCAAACTCGCTCGATCACGGCCGCCATGTGCAGCGCTCAGTTCACTCGATCTCGGCCTCCAAGTGCATCTCCAAACTCGCTCGATCACGGCCTCCAAGTGCAGCTCTGAGTTCACTCGATCTCGGCCTCCAACTGCATCTACAAGCTAGCTCGATCACGGCCTCCAAGTATATCGTTAAGGAGCGACGGTGGGTGTATGGAGATACAGGGGTAACGGAGGTGGAATGAGCGACACGGAGTATATATTCGGGAGACCCAGGGGTAGATAGATAGACAGCATCTCATTTTCATCTCAACTTGTCATACAACGAAAATACACACTCTATCTTTCCCAACTTTTGGTCTCACTAGCTCTTTCCGAGATTTCGTGGATCCGTGCAATTGCGTGGATCGTTACGGCCGGGTAGTATCATATCTTCTCACCTTCCTACGCTCCTCGAGCTTAATGTAGAAGGAACGTGAGGAGAGATTTTCAGAGCGAGAAGAAACGGTGAAACGGCGATCGGAGGGCGATATGCAACGCGACGCGTGGTATTGATGCCGGGCGCGGAGTAATACGCCACCGGGGTGTCTCTGACGGCTCTGACGGAGCGCGTCCACTCTGACGCAGCCATTCCGCCCGGACGGAAATGTTTTTTGCTGATGAATTGGCAGCTTCCGTGGCAACTGTTACCACTATGCAAAATCAAGCTCCAAAACCTGGAGGGTGCTTACGTTGAGGACTGGTTAGCCCGGGCGCTGACCACAATACCTGAAAACTTGGGTAACTTGGATCCCGTCCCAAAATTTGTACAGTTGAGAAAAGTACCGGCAGCAGTTGCTTTGGAAGATTTCAGCATGGGACACATTGTTGGCTGCGTGCATGTAATTCCAGAGATAGTTACTAGTAGTAAGATAGGAGATGGGCGGAACAAGCGATGGATTGTCCATAGCCACATCGATCTGGCGACTTGAAATACTGTATACAATTAGTAAGGATAGAATTGAATTTTGCGCACAAGTAGAATGAACGAGAGGAGAGATTGTCACAACCTCACCAATCGCATTGCAATCCTGATGCATGCGTGTACCCAATGAACGCATTCCGACATATGGGCACCATTGGCCCCAACACCAGAGTCGTCGTTTAACATAGGAGACCGACAGAGCGAGAAGAAGCGGTGAAACAGCGATTGCAGGGCGATATGCAACGCGACGTGTGGTATTGAGACCGGGTGCCGAGGAATCCTCCACCGGGGTGTCACTGACCGCTCTGACGGTGCGCGTCCACTCTAACGGAGCCATTCCGCCCGGACGGATTTTTTTTTTGCTGATGTGGGAGCACCTGGGAGCGCCGGCGTCATGTCTGGGAGCGCCTCGATTCACAGTAGAGTAGTCTCGGAAATGCATCATCTTCTTTGGGAACACTACTGGCGCGCCTGGAAATCATAGCTACAGTATTCAGTTTGTATTCTCATCTATTTATCTATGTATCTATATAGCTACCAATCTACACATGGGATATTTGGACTGGCTGAAGGCGGTGCTTGAGAACAATTCGAGGTGCGCCTGAAAATGAAAATCAAGTGAACTCAGAGATACACTTTGAGGCGGTTATAGTGTGGACTTAGAGATGTACTTGGAGGCCGTGATCGAGCGAGTTTGGAGATGGACTTACAGGCCGACATCTTGTAACTCAGAGATGCACATGGAGGCCATGATTGAGCGAGTTTGGAGGTACACATTGTTGCCGAGATCATGTGACTCAGAGATGCACTTGGAAGCCGAGATCGGGAGGGTTTGGAGATGAACTTGGAGGTCGAAATCGAACGAGTTTGTAGATGCACTTGGAGGCCGAAATCCTGTAACTCCAAGATGCACTTGGCTGCTTCAATGGCACGAGTTTGGAGATGAACTTGGAGGCCGTGATCGAGCGGATTTGGATATTCATTGGGAGGCCGCGATCATGTAACTCAGAGATACACTTGGAAGCCATGATCGACCGAGGTTGGAGTTCTTGGAGGCGGTAGATAGGAGGCGCGCCGGGTGCTGAGACTCTATCCGTCAGGTTGTTAATTCGCAAGCGTGGGAATGTGATGAGGTGACTTTACCTATGAGCACTCATGGAGAGCTGGGTGTTGGCGGTCGATCTTGTAGGGAGGCACGCCGGGAGCTGCCGCTACATTCAGGGGTCAACTGGTGATCGTGTGCATGAAGGGATGACAGACAATCATGGGTGTATGCTGTATTCGGTGTATGCTGTACTCGGTGTATGCTGTACTCGGTGTATGGTGTACTCGGTGTATGCTGTACTCGGTGTATGCTGTAGTCGGTGTATGCTGTACTCAGTGTTAACTCATGATCATGGCATGGAGAGATAGAGAGGGATGACTTCACTTTCTGTTCTGGGAAGATTGTAGAGAAACAGAGATGGGGGATAAAGATGGGAACGAAAATGGAGGAACGAGCGGATATGAGAAGTCTGGGGTATGACTTGCCAGATTCGGTTTAGAATACCTCGCATCGGTATTGTTACACACCGGATTGGGAGTCATACCTGCCGTATCAGCAATGGTCAATTGACTCGCTCCCTAAATTCTCTCAAGTCTGAGTTGCTCTTGATGAACTCCCCCATCTTCTCTCATCTCTCTCTTGATGTACCATCACCTAATAACACGAAGTTAAGTCATGCCTTTCGATCTCTCCTTCAATGATCCTGAGTTAACACCGAGTACAGCATACCCCAAGTACAGCATACACTGAGTATAGCATAGCCCGAGTACTTCATCATCCCATGATTGACTGTCTCCCGCACCCAGCCAGTCTCTCATCTCTCCGCAGACCAGATTGTACTCAACTCTCCACATATCTGCAATTTCGAGTTAACCAATGGATACAGTCACAGCAGCCGTCGCACCTCCCGCCCGATCTACCCCTTCCAGATCGACCACCTCCCAGGACTCCTCCAATTTTGCTTGATCATGGCGTCCAAATGCATCTCCAACCTTACTCGATCACGGCCTCCAAGTGCATCTCCAAACTCGCTCAATCACGGCCTCCAAGTGCATCTCTCCCTTCAACGTGATCTCAGCCTCCAAGTGCGTCACTTGAGTTGGTCAATCTCGGCATCCAAATGCATCTCCAAGCCCGCTCGATCACGGCATCTAAGTGCATCTCCAAACCCGCTCGATCACGGCATCAAAGTGCATCTCTGAGTTACTCGATCTCGACCTGCACATGCACCTCGAAACCGGCTCGATCATGGCCTCCAAGTGTATCTCCAAGTCACAGGATCTCGGCCTCCAAATTCATCTCGAAAACCGCCCGATCACGGCCTCCAAGTGCATCTCTGAGCCACTTGATTTTGGCCTCCAAAGGCATTTCTAAACCCAGTTGATCTCGGCCTCCAAACCAACAAAGAGATTCCGATAGTAGATTCCATAAAACCCTGCGAGTGTGAGCAGGGAAAATGTACTACTGTAGCCTGAGGATAGCCATCCATAGAGAATCAAGGAACTCCGCATGCTCAAATGAAAAGTGAAACTACCCTAAATCCAACCTTAAATCTAACCTTATGTCGACCGCTATTACCATAGCCCCATTGTATTTCTGAATTTGTTGTGTTTATCTTTCATCAAGACCTTGGTTTGTATGTCTGCCACGTTCGCGTTTGTGTGCACTTAGGAGTAGTCAACTTGCTTGCGGGCATGGATATCGCGACTATTGTGATTTTAAACAACGATATGCTTTGTGCGAACCTTTATAATTCCAGTTGTGATATGACTAAGTGCGCCCTGATTGTTGCAATTGATTGGGAGCGGAAATGTGTCTCAGCTGTGTGAATCTCAGTGGAGCTGGAATGCTCACTTTGCTTCACAGGAGCCATCGGAACAAGGAATGTATTCGGGTTCAAGAGTAATCATGGCGATGTGTTGTTGCTTTCGTGACAGCCACGTCACAGCTCAGTTGCTGACAAGGAAGTCGTGACCACCATCAGATTTGCGGTCGACACTATCATTGGCCTAATCCGAGTCCGTGTAGCCTGTGAGTTGATCATTGCCACCAGTGATGCTGCTAAAATGCTGTCGAATGTCGGCAGTGGATTTGTCATACTGGAGAACTCATTTGGCACAGGTGATATGTCTGGGTAAAGGACGGGTATGATATTGGCGAAGTGCAGCGACTGTGAATGCGATATCGGGCCGAGTTGCAAGTGTCGCGTGCATCACTGATCCAACCATTACCTGAGAGCATTGGATATCTTTTAGTTCTTTCTCCCGCCAATCCTAGGCCAGATCTGTCTTTGTAATTGCACTCATGGAAGTTGATGCACCCTGGGCTTTCTGCATATTGAATCGTTTGGGAATCGTGGTGATGAAGGGATTTTGGCTAAGACTGCTCGCAGTGCCGGTTCTTGTGCAAGTACTATTGTCCACAAGGTGGATTTTAACTCCGAGGAATTGGCGAGCGGGGCTGAGAAGGGTAATGTTGTATTGTACCGAGAGCCTGATCTTGACTTCAATCCCAGCTTTGGTACCGTCCTCCGGGCACAAAAGCCTGATGTTGTCGATGTACAAAACCTTCAGAATATCATCGCTAAGGAGATTGAGGTTAGCGTCGGCCAACGAATGTTGGAACTCGAGAGAGAGCCAGAAGGGGTGACTAGAGTTGGGCCAGAGTCGTGGTGCATGTTTCAGCCCATATAGTGCTATCATTAGTCACACAACAATCATTGGTGCGTTGAGGTCTTCCGGCCTGACTTCAGGCAGAGTAATATTGATATCATCGTCATCAATCTCAGAATTGAGAAAAGTAGTGACAATTGTCAAATGATCAATGTTCCAGTTATGGTTTCCGACCATAGAGAGGAGATACCAAAAACTAGTGTCCTTTCCACCAGGGGCATAAGTTTCTCTGAAATCTGTTTATTAGTAGCTTTCAATAACTAGGCGTGATTTTTACCAAATCTTGTCGTCAGGATTGCGTTTCGTCTTGTACACGCATTTGGAGCCGATTTGCTTGACTCGCAATTGCCCTGCTTACTGGGAGTTGACAGTTGTGACTGTGTTCTTGAGAAAAATTGATGTGCACTCCTCATCCATGGCTGGTTTCCAGTGCTTAGGATGTGGACTGCACATGGCTTCCGTGTATGTGAGTGGAGTGCTGCTCGTTCATGCTACAGTCTTTGCCATGATGTTTACTGCATTTGGGGAGATCTTGACCTGACTTCATGTGATATGGTTCATGCACGGTCGTTGGGATGATTGCTTGACCAGGGCCGCTGTTCGGGGTGGTTTGTCGTTTTCACGGCGGGGATGTCGATCGGGGATGACGGTTTCTCTGGACACTGCTGGTCCATCATCGTGGTCAGGAGGATGTGATCTCACATGTGTTCACGCTGGGAGACTTCAACCGTTGTAGGGCAGATTGTGGTCTATATCATCGTCAGTACATTCATGATCACTACTTCCGTGGCCTTCACCTGTTCAACTGGCTACTGTGTGGTAAGGCAGATGTGTATCTCTACCTGTTTCAATATCCTCAACGTATTCTGTCTCTTCTGGTAGCTCCAAGATGTCTATTTGGTCTCCCTGTAGGCATGATAAGTGGGCAATCGTCTCGTCGTCAAATATCACATCTGACTGTGACCTGACTACTTGGAATACTGTGTCCCATATTACCCAAAGTGTAGTCGAATTGTGCATGTACCCGACTGTCATACATAGCTTGAATCATGGGCTGCACTTTCCAGCGCGTTGCGGCTCGGATTATAGTCGACTGGCGTAGCACCCTACTCGACAAAAGTGGTGGAGTGGAGTATTTTACAAGATTTCATTGCCGTAATCGTGATGAGAGGGGGTGCCGCATTCTTGCAGCATGTCGCATGGAGTTGGATATGTGGCTTGATAGCCGTCGCGGTCCTCTCACTTTGTTAGGCCTTCGTTTGGGGTTTGCTGGTGGAGGTATTCCCCGGGATTGACTGCTTTTCCCCAAAAGACAAGTTGCGCCTGGGTGTGAATCATCATGGATCGTGCTTTCTCGGTGATGGTCTGAATCATGAATTCAGCAACCCCATTCTCATGGTTAGCGTAGAGATGACATGAATCATATGTTGTACCACGACCAGCGAGGGCCTGTCAGATGGTATTATTGTCATATTATCATCGTGAATTTTCGCACGGAAATAGTTTCACTTCGTATCCAATGGAGTCAACTCTGGCCTGTAATGATTGGTAGGCTGAGGTGAATGTGTTTGAATTGTTATCTGGAAGGAACCAAACAAAGGTGTAGGATGTGTAATCATCGATTAATCAGACAAAATCGCGATGGCCGAACTAGGTGGGAGTGGAGAAAGATACACACACACCTGAATGTAGGGGTTCAAATGGGTGTGTAGCGCACTTGGTCTTGACTTTGATAATCGTCTGCTTGTGCTTGGCCTGGATGCATGCGGTAGACATTGTGTCGTCTTTTGTATATCCATCAATTAGAGATCGTAGGGCAGTAGGAATACTGTGGGCAAGAAGGCAATGCCACAGTGGTGATTCTGAGATTGTGAGAGGCTTCTGAGGGCTCTTTGTGAGAGGATTCCGAGTGGTCTTTGTAAGTACGGTGGTAGGAGGACTTTGAGGTACAGTGCTGGTTGCACTTGGAGAGACGGTGTGGAGGAGCATATATTAGACTCAGTTGAGTGGGCGATTCATGGTACGGTGGTGTGCGCGCTCGATAATGGTACAGTGATGTGTGAGTTTGAGCATTGAACAGTGATATGTGCGCTCCATGATGGTACAGTGATGAGTGCCATCGATGATGCTCTTTTTTTCTTCTTGTTTCTTGAAGTGGACTTCGTAGATATACTTGGTACTGTCTAACTGTGTCCAGTTGGGGGAGATATCGCATAGATGTTATTGACCCGATTGCCCGTGATTGTGCTTGATGGAGATGCTATGGAACACTTGCCACATCCATATGTGGATGTGTACCCAGCTATGTCCAATTGATTGATGGAGAGAAGCAAGAGCCGGAGAGTAGGCCAGTGGACAGCATTGACTTCGTACTCCTGTGAAAGGTTAACGAGTCCATTGTGACTTATGGTAACTTTGTTATCATTTCTAAGTTCAATGACGATTCACTAATGAAGTTGTGTTATTGAGTTGAATCTGGTACGGTCATTGCAAATATGAGGGGATGCTCGGAATGTATGACCCGTGCAGCTTGAGCGGAGGCTGAAGTGAGTGCGGATGCATTTTCGGCTAGTCAGAACAGGTCGCGATCTCCTGCTGTAGCAAGAAATGCGGACACTATGCCTTTGATGACATTGTTGTGTTGATCCCGGGCACCTTTGGAGTGGATGCAGTCAGACATGAAGTGGCCTGAGAGACCGCGGTGGTAGCACATTAGTTTGTCGTTCCTGGAGGTGTTTGAATCGCTGGTGTTTCTGTTGTTTTCGGGTTAACTTCTCTTCCGCCATGATTCAGTGGTATGATTGTCCATTTTGCAGTATGTGCATTTGGGCTTCTGGCGCGCATTTCCTGGTCCACCTCCTGGTCCACCTCCTCATCCACCACCTGGTCCGCCACAGCCTCAATTGCCGCCACGTGAGTACAGAGCCACTACGGTGGACCCATCCCTTATTTCATTGGTTAGGGTCTTGTGCTCGGCCTGTTCGCGTATCACATACATATACTGCTGGGCCATGGGAGTGGGGATTTGCTGTTGAAGGATTGGGATGGGTGTTTCAAATGAATTTGATAAAGTAGTGAAGATATCTATTTTCATGGCGTCATCTATGATATTTTGGGCAGTGCTGATTAGCTTCTTGCGGAAGGCGAGTAATTTGGTAAAGTACTGGGTAACCTTTTCGTCCGGTGATTGTCAAGAGGAGATGAACCTCCGCAGGACTTCATTTTGGCCATGTGTTTGTTTGAGTCATTGTCAAGTTGGTCCCAAAGTTCTTCTCTCATTTCCACAGGGTTGTGGATATCATCGATGTGTGGATGGAGTACGTCTCAGCATAAAAGGTGTAATTGTACTACTGCAGGATTGGCTCTTTCATGCCAGCTTTCTTGTTGATGGCGCAGGGCAACTCCGTTGCCCACAGGGAGGAGTCGGACACTGGGGACGAAATTGTAAGCTTTCATGGCCGTGAGGACTCGCCGAATCATGTCCTTTCAGACAACGTTGTTTCCCTCGGTCACGTGGGGCACATTGCTATGATTGTTCTTGAAAGTTTTATTTGACCTGTTTGTTGAGTGGAGGAGGATAGGTAGGTGACGATGGAAGGTGATATATGGTGATTGTGTTGTGACTGATGAGCAGGGATGGTATAGTGTGGGTTAGGGTGTTTAAGGCTCTGAAATTGTAAGATGTAAATACTGTATTTTTGTAGTAGAGATTACAGCTGGCGCCGGGCTCATAACCTGAAGAATTAGTTATGATAGAGCAGCTTGATTGTATATAACCGAAGAGAACCACAAGGCAATAAATATATGAGTACAAGTGTGAATGCTTACGTACGAATCTATGTATATACACTTCAGGCCGACTGTTATCTCTGGTCATACAAGGTTCATCACTGGTCACAGGAGACACATCTCTGGCCTCAAAACAGAGTGCCCAATCAGGCAATATTTACACCTTTTCCGATGTGCGAGACCATTCAGTCAGCCATTGTCAATTCTGATCTCGATGCGAGATATCGAAGCATCTTTACTACGAAATATGGAGTGTTGGTCATTCCTTTATTCACTTGATCCACCAGACGTCAGAGGAGTGGACTTCCGAGACCAATTGGCATACGAGTCAGGATACCAGAAATTGCAACAATTATCACGATCGACCAGACGTGACTATTGGATGTTGTGAATAACAGAAATTACACACTGTCGACCTAATCCAGTTCGGATACAATTCCTGCAGGACAATTGAGCACAATCATCAGCGCAACATGCTGCACCGGAGTGGTCCTACCTTTGAATCCACAATACTGGGAACCAGAGCAGAAGTCGATCGGCAATTTACGAGTCAGCATTGGTACACCTACTTCCTTCCTCATTGCGCGATGCGCACTCACTTCAATTAGCGTGTGCAACTACTACTCAAGCAGCCTAGAAGAAGCCAACTTGGACAGGCATTCCACAGACAATTAGACCAGCTGGTACGCTACATGAGTGCAGCAAGCCGACGGAGATAGACAATCCTCTAGACCAATCACCTCAATAGTGATTATCCTACTAATGACGATCAGTCTATAAATGGCGCATCCTTACTTCCACAGACATTTGCACAAGCGGGGTGCACCTAAGGAACAGCCGACCGGAAGATTAGATCACATTTACAATGAGAAGATTTCCTTCGATTGATGCGAACTCATAGCGGTAATAGATCCCACAGCTTCAAGGGCATTAACAGTTGGGAGTGACACGATTCCGCAGACCAACTACAAAGACCACGATGACTACCATGATCTCGCAGTGAACCGTTAATATACACCAACATAGTCCACCTACTCTATGAACGAATATCGACTGCAATGACCTTATCGGCACAAGCGGTTGCACATGAATATTATTACCTATGGGCCGAATAAGCACTGAATTTCCGGCATCTGCACAGCTATGACTGTAAGCGAGTCAAGAAGGACAACCAATATTGTCTATGGTTGCTACGGAAGAGACCACATTACGAATTGAGACCACCGCCTCCAGAGGCACCACTTTGAGGACACTGATTAGGGGATCGAATTAATCAATCGATGAGATATGGATCATATGAGTTGTCATATTTCATGCTGGGACACGATCCGCGGCGCTCAGTCAGAATATCATTGTACATGCAATATCTGGAATTTGTCTTGACAAGTGGCATACATTACCAGTCCTTATGGCGATATAGGGTGGACTCAGAATTACTCATTGATCTGCTGGATGTGCCCTTATTGATGTATGTGGTACCAAACTGCTGCGGTTTTGGGCCCACACCCAGTACTAGTCCATCGGTCACTAGGCCAGTGTTACCATTAACCAAACAATATACTTCTCTCGCAGCGTCCATTTCGGCTGCGCAAGAACAAGTTGATATGTGGATCGTTTTGTGCGGTGCAATGTTGACTGTAGAGCGAGTTATGGTGCCGCGACAATCGTGGCGACGATAAGTCCTTCCCTTCAAGCATCAATGGAACATCTGGACTGTTTGAAAACATTCAGGTCCCGCATCGGCAAAATGTAAATATTTTGTAGGGAGCCTCTGGGAGTGTCTGAGAGTTCTCGGACCAGGATTCCAGAGGGGTCAAATCCCACAGTTGAATGGCCCATCGCAGTGGCATTGAGGTGCGCTGGCGAGAAGACTTGGAATGCCTATGACATCTCTGTGAGCACCGTGGTGTGCGGACGACATGCCTGAGAGCGCTGGCAACATGCCTGGGAGCACCTCGAATCACTATGCAGTAGTTTGCAAGAAACAACATATTCTTTCGGAACGACCTAGGTGCCGCTGTAAATTATAGGTACTACCTATTGTTGAAAGATTTTTAATACTCATGTATTCAGTTTGTATTGACAACAGTGTATCTATCTCGATAGCAATCCATCTGCACACTCTATATCTAGACTAGCTACAAGTAGTGCTTGAAAACAATTCGAGGTACGCTGGTAGATGACAATTAAGTGCACTCAGAGATACACTTGGAAGGCGTTATTCGGTGAACTTCGATATGCAGTTGGAAGCCGTGCTCGACCGAGTTATGAATGGCACTTTAAGGCCTTGATCAGGCAAATCTGGAGATGAACTTGGAGGCCATGATTGACTGAACTGAAAGAGGAACATGGAGGCCGTAATCGAGCAAGATTGGGGATGCACTTGCAGGCAATAATTGTGAAGACATGGAGGCCATGATGCTGCGAGTTCAGAGATACACTTGGGGATCCGTATCGTGTGAACCTAGAGATGCACTTGGCGGCCGTAATGGGGACAGTTTGGAGATGACCCTGCAGGCCTTCATCGAGTGTACAAACAAATGCACATTGGGGAAAGAATCGAGCGAGTGTGGAGATGCACTCTGAGGACATTATCGAGCTTGTGAAATTGGGCACTGGGAGACGGTGATCCAGTGAAATCGGAGATGCACTTGGAGGCCGTAATCGAGCGAGTTTAGAGATGCACATGGAGCCCACAACAGTGCGAACTTAGGGGCCGCTATCAGTCGAGTTTGGAGATGCATGTGGAAACCATGTTTCAGTTAACTGCAAAATGCACTTGGAGACCATAATTCGGCAACTTTGGAGATGCAGTTGTAGACCGTGATCAAGTGAACTCAGTGATGCATTGGTAGGGAGCTTTCGAGTGAGTTTGGAGATGCACTTGGAGGCCATGATTGAGGGAGTTTGGAGATGCCCTTCCAAGCCATAATCATGCAAGATTGGATGCGTACAAGGTGTTGAGGAGGTATCAAGCAGTTACCTAACTGGCAACCGCGGGAATGTTACAAGGTTACGTTATCTTTGAGCTCTGATAAAGAGCTAGCGGTGGCTGTCGATCTGGTAAAGAGGCACGCCAGATCCTGAAACGACATTCAGCGGTAAACTAATAACATTTTGTATTAATTGAATATAGACAATCTTGACTGAATGTTGTACGCTGTCAATGTGGTACTCGGTGTGAGGTGTACTCGGTGTATGCTGTGCTGATTGTTACCTCATGATTATGGCTTGGAGAGATAGAGAGGGATGACGTTGCTCTGTGTGCTGTGATGATGGTAGCTATTCAGAGATTGGGGAAGGAAATGGGAGCGATATGGAGGAAACAAGATGATATGGAATATCAGGGTTACCACTTGCTTGATTGGGTTTAGGAATCCTCGTATCGGTGTTGTTACACCCAGGATCAGGAGTATTACCTACCATATCACAAATGGGAATTTGACTCCCACACGAAATTGTCACAAGTCCGAGTTCTTCATCATGATATTTGCCATCAGCTTCTCATCTCCCTCGTTGTTTACCATCACCTACGAACACGACGTTAAGTGATCCCTCTCAATCTCTACATTCCATGATCATGTGTTAACACCGAGTACGGCATTCACCGGGTATAGCATACTCCAAGTCCAACATACACCGAGAACTCATCATCCGAAGATGGACTGTCGCCCAGACTCACCCAGTTCCTCGGCGGACCAGATTGTGCTCTACTCTCTACATTCCCACCATGACGAGTTACCAAATGCATAGAGTCTCAGCAGACGTCGCACCTCAATACTGATATCTCACGTCCACAATGACTACCTCCAAGGATTGCTCCAACTCAAGGTATCCTGGCAACCAAGTGCATCTCAGAACTCGCTAGTTCATGGATGCCAAGTGCAGGTCCAACCTCGCTCCATCACGGCCTCGAAGTGGACCTCCCATTTACATGGTCATAGTCTCCAAGTGCATCTCCAAACCTGTTCGCTTACGGCCTCCATGTGCATATCTAAGCTTCACACTCTCGGCATCCAAATGGATCTCGAAACTCGCTTGATCACGGTCTTGAAGTGCATCACTGAGGTTTCTCAATCTCGGGTTGTAGGTGCATCTCTTTGTGGGACTCGATCTCAGCGAGCCAGTGCATCAGCCAACTCACTCGATTGCGGCCTCCTAGTACATCCCCCAGCTCAGACGCTCACGGCCTCCATGTGCATCTCTACGTCCTCTCAATCAGCGTCTCCTGGGGCTCCTCCAATTACGCTCAATTACTGTGTGTAGCCAGATTGGCCGTATGTATATATATAGAGAGACATAGACGGAAAACACATACCATATGATGATTTAATCAATCTTGTTACTGTAACAATGACTAATCTCTTACATGCAATGCCTGGTGGTTATGGAATCCCCAGCTGTGAGATCAAGGCACTAAGTCTACCTCAGAGCCGCACAGAGGTCTCAGCTGCTCCAAAATTTGAATATCCTTCAAGTCAAATCTATTTGCATCTTGAATTCAACTCCACAACCGTTGGTGCATTCTTGAGCACCTGACAATGCTCTTTCATTGTCTGACAGCACTTACCTAGCGCAAGGGGGGCCTGGGAGCATCTGGAATTACTTGGGTGCACATGTGAGGTCTAACGGACTGTCGAGGAGGGTTAGGCTTAGGCTCTAGTCCAATTTGGATTATGCTGATGCGGGGATACTCATTCCGGGACCCCTTGATGACTGCTAGCTAGGAAGTGGTTATGATAGCTTTCACCCAACGGTCAAGGGTTTGCACCTGGTTGCAAGGAGCTGCGGCAGAGGGTACTTGGGATGCAACACTGAGAGCCAGTAGAAGTGGTAACCCTCGCAGGGTGAATTAGTTAGCAAGGAGAAGCGCCGCAAGTTGCTGCAGATGATGGTTCACAAGGGAATACTGAATGACTGCTAGTGGCATTCCGAGACCCGAAGGGAGTCGCTTGACTGCGGCGCCTGGCTCCTGTGTGAAGAAACCGTTGCTGACAATGCCTACTGGATTTGCACTTCCACCCCTTCCATGGTTTGTTTGGATTCTTTGGAATACATTTATGGAGCGCAGTCAGAGCCATACAACTGTGCGGGTCAGAATTTCGTAGATAATGTGGGCAGACGAATGAAAATTCAGAGCGAACTGAGGATTGCGGAAAACTTATGATCTCCAATTGGACCCTCTGGTACAAGTACACCAGACAGGCCGAGCTACGATGAACTCACACAGTGAAGGTTTTAGTTATTGAAACCTACATGGAATGGGATCACCCCGGATAGTTACTAGAAGCGACAGTCGGGCAGATGAATTTCAGAAACGATCTATTGGTGAGATTTCGAGAATTGGACTTACGAGCGCCAATTTACACATCCTGGAGATGCATGAATGCTCAAATCCTGATTGCAATCCATCCATTTGACTATGGCGATATATACAAAGTTATGTGAAAATGTACCCCTTATAATACAATTAGTTTCTATTACACTCTACCGGACTAGCAAATGATTGCCAAGATGCACATAGATCTTCCAGCGGCCCCGCCAGACCAAGTAAAGTTCTGGCTTGTAATCAAGTGACCAAATCAAGTGCCGTATGGCAGAGATTACAATGCTGATCATGTTGCCGATTACAATGCCAAATACAATGCCGATAGCAATGCCAAATACAATGCGGAATTTGTCACGAAGCTGTATTAACTACAATACTATCCACAATGTGCTCCCAACACAGACTCGGTCATCCTGAGCTACTCAAAGTCAATGGCAATGCACGACTACACATTGAGTTCGGAAGCAACTCACAATCAAGCACATCCAATCGTTAGTCCGTTCGAGTCCGTATGAAATAAGTCGCCGGCAGGACATCGACCTTCACCAAGATGGGGATGACCGTAACAGAATCTGAACCGACCCCACTGAAAACAATTAGCGTCCCGTAAGTGAAGTAATAAAATACCCTGCGATACATTCACCAATTGTGAATGCTAGCAACAGGAAGTGCACCTGGAGACGAATCAACTAGTCAACTTAGAGAACGACTATGAGTGCACAGAGTAAAGTGTTGGCCAGCACACCTACAGATCAATCCACAAGCACCCCAGGAAAAGAGGCAGTGTCCACTGCGTGCGGTCAGGGATGATATATTCACACACCATATGACGGACGTCGAGTATACCTGCAAATGCATCTAAGGGAGATGAGAAGTCCTACAAGCCTGATCCATGGCGAACGAGTGCAAATTCAACCACAGAAACACTTCCAACCGTGATACCAAATAAATCTCATATTTCAAGCTGATTGGGCCATCGAACAAGATTGAATTTGGCCACCGAGTGTACCGAATCGCCAACCGAATGGCATTACGAGGGACCGCATGTATATACCTGCCAACTGCTAATCACCAAGATTTCACACTGACAAATATCACTGCTGAACGTCTTGACTGGAGCTCAAATCAGAGGATTACCGGGAGGGAGACATTACGAAGCTGCTGTCAGAGACGGAAACAGAATGTTGTACTGCAGGATCAGGAAACTTTTGGCAAACGACATACTGAACAGAATGCCGATTGAGTTTACCAGAAACCTACCAAACAACTACCGGAATGACAACGGATATACTACCGCGGCTACATTCTGATATGCCGACAGAGATGTCTACTAAGAACGCATCGAAGCTATCATTCAAATGAGGTTCACCGAGAAATGATCCAGCGAGAGCCTTCCAATTTTCGAATTAATAGATGCCAAGATATCCACATCCAATGTACCTGGCGGCTTTCCGAGAGACGAAGTGCCGTCCAATCACGCTGGGTATGACCACCCACTGTGAAGCTTACATGTTGGATATGTATGATTGATATGCCGCTCACGCCCGATGCAATTGGTGTCAATAAAACCACCCTAGAACAGTCAACACTGAGTCCCATGATAATCGACCACTATGACGATGCCATGAGAGGGAGCTCTCAGCATTATCTAAAGTCTGTGCGGGAAATACATTAAAATCGACTATTTCACCGAGCTATCCAGATGATGATTCAACTTTCAATCCCAAATCACCAATGAAACCTATTTCAGGAATTCAAGTTACACAGCTACCGACGTACAATGACAATTGGCAACCGACATGACAGAGAAGACGTCGATGGTTCAACAAATTGTCAAAGAGGGAGATACATGTGTCCATACAATCAAGGCATCCCGACAAGTCGATGCCCTACGAGAGCCAGTCAACTGAGACACGCACCGCGAAGTCGAGTAAAAACTCTACCGAGTGGTCGACCAAGATTCTATCTAATTCATATATTCAGACCAAACATGAAGCCGACCGGATGGTCACCCAAGCTGACTTCGTATGACAATCACCAAGTCAAGCAGTATCTGTGGGTGAACGCGGCTTACAGATGGCAACTGACAGAGAAACATACCACGAAGCACTGCACGATGTTGCTGCATTGCATATGTGCACTTGATGATGTTACGTATAACTATCTATACAGAAGCTCCCTTGTTAGATATCGATGAGTGAGATGAGATAACACAACTAAGTTATATGATTTATGCCTACTGATTGCTACAAATGAGGACGGCAGCGCAAGCTCCCAATGATGCCGAGTCATAAGCAGAAGCTCTACCACCCTGACAATTCCACCAATAGGCTGTTAGGAACGGGTTAATATCCTCGGTTTGGTTCCAGGTCCGGGTACAACCAGCAACCGGATTGTTGCAACGTTTTTCCACACAAAACTTGCTCCTCAAAAGTGAACATGTCTGGGTGCAATTACGTATTTGAGTTCTGATCATATGCTTGACAGAATCTATACCAGAAATATGTAGTTTGATGCCCTCTTTCTTCTGCTGTTATGCCGATTTGCCATCGGACCAATTGTCATGGAGTCGAGATGAAAATCCGGTCATTTTGGGGAGATTTTCGGCTTAATCTAACACCGACTCAATGAACATTGATACGATCGAAAATCTGAGAACGGGAGGTGCAATAGGCCATCAATCTGGACATTTCACGTATAGATCATGTTGCAATACGATCAGAACTCAAATACTTAATTCGAGCCAAAGTTGCAGGCACCGTAAAATGGAACCACGGTATGGTTCCAACCCGTTCCCGAATCCGGTGGACACCCCTCTTTTCCGGGCAACAACCAGGACAGGACCTTGCGCTCCGGTTTAAAACTCAGAACCGTTGCTATCACTATGGCAATGGCCTTCGCCGAGATGATATGCAGTAGCAGTGCAGTACTAGATGGCAAGTTCGATGCTATTTGAGTCCAGAAATAGAGATAAGAAGGAAATGACCTCCAGGACTCGGGAGCGGAGGATATAGGTCAATAGAGTTTCAGAACACAGGACCCGACGAAAGTAATCAATTGTGCATTCCTGTGTCGGTTTCTTCTCTTCTCTTCCCCATATTCTAGTACATCACTGGATCTTGGCCCGATTTAAATGGCGTTGTCAACGGATTTTACCACCTCCACATTGCAGCCAACTGTTACTTCAGTGTCTTTGTGCATAGGATCCAGCGAAACGCTACCTTCCTGTGCGAATCCTTTGTGGGACATATGACTTTGTATGGATACATACGCATCATGATTGTTTAATGCTTTTCTTCCTTTCCTTGCCTCTTGTACGGTTTATGCCGCCAACGAGGTCTGCGCCTGAGGTGAAGGATAATGTAACGGTGGCATGTGACCTGGCGCCACGTAACGGCTATTCTCTATAGTAGGCTTTCCACGAGCGTTAGATCTCTACCGATAATCCAACAGTACATCTACACCTACTATCACTCGCATCCATGTTGGCACCCGTTGTCCTATAATTACTATCCGTATGCTTACGAGGCCAAACGCGTGTGCACGTGCCCTTACACGACGTCAGTAAGTTATACAACCGATCAGTACCCTATGTTCAACCTCACAAATGTTCCGGTGGCCGGTGTGGTGGGAAAATGCCTCCAACCACTAAAAAGCCACGCATTTGAGTGGGTACGCGACTTGGTTGGGCTCATCACGGCTCTGCATCACTCTCTCGACAATGCTGCAAAACCTTCGCTGGAACGCATTAGACACCACTACCCAGACAGACACCTTACCAATCATGCACCTATCATCATCTCATCTCTTTCCTTCTCCTCTCTGTTGTTTCTTAGTACTAGACAATCAACTATCTCGCTGCAACTACTCCCTCCCTACACTCCTTGAAACAAAACCTCGAATTTGTAGCTTCTTATGGAAGCTGCAGTGCGCGATCACTTGATGCGGGATTTCCGCCACAAGTGGTGCTCTGACTTGGAGGTTGTTTTGGAAAGCAGAGCATGGGGAAGTAACCTGACAGTGAGAGACAGATGACACCGCGACGAGACACATGTGGGTGGAATTGACGCGACAGGACTTCAAAACTGGGCTGCGAGCAGAGACTACACCACAGAGACAATTGAACACCAATCAACCTCAGAGGACCACTAGCCAACGACGAGTTGAAGATTTGATTACTTGAGAATGGAAGACGAGGATACTGGAATCGCGATCAGAGATGTGTTGATTTGGTTCCTACACTGGTCGGAGCCACCATCAGCAACATCACCACAACCCTACACCGACGTAAAAGCCAAGCGGGCTTGGAAGCATCGAGATCTCACGGCTACTCGTTGAGGCCATCGCGGCTGCCAGGACACAGCTGAATAAGATCCCAATTCCGTGTTGTCCAGGAGAGCTTCCATTTCGTGGCTCTGACCTGACAATGTTCCTCCACCAGAACGAGAGCCTCGCCACCTTCACCATTACCCACCCCTTTAGCCCTGATGCCGTTACAATGTTCCCGTACTACTGTGTGGAAGACTCTGCTGTTCGAGACACGGTTGTCATGATCCACGGATACGTGGTACGAGAGAGGGCTGTAGTCAGGACTGAGATGATGGGCGTGTTTCGGCATACCGACAATCAGGCCGAGTATTTTCTGTATACGCGTCAATAGCTTAAGGAACTGTGTACGACCTTGGGAGACAGCCACAGACATTGTGACCATGCAGAATTCGGAGATCTTGATCAGACAGAATCCCTGAAGCCGTTTCTTCGCACATATGACCACATCAGTGGACTAGTCACCGAACGCGGCATGATGGTCGAGTAGGAAAGGATAGAGATGTTCCTGTGTGCGCTTCCCAACGGACTCTCAAGGAAGGCGATTACAAAGCTCGGTCTCAACGCTCTCGATCTGCGTACATTCTTCTACGGCAAGCTCAAAGACTGGATAACATCAAAGATATCCGCCGCCGAGGCCATTGAAATGTTTGACTTTCTCACTCCTACTGCTGCACCAATGACTACAAATGCAACAACTGCAGCGCCAACTTCTCCACCTTCCATATATTCAATTGATCCGACAGGTCTCGCAATGGCTCTGGCTTCCACTGCATCTGCAATATCAATAGCTTCTCCTGCGCCTCTGGCTCTAACGGCTTCAAATATTCCAGCTTGACTGAGGGCTAGTAGAAGCGAAATGTCCGGCGTGAATTGACCGACGGCTAGTGGGGGCTAGCATCAATGTCCAGCGGCTGGCAAGTGCGAACAGCAAAGTCCATCGGCAGGCTAGGGCAAGTAATTTGGCCGACGGAAGAAACGGAAAATGGTGGCCTAAACCTTGCGCTTGAGCACAAAGTTTAAACATGAGCAAGAGAACGGGCCTGGGCCGGAGCATACAATGAGCGCAACCAAGAGTCGGAGTATGCGCTAGAGACAGTGCTCAGCCAGAAGCCCAGTCCGAGCCACAGCCTGAGCTCGAGATTTTGTGCCAGAATCCGATGGATGGGAAGGAAGTACGGTGGCCAGGAGCAAGTCAGAAGGAATATAAAGAGGAGCAGAGTGGCAGGCGTTGAGGCAAAGCAGCACATCCAGCTTCAAAAAACAAACACACAGCAGCTTTTCATATTCTCTCAGACTCTCTCATACAAACAATTCTCTCGCCACTCTTGTCACAGCCCCCCCTCCATTGAAAAACGCAAAACAATGTCGTCAAACTCCAACTTCACCTACAGCCATTCAAGTAAAGGAAGCCAGCCTTCGGACCCCGGCAGCAGCAGCGGCAGTGGTTGCCAGCTCCGCAGCAGCACCCATCGTCACAACACCGCCGAAGCGTCCCAGCAGACGCAGGCAGACAGCCTAGGGACCTCGCCCAACACGCAGGACACAATCCACCTCACGCAAGACAGAGCGACCACCCCAAGTACACAGTCAGTCACCAGCCTTCAGATCACACCCAATGTCGACATCAACGTTGTACTCCAAGCACTCACAGCGGCTGTCGAAGCCGAGTGCAGACCTGGCTCCGCAGCAATCCCAAGCAGGCAAGGCATAGGAACCAAGGGCACCGGCGTAATTGCCGAACTACCATGTAATGACCCCAAGCCTCTTTTCAATTCAAGAGATATTCCCATCATTGGACACGGCAGTTGCAGTCCATATAGACAAACAAGTTCCAAACCGCAAACCTCCTGAAGCTGGAAGCTTCATTCACTGACAAAAAGAAACGCCCACAATTGTACTCGTTTGGCACGGGAGAAGCTAGCAACAACCTATCCACAACTGCCCAAGATGTCGACCTCAAGGAATACAAATCGATATCCCTCCAGATTCGCCTATTCGTGGTCTATGGTATAATCAGATGCACATTCGCAGTGACACCGCAAAGGCTCCCACTCGCCTTTGCTATCATGACGTACGTAGATACACTCTATGAACACCTCCACAGCCACACATGGGACAGTGTACAAAAATTCCACATTGTATTCCACCAAATGCGAATAAGCCAAGGCGCGTCCCAACCATCAGGCTGGAGCACCCCCGACCACGTCCTCGAGAGTGCCCAACTGTTCAAATGTATGGCCGCCGATAATGCCCCCCTCAAGAAACGAGCACACACAGCTGGGGCTCCGTACGGCCCAGCCAACTGCAGCAGCTCCAGCGACAAGATATGCAACAACTTCAACAATGACACCTGCACCTAACCGACCTGCAGCTACACTCACGTCTGCGCGATATGCGAAGGACCTCATCCAGCCACACAGTGCAGCCAAAGGCAAGGTGGGCCCCTAAACCAACGCATGTCCCGGCGGCCATAGGGACATGCCGAGCCCCCAACAGACAAAGGGACAACGCCCCTGCGGCTCCGGAGCCCTCACCAGGAGTTTCCGTGTACACTGACAGACACCTGCCAACGAAACATCAGAAACCGCGGACCTCTACTCGAAACAGGATGGGATCATTGGCCACAGTACCACCGAAACCCAGGACTACCAAACACTCTCATCGACATAATCCACTACTGAGCGCTCATCGGCGATACAGGCCCCCCACAATTGATCCTCGGGGAAAACTTGCCATCTGCTCCCGACGACCCCACTTCAATCACGAAAGACATTGAAAAACGCGTGTCCACCACCTAAATCTTCAGACTGACATCCCTGCCAGCCAAATACATAGCATCACCACTTGGACTGGCACCGAAGCATCATGGCACCTGGAGGAGAATCCACCACCTATCATCGCCAAGCGGGCACTCAGTCAACCACTATATACTCTAAGCCTGGATGACACTCACAGACACACGATTCTGTGACGGTGTAGCCGCGGGACCGGCCTGGGGGCCCAGAGCTGTCTTAATCAAACGTGACCTCACCGACTAATTTTGCCACATCCTGGTGTACCCCGACAACTGGTGGCTACTAAGTCTTGGCTGGAGGGGAACATGGCGGTGAGACCAGTTCCTCCCAATTGGCTGCCCCACATTGCCAGCCATCTTCGACATCTTCGCATCGACCTTGGCTAGTGGAAGCAACGGTTCCGGACTATCACTTTGGGTCCGGGTCCGGGTCCAAACCGAACCGTTGGCAAATTTGCGGTCCGGGTCATCAATAAACCCGAACTGCCCACTCGGGTACGGTTCCATGGTAAACTCCCAACCCGTCAGAATTGAGCGGGTTGTCAGCAGGTCGCCAAGCCGGTCCATCTATAGATTCATATAAGGCTCTTAAATTTGAAAGTTGTCATTGATATCTTATCAAAATCGCATTTACAGCAACCAACAATGTGCTTTTGCTTAGTGAGCAGCTTGCAATATTGATTAATTTGGTATTTGTGTTTCACCTTCGATATATAGTATTTTTGCCTAGGTGGCAGTCAATAATACGATTATGCATGCGAAGTTCAGCGCGATGCCATGAGTACGAAATAAGCAAGTCCTGAAACTGTTGACGCTCCATTGACGCTCATTTTCAGGATGCCGCAGGGAGCATGTCTCTGTTGTTTTTGCCAGTAAAGGCTGCCAATATCTCAAAAATGTATGTCCTCAACCAATCAAAACATAACTTACTGGAGATGCAAAGCTAAAAATCGTTGACGCTCCGTTGACGCTCATTTTCAGGATGCCGCAGGAAGCATGTCGCTGTTGTTTTTGCCAGTAAAAACTGCCAATATCTTATAAATGGATGTCTGCAAACAATCGGAATATAACTTACTCAAGATGCAAAGATAAAAATTGTTGACACTCCGTTGACGCATATGCTAAGAATGGGGCGGTGACTGTGTTGTAATCTCTTTTGCAAATAAAAGCTGCTAATACGACGGTTATGCATATCAATGGCCAAGTCACTGGTGAATTACCATATTTACATGACCACAAATCGTTGACGCTCCGTTGACGCTGACTTTAATGTATTATCCATAAAACTTTTGCTGCCGTCCATAAGTGCTTTCATCCTGGTTTGACTTTATCGGTTGGCTTTTTGCTAGATTCAGACTTGGCCCTGAGGCAAAGCCGAACAGCGTAATCATGTTGCACTGTTCACTCTCACACGACTAAAAATGATGTATCATGCCAAAAGATTAATTGTGCCTGCTATATATCTATTTATGAACCGATATTCACAAGCTACTTCTTACCATTCCCCCATAATACATCTCTAACTGAAACTCCCGGTTAAGCTACATAAAGCTGGTGAACCATTGACGCATTCTGTCCTACTTTTTCTTCCCTCCTTTATTTCTCCGCGTTTAAACTGCTTTGACCGTGACTAAAACCTTTTCAGCTTGCCTCTTTGACTTCCGTGTCGGCCGAACCAATCCGGGCACATTTGGCGCGGTGCTCACATCGTACTGCTTTGGGCATTCCGGATCTTCGATCCCATTGTTGTGCTCTATATCAGATTCATCGGCCGCTGCGCAATCCTCTTCACTGACATTTGCATTATCCAAGTCGCCTTTCCAGTTAAGCCAATCTTCAGTGTCCGAAATGCTTTCAGGTGCGCTATCATCATCGCTTTCTACTGGATGACGGTTGATTCTCCGGATTTCGGCGGACATTTAAGATTTGAGTTCTTCCTCCAGGGAGGTCCTTTGCAGTCAAAGCTGGTGGCAAAGGTGATCTTTCTGACAATTTAAATGCAGCCACACCATCATGTTGAAAGAGTGACCAGGATGCTTTGACGATGTCTTCTGTGTCCGAAATGTATCCTACGGCATTCATCTGCTTGGTTTGAGCTCGAGATTCCTTCTGGGTAGCATGTAGGTTTTGGCTGCTCTGCCACATCTCCAAAAAGTCGTGAACCTTGGCCATTCTGTGCAATTTCCGTTCCTCAGCTTCTTTCTTCATTTCCGAGTTGTTTTCTGTGTTCGTAGTATCCAATTCCGGGTCAGTGCCGGCCAATATCCCGTTATTGGCTCGAGCAAACTGCCTTACAATGACTTTTTCGTGAAGAGTCTCCCCTGTGGTTTTTGACTGCCTCCAGCCAATAACATCTCGGCCAAGGGAAAAACTGCCCTCCACTCCGACACCATGATGCATGATAGAGAATATGTCACGTGCCACATTGGATAGATCGGTGTACTTTGAGTGCGTTTCGTCCTGTTGTCGCCACCAGTCGGTTATGTCTGGTATCCAAAATGTACTGCTAATCTCCATTGGGTCTGAGTGGTAATCATTGAGATTTGGATTAATTTGTCCCCAGTTGTGTGGTGCTTCAGGCGGCGAATTCAAATAGAGCATGGCGGCAGTCAATAAGTTGGCTACGCGACCGCTAGGTCCGGGTGTCGTCTCAGCCACATTGTTAGTCGTTAAGTATTCCTCATCATCGCTGGACGAATCATATAGATCAAAGGATCATTGATAGGACCGTGAAGCCGTTGCAGAGGGGACGAAATTGCTGTTCTGTACCGTTTCGAGTTTATTGACCGGCACACGTCGATGTTTGCCGCAGTATTCATTCTCCACATACTTCAGAAAGGCCTTTTGGAATTGTGTAGTGTAGGATGTCTCGTCCTCAGGATTAATATCCATTCCCGTGTCCCACTTTCTAAACGATCTCAACTTTCGGAAAGGATCAAGGATGTGCGCGGAAGTCAGAAGCATGCCTGTCGTTGGAGTGACTTCGGTGTAGTATTTGGAAAGCTTCTGTCGAGCTAACTTCACAGCAAAGAACAAGTCTTCCTTCCCTTGAGTCTTCTTCTTGGCCAAAGCTTGCATCACGCCATCCATGTGATCGAACATGTCATTGTACACTGTGATGATGTGATGCAATGTGACTGTATGCCTCTTCAACATCCAAAGGGTCCAATATCGAAATGGCCTCAATACTTCCATGACATACTTGGCAATCGTCCATTCATCTTGAGTAGTGTTAGCAATGGGTCTGGGTAACCCGCCAGCGGTCCGGGTTTGGACCGCAAAAACGGGTCGGTTCGGTTCCAGAACCGGCCAAAAACCCGACCCACAGACTCTTCGCAGCCAAACCCGAACCCGGACCCGTCAACCCGCCGGTTTCGCCGGGTTTGGCTAGACCCGTCGGTTCCAATCTCCAGTTCTGCGTTTTGGGATTCACATTTATGGTCGCATTCAGATATGCGACTGTTAATCGTAAAATATTGACCATGGTACGTCACAGTTCGTTTTCGACGTATTAGCCGCCTTCATGTGCACAACAAGAATATTCAAGCGCCCAACTACATCCTGAAAATGAGCGTCAACAGAGCGTCAACGATATATGGTCTTGCATCTTCGGTAATATGAGTAGTGCAACATCACAAACATCCATAAAGAAGAATATGACAGCCTTTATAGACATATATGTCCGGGATATTCTAGCCACATCCCCCGGGACAGTAACAACTTATTTCATTTACAGAGCTACTACTATGTATTCTTGAGCCTTTTAGAGTATAGTAACAGTCAAAACGATATATATAGACAATAACCGCCATATCACACTGTAATTAACCATGATGGAAGGCCAACAATCGTTGACACTCTGTTGACGCTCATTTTGAAGATGGGGCAGGAAGCGTTTCACTTTCACTTTTGCCTATAAAGGCAGTCAATAATCAGTTTATGACAATGTGCAACCTGTCGCCCCCCAGATTACCCATGATACATGACCAACAATCGTTGACGCTCCGTTGACGCTCATTTTCATGATGGGGCATGGAGGGTATTGCAATCTGTTTTGCCTATAAAGGCAGCCAAAAATTCCTTTATGACTCAATACACCCTATCGGAGGTGTCATTTCCCAAGACGCATGACTAAAAATCGTTGACGCTCCGTTGACGCTCATTTTCACGATGGGGCAGGGAGGGTATTGCTATCTGTTTTGCCTATAAAGGCAGCCAAAAATTCTTTTATGACTGAGTACAACCTATCGGAGGTGTGATTTCCCAGGACACATGACCAAAAATCGTTGACGCTCCGTTGACGCTCATTTTCATGATGGGGCAGGGAGGGTATTGCTGTCTGTTTTGCCTA
>Ga0307514_10000516_pt1 | contig 76831 bp, 80 predicted proteins | sample 16_EM_MG_FD_203088 | JGI IMG/M metagenome (GOLD analysis project Ga0307514, IMG submission 203088) | Populus trichocarpa ectomycorrhiza microbial communities from riparian zone in the Pacific Northwest, United States - 16_EM | ecosystem: Host-associated > Plants > Roots > Unclassified | place...
ATGATGGTGCGGCTGCATTTAAATTGTCAGAAAGATCACCTTTGCCACCAGCTTTGTCTGCAAAGGACCTCCCTGGAGGACGAACTCAAATCTTGAATGTCCGCCGTATTCGGAGAATCAACCGTCATCCAGTCAAAAGCGACGAGGATACCGCACCTGAAAGCATTTCGGACACTGAAGATTGGCTAAACTGGAATGGCGACTTGCATAATCCAAATGACAGCAAAGAGGATTGCGCAGCGGACGATGACTCTGATATAGAGCACAACAATTGCATCGAGAATCCAGAATGCCCAGAGCAGCAGGATGTGAGCGCGGCGCCAAATGTACCCAGATTGGTTCGGCCGACACGGAAGTCAAAGAGACAGGCTGAAAAGGTTTTAATGACGGTCAATGCAGCTGAAACGCGGAGAAATAAAGGAGGGAAGAAAAAGTAGGACAGAATGCGTCAATGGTTCACCAGCTTTATGTAGCTTGACCGAGAGTTTCGGTTAGAGATATATTATGGGCGAATAGTATGAAGTAGCTTGTGAATATCGGTTCATAAATAGATGTATAGCAGGCGCAATGAATCTTTTGGCATGATACATCATTTTTAGTCGTGTGAGAGTGAACTGTGCAAGATAATGACGCCGCTCGGCTTTGCCACAGGGTGGAGTCTCAATCATGGAGAAAGCCAACCAGTACAGTCAAATCAGGATGAAAACAATTATCGACGGCAGCAGATGTTGAATGGACAATACATTAAAATGAGCGTCAACAGAGCGTCAACGATTTGTGGTCTTGCAAGTACGGTAATTCACAAGTGACTTGGTCGTTGTTATGCATAACGTGCGTATCGGCAGCTTTTATTGGCAAAAGGGATAGCAACACGGTCACCGCCCCATTCTTAGCATGAGCGTCAACGGAGCGTCAACGATTTGTGGTCTTGTAAGTACGGTAATTCACTAGTGACTTGGTCGTTGTTATGCATAACGGGCGTATTGGCAGCTGTTATTGGCAAAAGAGATTGCAACACGGTCACCGCCCCATTATTAGCATGAGCGTCAACGGAGCGTCAACGAGTTGTGGTCTTGTAAGTATGGTAATTCACTAGTGACTTGGTCGTTGTTATGCATAACAGGCGTATTGGCAGCTTTTATTGGCAAAAGAGATAGCAACACGGTCACCGCCCCATTCTTAGCATGAGCGTCAACGGAGCGTTAACGATTTGTGGTCTTGTAAGTACGGTAATTCACTAGTGACTTGGTCGTTGTTATGCATAACGGGCGTATTGGCAGCTTTCATTGGCAAAAGGGATAGCAACACGGTCACCGCCCCATTCTTAGCATGAGCGTCAACGGAGCGTCAACGATTTGTGGTCTTGTAAGTACGGTAATTCACTAGTGACATGGTCGTTGTTATGCATAACGGACGTATTGGCAGCTTCTATTGGCAAAAGAGATAGCAGCACGGTCACCGCTCCATTCTTAGCATGAGCGTCAACGGAGCGTCAATGATTTTTTGCTTTGCATCTTGAGTAAGTTATGTTCCGATTGGTTGCAGACATCCATTTATTCGATATTGGCAGCCTTTACTGGCAAAAACAACAGCGAAATGCTCCCTGCAGCATCCTGAAAATGAGCGTCAACGGAGCGTTAACAGTTTTAGGACTTGCATATTTCATAATCAAGGCATCGCGCGGATTTTCGCGTACAGAACTGTATTATTGACTGCCTGGCTAGTCAAAAATACCATATATCGAAGGTGAAACACAGATACCAAATTAATCGATATTGCAAACTGCTCAACAAGTAAAAGCTCATTAATGGTTGCTGAAAACGCGATTTTGATAAGATGCTATTTACACACTGCAAATACAAGAGCCTTATATGAATCTATAGATGGACCCGCTGGGCGACCCGCTGACAACCCGCCCAATTCAGATGGGTTGGGAGTTTACCATGGAACCGTACCCGAGTGGGCAGTTCGGGTTTATTGACGACCTGGACCGCCAATTTGGCAATGGTTCGGTTTGGACCCGGACCTGGACCCGAAGTGACGGTCCGGAACCGTTGCTAACACTACCCCAGCCTGCTTGAGTATACGCTCCCAAGTAAGCTCAGAAAACGATCTCAAGGACACTCCTGAGCACGCTTTCAAGTACACTTCCAATTGCACTCGATGACACACTCCTAGCCTGCTTGACTGTACGTTCCCATGTACGCTCTCAAGACGCTCTCAATCACACTCCTGAGCACAATCTCAAGTACTCTCCCAATTGCACCCGATGACACGCTCCCAGCCTGCTTGACTATACCCTCCCAAGCAAGCTCACAAAACGATCTCAAGCACACTCCCGAGCACGCTTTCAAGTACACTCCAAATTGCACTCCATGACACACTCCTAGCCTGCTTGACTGTACATTCCCAAGTGCGCTCTCAAGACGCTGCCAATCGCACTCGATGGCACACTCCCAGCCTGCTTGACTTTACGTTCCCAAGTAAGCTCTCAAGATGCTCCCAATCGCACTCGAAGGCACACTCCCAGCCTGCTTGACTGTATCCTCCCAAGTAAGCTCTCAAGACGCGCTCAAGCACACTCCCGTGCATGCATTCAAGTACACTCCCAATTGCACTCGATGAGTGTGCTCGATCCAGAGACTTGCTGAGTTGCAGGCGCCAGGCACCGGGAGGCGTGAGACTGGTGGCGGGTAGCGGGTGGCCGGTGGTGGGTGACTGGCGGCGTATGGTGGCCGCAATCATGATGTTGGTCAATATCATAGTTTAAACCTTATCTCTAGCATGGCCGACGCGACCAAATCTCACCATGCCTTACGGTCAGGGTGTTGACAATTGCACCCTTAGATTCTGCAGGAACGGCAGACAATTTGATCTTGGGGTGAGCAGATCTCCCACTCAGATTGTCCTGTGGAATCTTGTACCTGCTTACCATCAATTTTGGGTGTATGTGTGCGCATTCGGTCTTGGGCTGATGGAGATAATGGCAATGGCAATGGCAATGGCAATGGCAATGCTGTTGGTGATAGTTATAGAGATCATAGTATCAGAAGTACTTAGACAAGTAGGTTGGCTACGTCAATGTTAGCATCAAGGCTTCTACAGACTTAGAGCCTTCTACGAGCTAAAGCTTCCACAGACCTAGAGCCTTCTATTAGCCAAAGCTTCCACAAAGTGAGAGTTTTCCAAGAGCCAAAAGCTTCCCGCGGAAAACTCTACTCTTTCCGAATATGCTCCTGCATGCTCGATCCAGAGACTTGCTGAGTTGCAGGCGCCAGGAACCTGGTGGCAGGTGGCGGCAGGCGGCAGGCGGGAGCCAGGCACCGGGAGGCGGGTGGCGGGTAGCTGGTGGTGGCGGCGGAAATCATGACATTGGTCGATATCATAGTTGGAACCTTATTTTCAGTGCGGCCACCGCGACGAGATCTCGCGATGCCACACGGTCATGGTGTTGACAATTGCAGCCTGAGATTCTCCATGAACAGTAGACAATTGAATCTTGGGGAGAGCAGATCTCCGAGTCAGAGTTTCCAGTGGAATCTACTGCTCGCTTCCCACCGACTGTGGGTGTATATGTGGACATTAGGGGTTGATGGTGATGATGGCGATGGTGATGATGGCGATGATGATGATGGCGATGATGATGGTGTGGGTGATGGTGATCATAGTACTAGAACCACTTAGAAAAGTAGGTTGGCTACGTCAACGTTTGCATCAAAGTTTCCACAGACTTGGAGCCTTCTAGTACCCAAAGCTTCCACAGACTTAGAGCATTCTAGTAGCCAAAGCTTCCACAAACTCAGGGTTTTCCATCGGCCAAAAGCTTCTCGTGGAAAACTCTACTCCTCCCAATGCGACGCTCTCTCAAGCAGGCTCTCAAGCAGGCTATCAAGCAGGCTATCAAGCAGGCTTTCAAGCAGGCTCTCAAGCAGGATCTGAAGCGGACTCTCAGCGATAGTTAATAGTACCGGTATTGCAGCGAAGACTTCAGGCACTGAAGACTGGTATAGGTCCGTCTCTGGCCGCCAGCGCTATATACTTTCATAGGCCCACACGCACATTTCTATGAATCGACGATAGACGACTATAGGCTGCGCATGTGCGTGTCTGTGCGTAGCGCAGTCTACAGTGGATTTTCACTTTTGCCGACGTAGCTCTGAGAAGGCTGGAGACGATCCGGAAAGAAACAATCAAAAGATTGGATATTATTTACATTAGTTCACTTGCCACTAGCTGGAAACAGTCTGCTGAATACAATGTAGTTGAAATCCAATAGCACAGAACTTTTGCATATTCAACGCATTCCATTCAGAGTCCTGGCACATTGGATATCACTTCTGTGAATTAGCAATATTGCCTGTGGCCCGGACTTACAACTCACATCCATGTATCATCGTTCCACCAGGGCATAGTGATATATTTGCACTGTGGGAAGAATTCACAAGGAGTGGAAACGCTGTTGAAAGAATGTGGCAAAATCTTTCTGTCCTCTTTGCCAACGATGCTATTGTGGTTGAGAATTCACCACAGACACAGTAAATAGACTAGGTAGAGCTGCATAATCAAACTGTATAAGGGTGAAAGATTGATTGTTCATTCTCACACTCACAAGTGTAGTCTATCTGCACACACTAACCTTCTGTGGCTGCATGTGCCACTCCCCATCCCCTGCCACATCATGAGCTGCACATTTCCATGCATACCCTTAGGTTAAAATGTACATACAGAGTTAAATAATGTCCAACTTTCAGTTTAACTCCGATCCAAATGTAATGTTTACATGAATTGTACATAATTTGATGCTGTTTTACCTCCATATCTGCGATTTACCATATCTTCAAAATTGATACAGTGGCTTTAGAAAAATTCTTGAATATCACCCAAAAATACTAAAAATCCTTATTTTTCAATAGCTGTTCTATCAATATTGCAAATACACCTATTTGGAGTCCATGAGGCGAAAGAGCATTGAATTCTGAATCTTTCATGTATACATCACTTTCTAATTGGAGTTGAACTCAAATACTTACTTGGGAGTGGATACTTGATGATATTTGATGGGGTATGCCAAGCAATCAAAGAGCTTGAAGCTGTGGGTGGTCAGCCAATAAAAATCCTTCTTAGAGGTACGTACCGCAAGTCAAGCAATGATAATGCTTCGAGCCGACAAGCCATGTGTATAATATATAGATGGTATAGAGAAGAGAGAAGGATAAAGACTCGAGATATATACGGGAGGCATCGGCCCCTGCAGCAGCACCGTGTATCAGACCTGTAACATGTCTCCGGCATAAGTACACCAGTAACAAGTACAACATGTACGTTTTCGAGTGATTGTCCATGACGGCCGATGTTTTTGCTGGCAAGAGAACTTCGTGTTTCCTCTTCCACAGCTGGAGGCGCGTACGATTGGTTAGCATTGATAATCACCTGACCCTGCCATGCCACACATAATCTGATCGTACCCAGGTTCCGCGATGAGCGTCAAAAGAAGACCAGGTTATACATACATGTTGTCCTCAGGAACAGGCGGTGCGAGAAGCGAGCGAAGTGGCGGATATCGGTGGTCGTATGTCAGTGTCCCAAATGGGCCGCCGAGCGGCGTATAGTACTTTTCAGTGATCTGCCGATCACCCATTGCAAACGTGGAGCGCACGTTTTGTCGGATATGGACGTTGGTGCACGCTGCAGGCAATAACCACTAAATCTGCACTACTAATCAGAAGTTCAACCAGTGATGAATGCAGGTACCTGTGCTATTGAATGCAGCCCGTGGGACTAATGACGTAGAAATAGATTAGTTTAGATGGCTAATACGGTAGTGATTGACGCACTAAGTCGTGCATTTTTGGGCAACGTTACATGCCAGGCGAATAAAAACAGCTTAAACGCTTTCATCATATACGATGGTGTCGTAGGACGTGGCATCGATGAATCCCTACCGATGCCGCACATCAGGTAGCCTTCCTATAGGTCGGGTTGGCCGAATCCCTGATCATTGGGTAGCATCGTATATGCTTGGCATTATTGGGCCGCATTTAACCCCACCATAGCCCCGCCCTGCACGACGACATTTAATTCTCTTCAATAATTACAGCTGCCCCGCTCGACTGTGGAGAACACCAAAAATGGCCAGTACTAAAAACCAGTACGAGGACTACAGGTTAAACTATCGGCCGGACTGGGAAAGCTTGAAAAGGGAGAAAGAGATTGGCCGAGGAGCATTTGGAATCGTTTTTGAGGCGCAGGTGCGACGTCCCGGCATGTTCAAGTACGAGCTGTGTGCCGTGAAAAGGATACCGAAGAATAATCACAACTTTCCTCGCAAGCTATATGAAAGGGAAATTGCAAATTCCGTTAGAATGGTAAATGTATTAATCCAGATACAGGATGTCTAGTTGTCATAAATCTAATATACCCTAGCATGACTGGTTTGTGCAGTTTTTTGGGTGGCATGAAGACAATAACTACATCTATATTGTGATGGAGCATATAGAAATCGGTGACCTTGAACACCACCTTAACATCCAATGGACCGAAGGTGACGCAAAGGTAGTTGCTAGACAGCTGCTCGAGGGTTTAAAAATTATGCACACAGACGGAATTATCCACCGCGATTTAAAACCAGCGGTCTGAATTTGCATCTATTCAATTAAATTGTTCGTTGCTAATTATTTGGCCGCATTAGAACGTATTTCTCATCCTACACGACCATAATACCCTCCGAGTTAAAATCGGTGACTTCGGAGTATCAAAGCGAATCTCAAATGACAATAGTTCAGTTGCAGAGACTCAAACTGGTTCACGGGAATACATGCCACCAGAAGTTTTTGACTGCCCATCCGTAATACCCTACTATACGAATTCCGTTGATCTTTGGGCATTGGGATGTGTTCTATACCGAATGGTAGCTGGGGTGATGCCATTCTCGTGTATTGGTGACATGTATCAGTACAAGTTTAGCCAGAGACCGTTTCCACGTAACCAGTTGAACCTTTCAAACTTGAGTGAAACTGGAATCAATTTTATGGAAAGTCTTATCCAGGTGGATCCACAACTTCGAATGACGGCTGGGTTTGCTCTCGAAAGCGACTGGGTCACTTCTGCTTCACTTGGGTTCCAGATCACCGAACAAATGGCACTTTACTTGAAGAACTGGCAGAAATTACCAAAAGTCTCAGAAGCCCCCAGGTCGAATGCCACTGAAGCAGCCAAGACTATTCGAATACCGAGTCCAATCAGCAATCCTTCCGATGCTCTTTGCATACCGAGCACCCCAAAAAGGAGACAGTCGGGTACAAAGGTATCCCTGGAACAAACCGTACGGAAAATGTCTACCAGCGGTATTGCCTCCACAGACTCTCGAGGTGCTCAGAAACTGAAGCAATTTTTGAACCATTCTGATAAGCCTGTCATTACAGCAAAACCGGCCGCTATCGCTATGGCACGGCTATGTGGCCTTGGATCGCTTGTCGACGTCATCCCCCGGAAGCCAAAGTTGTAAGTCTTAATTATAACCCTCATATTACTTGATGGGCCACGAATTAATGGCTAATTTTTGTAGAACGCAAGTTTCCTTCGCCATCAACTGCCGCGAGCAAAAATTGCTAATCTGGGTGCCTAGGTAGTGGGTGAGCCATACCCAATAGTTCCAGCAACAAAGGATGATTGTGGTTGCTAATACGCGCTCGACGGAGTATGACAGAAGGTGAGTTTGGGTCTGAGTTCTGGGTACGATGATGATGAATGTCTAATGTAAATTCGATGGCTTTATGTCACAGCGAGTGAGTCTTTCCACCATTACCCGGGCTTCGTAATGGATAGGGATTGCTAATCTAGCCTCGATAGCATGGGCGATATTCGGTGAGTCTCACAGTCATACTATGATAGTCAAGTGCTGATATCATCATGCATGGTCAAGCAGCTTGTGAGTCCGCTCTCCTTCATCGCGAACGTGGAATGATAATCATTAACCATGCCCCGACCGTTTATACGAGCAGCATGTACGTATTTGCCTACCAGCCAATGCAGTCAGTGTTTCTATGCGGCCCAGCCTAGCTGTCCTGCAGATATTTAAATACCCGGCACCCGGTTGGACCGCTTAGGAAAACTGCGTGCAGGATAGAGTTGAAATTGGAGTCTGTTGACTGAGGAACGATAGCGGAGGACTTCAAGGTACAGGCAAACATGTTGGAAAAGAGTCAGCTCCATCCCCTCGATTGAACAGGTTAGAACAATTAGATATCCGCGGAGCAAAAGATCTATTCAAACAACTATATACGAAAGTACGGGCATGGACTGGAGAGTTTACAAGCATCGATCATTCCTCCTTATTATCAGCTCTTTCACTGGACCTCAGACGGCGTATCGAAAAAGTCGTATTCGATTCATATAACAATCTCCCCCTTATACTGAATAACGAAACTTTATTGGGCTATGTCATTGAAGGCTTGGTGGGCTACTCCATCGCAGAAGCTTTGCACCGAAAAGGTGTGTAGATACTGACAATCCAATCGTAAGGGCTCTGACACGGTGCATATAGAACCCCCAATATCTGACTCTGGTGAAGTTACTAAGTCAATAGAACATCTCTGCACTACAGTGCTCAGTTTTTCGGCAACAAAAACGCCGATTAAACGGCTCAAGATTGACCTACAGACGATATATGAGCTAGCAATTGATCTCTCCACGGCAATCATGCCCGACGATGCGATGTTGATTATATCACCACCACGGGTCATGCCCGGATGTGCGCTTGAGTTCTGCGACCTGATAATGAAAGACGTAGTCGAAACGAATTGTAATGAAAGCGGATCAAAGAGAGAGGTGGGAATGTTGCTATTCCCTGGTTTGTTTAAACTGTATCTAGAAACACGGACTGTTGTGGTAAAGTGCAAGGTGCTTTGCAAAGATGATTTGGGCCGGAACTTGGAGATGGCACTGACTTGAAGCGTAGTTCTGATTGTATTTAATTACTTCAGTAGTTTTTTTCCCAATTTCTTATGTACTTTCTGACTATGTACAGTGTATGAGATTAGCATCATACATGGCGCTTTCGATTTGGTTATCTCAGGGATGGAGGAGATTAGGCATTATAGAAAGAGGGTTTGACAGAGGCGGTGATAAATGATGTTATGATCGTGGCGAAAAGCGGGGAGTTGGATCATCAGATGATACAATTAAGAGGGAGCTGTGCAGCTCAAATTCCAATATCAACCACGCGATTACTTTATTGAACGTCCCATTAGCCTTTTAACTCACGATGTAGCTTGTGTGGGTGATCATTTTCTTCACCGATCGATCTGTTGTATATCCAGAGGTAAAAACGGTAGTAAAAGAGTATAACTAAATAGCCGAGGCCTTCTTACACTCTACATGTTGACTCTCTTTCCCACTTCTCGCTCTACCATAGCCCATCAAACGAATGCGCCAATAATTAATTGCCACGCATCGCTTAAGTTATCGTGTCATGCGAGCATGTGGTTTTAATGCGTTTGCTCCTGATAAGAATCAGGCCATCCATCGCATCATCTCATGTCAGACAATTAATCGGATCATAACTTCAACTTGGACATCCTAGGACACATATGGTTCGGTAGTAGGAAACAACTGACGATCATAGCCATTCAGCACTTTTCGAAAATTAATGTCTCACCATAAAGGCTATTTGGCTTGCATCATAGAATAAATCAGCGACCAACTGATACTATGTCAATGTAGATTAACAATATGTAGCTCGACATTAACATCTGAGTCTGAAATTGCATTGCCTGACTGCTACAATTCAATGTGTAGGGATACTTCTGGTCTCATATCTTCAACCAATATTGTAATCACTCAGTAACACCATGGTTAGGCCGAGACTATTCTCTTTGGCCACAGAGTCCCCAAGTTGATCTGCTCTCATATAAGAGATTGGCTCAGAATCCCAGGTACTTACAAATTGGCTAACAGTTGCCTGGTCTGCAAGTCGAAATATTCCTCAGTCTTATCAGACATATCTCGTACTAGAATCAAGGAAGTAATCATGTTGAAAACAACATGGTGGCGGATGTAAACATCATTTGATCTGGCAGTATTGTTGCATCATTAAATCAGCTGCCATGGCATATGTTATCAATAAATCCACTAAGCAATGAGAATTGCTTATCCAATTGAGATTTGCCTTAAAACAACCCAGTTAAGGGTTGTCGTGACTGGTAACGGATTTTGAGATTCCCTGGGCAGGTATTGTGCATTTCACGAGACAAGTCTCATTTCATGTACCCTACTGGCTATTCATGCAGCATAGACACTGTTAGAAGAGATCCCCTAACACATTCTGCAGTTATACATTACATTGCCTACCAACATTCCCAGAGTTCCAGATGAACAATGCACACTAAAATGTCAAAAATGCACCTAGAGGGAAGAATATTATCCCAGTGTGGGGATAGTATGGAAGAGGTTGAATAACTCCTGAAGCAGTGTAGCAGAACTGTGTGGTGGTGACTGCCAGCAATGCTGTTGTAGTTGAAAATGTAGCAGGGAAACAATATATAACCTAGATCAAGATATGACATTGAACTGTAATAGGGTGAAATATTTATAGTTTATTGCATAGCTCACCAGTATAGTGTATCTACACCCACTTACCTAGTTGGTCTGTTTGTAACAATCCCCAACCCCTGCCACATTTTGAGTGGAACATTTCCATCCAAATACTTCAGGTATTACTTATCAGCTGAATTGAAACCCTTGCAACTTTCAGTTTGACTCTGATCATGGAGTAATATTGACATGAATTGTAAACAATTTGACACTGTTTCACCTCCATATTCTGATTTACAATATCTTCGAACTTCATATAGTGGCTTTAGAAAAACACTTAAATATCACCCAACAATACCAAATATTGATGGTTTTCCACCACTGCCATGGTAAATTTAGAGATATGTTAAATTCGAGTCTGTGAGGCGAAAGAGCATCCCAGTCTGAAACATTTATGTAAACATTACTTCATCATTGGAGTTGAACTCAAAAAGTTAATTGGGCGCAAATATTTAATGTTATTGGATGGGGTATTCCAAACCATCAAAAAGATTGAAGCTGTGGGTTGTCAGCCAATTCAACTCCTGCTTAGAAAGATATACTGTGAGTCAACAAAAGAGAATGCTTTAAGCGAACAAAGTAAGGGTATAACTATAACAAGCACCAGTGGTGGATTTGCAAACCCAAGATGGAAAATTTTGAGCATGATAGACAAGTTGCGATAACAGGCAGACATGAGCAAAAAATATTTCCGTCTGGGCAGAATGCATCCGTTAGAGTGGACGCGGTCTGTCAGAGCCATCAGAGACAGTCCTGTGGTGGATTACTCCCTGCCAGGCCTCAATACAGCGCACCGCGTTGAATATTGCCCCCTGATCCATGTATCGCAGTTTCTTCTCGTTCTGTCGGGCTCAAATTTTAAACCAACACTGTGGCATTGTGTCCAACCGTGACCATACATCAGAATGAGTTTATTCGGTCCGTGCTTGCATCGGGAGAGCAATGCGATGGGTGATATTGCACCAATCTCTGTTCATGTTCCTTGTACCTGCGCCCAAAATGCAATTCTGTCGTTACTAATTATACACATTATTCCAAGTCGCCAGATCACTGTGGCTATTGACAAGCCATCACTCATTGCATCCATCTCCTGTCTTACCACTCGTAGTAATCTCTGGAATTAGGTGCGCGCAGCTGAAAATGTTTTCCAGAGTGAAAACTGGCAAAGCAACTGCATCCAGTAATTGTCTTACTTGTACAAATTTCGAGACGCAATCCAATTTACCCGATATTTCAGGTATTGTGGTGAGTGCCAGGGGTAGCCGGCACTCAATGAAAGCTCCATTCTCATTTTGGAGCTTGATTTTGAATAGTCCTTGCAGTTGCCAAGGGAGATGCCCATTCAGCACACCATAACGCCTCCACAGCTGTTACTTTGGCCACACCCAGTCATTCCGTCGATCCCCTCTGCGCCGGCTCTGGCATTCCGTGCATTGACACATCTGTGATATGCGTTCACCATCCAAACCTCCAACTTGAACCTTAATACCATGGAAAATACAAAGCTCCATTGTGTGCAGTTCATCATCCGATATATACATCAGGTTACAACTCTTTTACATGATAAACTCCTGCATTCAACTGTATGTTGGCACACAGTGCATTGCATCTTAGGTATTGTCGAGTTATCCTCTGAAGTCTTTGATCATAGCTTCTGGATACGTTCCATAACGGACGTTTTGGGGTCCCACGAATTCGGGCTTCCCATATGACTAGTGTTACCAACGGTTCCAGTTTTCGACCCGGCCGGTTTCATAGATCTGTGTGGGAACGGCCATACCCCATCAAAAATCGACGATTTATTAAGCGCACCATCGCATTATGGCTACAAATATTAATCAGAGTGTTTAATGTTTGGTATATAAAATATGTAGCTTCGTACAGCGCATCTTTTGGCTGTCTCCGATTTTCGATATCTTCAAATCTCAGTAAGCGGTAGCCCAAAAACCTCGTTTTTGGTCCGAAAATGGCAATAATTTCAAAGCAACTTGCTGAGTTTTGAAGATATCAAAAATCGGAGACAACCAAAAGATGCGCCGTCCAAAGCTGCATATTTCATATACCAAACACGAAATTATGTGATGAATATTCATGGACTTAATTGAGGGAACCGTTTGGTATAAACCCGGACCGAACAGGCTGGGGCTGGCTTGTGTTGGAACCACTATATTAGAAGCGGTCCGAAAACGGAACCGTTGCTAACACTACATATGACTGGGAACCCATGGGGGCAGCCAGATTAGCACCAGAAGGGAAGACTTTGCAGCTGGCGGCAGTGCTCCCCCTATGCTGAGTGAGGGCTTGGAGATAGAGCTCTCTGATTTCGAAGGAAAGAATGTAATGCTGAAAGGTGAATCCTGGTGGCGGGTAGTTGGCATTGTGATTGGAAGCGTTCCAACCATCCTTGAGATTTGTCTTATGTGCTTGTTCATGTCTCTTGGCAGAATACTGCTGCCAGGCTTGGAATCGACTAATCTGTTCGGCCAAATGAGACAGCAAGTCGATCTTCGGACAGTTGTAGTCGGCATCTAACTCCTTGGAAATATCTATCTCGTGGCTGATATGATCCGGCAAGGCATTCATGTCACGCTGCATCTTGGATGGCGTCAAAGTTTCTGCTTTGTTTTCCCGTCTACCTTTCGCTTCTTCACAAGTTCTGTTCTTATGGCATTGGCTTTGGCCTTCGCTTCTTTGCTGGCTCGCCCAGGTAAGGCAACATCTTTGAAGGTGTCAAAACGATGCAAGGTGTCCGCCATGTAGCTCAATGTTGCAACATCCTGAAATTTATATCAACCATAAATATAGAATTCTAGCAATGCCCATGTGCACTCATTTACGCAATTGCATATGGGATGCTGAGGGAGGCTTCCACCTCGTAGATACTGGGTTATGACTCCATCCTGGTACCAGCCTATTTCCTTCATCTCCTTCCCATTTGATTCAGAAACTTCCTCATCTGATATGTGTTTTTGTTTAAGGTCGTGGTATGTAGGCACAGATTACCAAATTGCATTATACTTGGCAAGCCATTCATGCCTGTTCATGAAGTTGCCAATCCATTTCTAGAGGAGGTCAAGCATGCGGATCAGCATTGTATGGAGGAGGTCGGGTTAAGGGAAGTCACTCACAATTCAGGGAATATGTCAAAACACGTTAAATCCTTCGTGTACGTAGCATGGCAGGGGTTCAGCAAGGGCTGCCTTGGTGTTCTCATTGCGGAGCATTTTATATAGATTGTGATCCTGCTGGGGGTGTTGCATGTCAGGATGCACATAATCTCCAAGTTTGTTCTTTGGACACTCGCACCAAAAACAAACATGCTGTTCGAGAAAATGTAGGTCGCAATACTTTGGGGAATCTGCAAGCCATGCTGCAAAACCGGTTTGCAACGCATGAGGTTGCCATCTGCACAGAGAAGGTTCTGATACTGGGTCTCGGCGCTGGGATTTGGTTTAATCGTGAGTGGCTGGATTACCCACTGGAGAATGTCATTCAGCACCTCTCGGGTTGTTCGCTACTGTTCATCCAGCCAGTTCAGACATATTTTGTTGTCCATGATTGCAATTGGTAGGACAGTGACCGTTACAATGCTGCGAGTTGAAGGTATCTGGCGGATCTTTGATGATAGATTGCCAATTGTCTTATAGACAGGCCACTCTGTCTTGTCGTGAGCAGAATTCAAGAGATGTGTTCCGTCGGACATGAAGATCAACGGAATCAGTGTATCCCTCAGTTTGAGCATTAACCAAACGTCGATTAGCACTTTATTATCTTGGAGTACCTCTCCTTACCTGTGTCACCCACCACAAAGCTGCAGTGTGCATTTTGGTATACAGGCGTTTCGGTGGCCTATTGCTGTTAAAGTAACGCTGAGGGGCGGAAATGTGATGCTCGGCATAGGCTGCCAACTGCATCAACCATCTTTTGATGTTGATGATGTCTTGACTCTAGTATTTGATAGGGTTTTGGTGATATTCATCCCATCTCATATCATCATGAGTGTGTTGTTCACACTCCTCGAGAGCCTGATCATCTGGTATACTAGCCAGGAACTACTGCACGCCATCACCATTGTAGATGCTTGCAAAATGCCAAGTGGTGGTTTCATTCTTGAGCACATTGTCATAGTACGTCTTTATGCCCTTCGTCTTCATCCCACATTGGATATATTTGTACTCGTCACACATTGCGAACGGGTAGTGTTAGCAACATATCCGGGTAACCCGCCAGCGGGAGTAACTGAAGCATGGAGTTCCAATTTGTCATCACATCTATAATCCGAAGTACCGCAATGCAGACTCTGGCTTTTTGACAGTCAATAAACTTGTTTCGACAACCAGGTCTCAGCGTAATCAATACAGCTGGCATCCTCTGCTATATGATGGTCAGTTTCAGGACTTTCAAAATATTATCAAATAAGTACTTTCTCAATGATCTTTGCCAAACCTGGTCTCCTGGCCGACACCTTAGTGATTTAAGCATTGCCGTCTTTTGGAAGTCTTTGACTGTTCCCAATGTCGATGCATTTATTCTCTCCTCAGTGCTGATCGCGCTCATGGGCTTTGCAAGAGTTGGTGCGGCCTTTTACACCGAGACTGCTGATGACTGCACATAATGCCAGCTGTATGATGTGCGCTATGCACTGTACGTGATTCCTCAATACAGGTCACTCGATACCAGAGGCCTCAAGTGTCGATTGCAGCTTGCGTGTGATCGAGTAATTTGAGAACGCATTATGGGTCATAAGACCAAGCAAACAGCCATCGGTGAGCTCAATACGATCCAGCACATCTTTCAAATGTACAGTTAGCCTTGCTGCAGTATGTTGGCCCTTGACCTATCATCCTGAATTAGCTTTCAAAACGGGAAAAGAACACGTGATCAACCTAATCGAAAGCAAGTTGAACTTCACGCAATGCCCAATTCCGATCCATATAGTAACCATTGACCAACTTTATGGGGAATGTGTTTGTTGATGACTATTCATTAGAAGCTAAACTAACTTTGTTTTGTGATAGCAATTGCTTCGCAATTGCATCCACTACCTGTGTATATTCCCTACGGCAAACGTTCCTCAGGGTTGTAGCGGACTTCAGCACTACATTATCGGGTAACTCCTTATATGACCGCGGTAGCTCATGATTTGTTATTGTGTTCCATGGAATTTGAGCCGAAAGAAATCCTAACATGACGTGTTGATTCCACGTGACTTGGTGAAATTCGGAAGTTTCAAAGCCCTCATCGGCCAATTTGGCACGATTTGTCTGTCATTTCAATCAATATGGATCAAGCTGCATTTCAAATCTGATTTTCCGATGTTCCTCTGGAAACTTACTATTGTAATTCCTCGAATTCCTTGCCTCTTCAGGATTCCCAAAGCTGTTTCATCAACCATTGAACTAGTCAATTCAGTCACTTCTATCTCTGTTGATTCGTGTAGCTTTCCGATGTGAGCTTTTGGCAGCACGTGTTTCCCCTTTGAGATTGTCCCATGTTCTGATGGATGGCTAAGAACTTGATGACAAACGATACATATGATGCCAGGGCTGCCGGTCGGCTCAATTCCGCAGTGTAAATAGAAACGCCACGATGGTGCATATTTAGAACAATTCCAAGTGATAGACCACTTCAAGCCTTCCTTCATTGAAGCCTACCCCATGTTGAAAATTATTTTCAATATAAGGTCGCTCAAATCAAGCACAAAGTCACATTCATTTTTGGAAGAGATCATAAATTCGAGCAAAGAGGGTTTCAAAGATTTTAAATCTGGCAACGGGGTAAGAATAGAAATACTGGGTGATCCGACTTGAGAGACTGCCGAAAGTCACCAAATAGTAAAGCAGACTGTGGGTTCATTATTATTGACTCTACAAGTGCAATCAAAAAAATCTGATTTGTAAGACATTGCATCGATAATTGTGAAGTGGTATACAACGACAGATTACGAAGACTGACGGTGTGAAACTCGATTTAGGAACAGCACAATGCAGTTCATTGCTACCTAGCATTCTGAGTATCCACCAGCACTGTCGACGATGTATGGGTGCGCAATTGTAGGAGCCGAACACGATATCATCACTAGCATTTTTGCTATTACAGCACCCTGATAAGTTCATTGTGGGCTATCTGTGTCCCATTGCCGAAAATTATCCAACATGAAAGATCAAAAATTGTTGACGCTCTGTTGACGCTCATCATGGCACATCGTTACGATCTTTTACTAAGCATTTTTGCCTGGAATGTCGGCCGATAGTTCGATTATCAGTCAATGTTGCCGCCCAACCCTTGCATTTTTGAAATTGCAAGGCCTGAAGTCCATTGACGCTCAGTGTTGGGACAAAGTAGTGATGTTGACGCATGCATCATCGCTTAGAAAGGAGGTGTATAATTCGATAATAGTTTAATGTCGCAACGCAGCCCTTGCAGTCTCCACTATCCAAGCCCCAATGTTGTTGACGCTCCGTTGACGCTGATGTTTATGACATAGCCCCAATGTTGTCACAACCATGTTTTGCCTAGAAGGGCAGGCGATAGTTCAATTATGAGTTAATGTTGGAGCGAAACCCTCTGGATTTTCCATAGTGCCATGCCAAAAATCGTTGATGCTCCGTTGATGCTCATTTTTAGGAAGCAGTACTGATATAGTCTGGAGCATTTTTGCCCATCAAGGCCACCAATATTATGATTATGGCTAGATGCCGTTGAACAGCCCATTGATTATCCAGGATGTAAAACCAGAAATTATTGACACTCCGTTGATACTCATTTCTGTCACTGGGCAAGGTGTGCGTGGCTTGCCATTTTCTCTACTAAGCCAGCCAATACGTCTTCTTTGGATGGATGCGACTATACAGCCGGGTGATTGCTGACTAGGTATGACTATAGATTATTGATGCTCCGTTTATGCTCACCTTTGAGCTCACCTTAGAGACATACTAACAGTCATTAGGTGCTCAACAATTGTACAAAAATGCATACAGCCTCTATTGGGAGTAAGTACACAGTGTCAATGTAATATCATTTCAATAGAAGATCTGCGAGAAATCTCAGTTTCTGAGCCACCACTATACACAACATTTACACAATTAATGACATAGCTCCATTGCGCTTCAACGCTTTCAGCTGGCAATTTACGACATAAAAATCCATGCACTAGTTTTAGATGTTTATAGCCTGACATCCTCCCCATTCCGTATCCAGCTCATTCACCTAGGTGTTCATGACGTACCAGCAGCAACTACCCATTTCTCAACCATGTGCAGGAGGTCTGAGTAAAGAGATAATGAGTTGGCTGGATCGATTAATGCAGCCTGTCGGCTGTCATTTGTCTGAGTTTCACATGTGCTTTGACTGCTTCTGCTATGAGTTGTATGACATCACTGACTTGAACTTTGTTATGAAATTTCGTCTCAAAATCACGTTTTGCTTTTTCATTAACCAGTAACAGGCAACATCATCTAATGATCGTTGTTCGTCAATCAACTTGATTTGGAGTCTAGAACATTCGGATAACCTGTATGACCCTTGCACACACCCTGACAAATAATCCTGTCTCACAATGTGGTCACTGATATCCAGAAATAGCTGACACTTAACAAACCAGGTTCACAAATTGCTTTTACATGAGGTACATCATCAAAAATACCTATTTGGCCATGTACAGTTCCGGTGACGCAGGAGCCATCACCATATCATCGTCCGAATCCGATATCTATAAGGCAATTGGCTAGGGACGTGATATGTAGGCGTAAAAGCTTACGGGATGACCAGGCTTTACAATCTCTATTTGTGACGAATTGGGCTCCGCGGCAGGCATCAGCAGTACTATATAATTGTTTGCCTGAGGTTTCTCTGAAACCTGCCTCATTACACTACTTCCCTGTCACGACGTCACCTGCAGCATTTGTGATTGTCCGGGGACGTTATCAAGAGCCTGCATAAGCTCTCCAAATGTTGTCGGTGATGGTGTAGCGGCAGTCAAATCTGTTTGCGGCTTCCCAACCACTGGAACCTTCAATTCATTCGTCCCGTACTTCATATCTGTTTCATGCAAGTAGTCGGCCGCATTCCCCCGTCCTGGTTGCGTCAGTTCGTCAAGCCTCATCTGCTTCTGCCGGAAACTCTCCATGTGGTGATGTACCTTTTTGGAGATTGAGCCCATCACCCAGCCAGGTTGGTCATCCTCGCTCAGCTTGCCATGCCCTGTATCTTCATCATCATCATCCTCGTTTTCCCCATCCTCCTCGTCATCTTCGGAACTTGCAACATCGCTCAGACTCTCTCCAATAGCGTGCAACATGTTCACAAAGGGTATTTCATACTTTGTGATTGTCGATCGTCTGTTTTCAACACTTCCCATACGTTCCTGCTCTTGCATAATCGCTGTCTCTGCATCTTCAACTCACTTTCTCGCCACTGCGGTCTCTCGCCCCACATAGACCTCAATTAATTTCTCTCTCTATTCGTTGCGTAAGAAGTGCCTTTCCCACCATGTCTTCGCTGCAAGCTACTTTTGAATCGTAAGCTGCCCAATCCTCCCAACCCTCAGACGCTATCTGCCTCCAAAACACTCCTGCCTTTATTAGCGTGATGATGTTGGCATGTGGAATGCTTCGTCAATTTGCCATAAATGCCTGCCGGAAGTGGCGGATGGTTCATTTTCAGAACAGTGACCATTGTATCATGTGTTGACCTTGTTGTTGGGCGAGATTTTGCATTTTGCAAGAAATGGACCACATGGAGGCAAGCTGTGTCTTTTATGTCAAGGTTGGTAGGTTTGATCAATTCGAACAAAGCAAGATCAGCATTTTGACAGTCACTTCATTGGGAATAGTCACTGAAACAGTACATTATAACCTGATAGTGAGCGTGTGATTCATGTAAGATCCCTGCAATGTCTTGAGACAAACATCACCAGACGTCCTTTCCGTCACAGAATGTCGTTTTTATATCTATGAAACATGAGATATGAACTGTCGTTCATCACAATGTATCCCTACCCACAAACCACATCGGACTGCCTTACTGAAATCATGCGACGGATGGAATCTCCTGCAGCCAAACGCAGTCCACTATACTAAGGAGAATTCTGCTTGAATTGAACTTGCAAGTTGGCTGTCACTCATTTGATTTTGACTTGTAGTTCACTATATAATCTTCAGCAGTTCCCACTTCTTTTCGTGATCATCTTCCTTACGTTTCTACAACAGTAACCCATGACTCCAGACACACTTCCACCAGGTGCGATTAGAGCCGAATTGAGCCCAACGACAGGTGCTTTAAGCAATGCGCCACTCCTCAAGACACAGCAGCAATGCCGACACGAGCCAGTCCACCATGAAGCTTCAATTGTCCCCACCTAAACTATGACCCAGCATACACATATACAAAACGTACATAAACCCGGAAACCACCAGAATACGAACCAGCATGAGATAAGATGTGAGTCAATCCATATCTGTGTAGACGACGGTCAACTCACAATACAACACACACCTCGGGTACTGAGAGAGGTAGATGACGAATTGATTGCTTCCCATAACCGCAAACATCCATGGTCGACCAAAGAATTCGTCCCCACAGTCCGTGCAATTGAACATCACCACGTTGTCAGCTCTGGGGTGGTGCAGGTGAATTTCGTGATTCACATCCCTGGGAATGGACGAAAAAGGCTACAGAGACCTTAGAGGAGGCTACAAAGTCATATATGGGTGAGGTAATACGCAGATCTCACTTCAAAAGCAGCAACTAATTTCTTGGAGGTTTTCCACATGTCAGCTACTATGGCAAAACAATGAGGTCGGGTACAGCTTAAACTGTCCGACATGCATCTCGCATTGAATATGGCCAAAATCGCCAAAAGAGGGTTTTCCCGTGCCGCAAAAGATGAAACGCAACAATGAATCAAGAATGCTCGTGCCAAAGTGCGAGAAGAGAAGAAGCGGAGAGTGTAGTTTCCCGGGCATAGCAAGGTGCGGGCTGCGATCGAAAGACACCAAGTAATCATTTGCTAATGTCAAACAGATGGCTGCCGTCGTTGCCAAAATGGCACTCCCAAAAATCCACAGACACGACGGAGGAGTATTAGCAACATGTGCGGGTAACCTGCCTGTAGTCCAGCTTTGGATTGCAAAAACTCGTCGGTTCGGTTCCAGATACGTCCAAAAACCTGACCCGCTACCTTTTCGGGTGCCAAACCCGGACCCGTACCTATCAACCGGCGAGCTTGCCGGGTTTGGCTAGACCCATCGGTTCGAATCTGCGATTTTGCGTTTCTTGTATCATTACTTATAGTTGCATTCAGATATGCTACTGTTAAATGCAAAATATTGGGAATGGTATATAGCTAACTGTTTTGGATGTACCGGCCCCCATAATGATGAAAACAATCAGCAGCACGTACCCAGCCACCTTCTCTGAATGAGCGTTAATGGAGCATCAACGATTGTTGGTTGTTTATCTTGTGTAATCTGGATGGTGACTGGTTGCATGTAGTGAGAAAGATAGTTGTGGCCACCTTTTTATACAATAATGAAAGCTACACGCTCCCTACCCCATCTTGAAAATAAGCATCAATGGAGCGTCAACGATTTTTGCTCTTGTATCTTCAGTAATTTCAGTGGCACTTGACCGCAAGTATCCATAACCTAGGATATGGTAGCATTTATAGGCAAATATGTACAGGATATTGCCGCCGCATTCTCCCGGAAAGTAACAATGTATTTCATTTACAGTGCTACCAACAGGTGTGGTTGAGCCTTTTGACCTATAAAAGCAGTCAAAACGACGTATATAGACAATAACGACCACTTTGCGCTATGATTAACCCTGATGGAACGCCAACAATCATTGACACTCCATTCACGCTCATGTTCTTGATGGGGCAGGGAGGATATTACATTCTCATTTTCCTGTAACAGGGGTCAAATCTTCATTTCTGACTATGTGCAATCAGTTGCCACCTGGATTACGGAAGATACACGACCAATAATCGTTGAGGCTCCGGTGACGCTCATTGTCAACATGGTGCAGAGAGGGTACTATACCGTGTTTTGCTTATACAGGCGGCCAGAAATTTCTTCATGACTATTTGTGTTCAATCGGCGGTCTGAGTAGCCAACACGGAAGGCTGAAAATCATTGACACTCCGTTGACACTCATTTTGAAGGGTTGTATACTCACTTTCTGCTCCCATCGATAACAGTAGAAGTAGTTATTTGAACTCTGTCATGGCCTTCCTGTCCAATTCGGAATCAGCCAGATGGCAAAGCCGAGCCCAAATATATTCTTGCATGGGCCTCTCTCATTCCACCAAAATTGATATATCTGTTTGAATACGGTATTTCGTCGGCTATAGATTTCTGTATGAACAAATATCTTCATGGGACTGCTCAGTATTCTTCTGTAATATATCTCTAAGTGAAATTCTTGCTCAAGCAACATATAGAACCTGGTGAAAATAAATTTACCCAATCTGTGCTACTTTCTCTTGGTTCCCTTATTCCTTCTTGTTTCCATTGCACTGACAGTCACCAACTCTTTTTCAGCCTGTTTCACTGAATTCTGTGTTGGCCAAATCAATCCAGGAACATTCGGTGCCACACTCACAAAACGGTGCTCTGGGTTTCCCAAAGCTGTAATGCCACTGCATGGCTCTATGTCGTATTCATCGTCTGCCTCACATTTGTCTTCGCTCTGGTTTGGATTATCCAAATAACCATTCCAGTGAAGGCAATTTTCGGTGTCGGAAATGCTGTCGGATGCACTATCGTCATCGCTTTCTGCTGGATGACCGTCGATTCTTCTGATTTGGCAGACGTTCAATACTGGCATTTGTCCTCCCGGGAGGTCCTTTGCAGACACAGCTGGTGGCAAAGGTGATCTTTCTGACAATGTAAATGCAGCCGCACCATCAGGTTGGAAGTTTGACCAGGATGCTTTGATAATCTCTTCAGTATCGAAAATATATCCAACGACTGTCATTGCATTGTGACGAGTGCGAGATTCCTTCTGTGTAGCATGTAGGTTTTGTCTGCCCTGCCACATCTGCAAAACGTTGTGGACCTTGGCCATTCTGCGCAATGTCCTTTCCTCCGCCTCTTTCTTCAATTCCCAGTTGTTTTCAGTTTCCGCGGTATCCAATACTGCACAATCACCCCCCAATATTCCATTATTGGCTCCAGCAAACTGCCCTACTACAACTTTTTCCCTAAGCCTCTCACCAGTGGTTTTAAACTGTCTCGAGCCAATGACATCGCGCCCAGGGGAAAAGCTGGCCTCCACTCTGACACCATGTGGTAAAATAGAGAATATGTTGCAAGACACATTGGAGAGATCTGTGTACTTTGATTGGGTTTCCTCCTGCTGGCACCACCTGTCGGTGATATCCAGTAACAAAAATGTACTGCTAATCTCCGTGGGGTCAGAGTGGTAATCGTTATCAAAGGATTTAGTCGCCCCCAGTCGTTTGGTGATTCAGGCGGGAATTCAAATAGAATTTTCGGGCCGTCAATATACGTGCTGCGCAATCGCTTTGTCCGGGTGTTGTTTCTGCCACGTTTATAGGCGTCAAGTATTCGTCACCATTGCTGGAAAAATATAAGGATCAAAAGAAGATTGATCATATCCAGAAAGGTTTGCTGAGGGGAAGAAGTTGCTGTGTTGATCATTATCGGGTTTACTGACAGATATTCGTTGATGTTTGGTGCAGTATTCGTTCTCCATATACTTCAAAAAGGCGTCCTGGTATTGAGTAGTATCAGACGTCTCGTCCTCAGGATTCATATCCAACGCCTTGTCCCAGTTCCTAAATGATCGACAACTTCTGGCAACGATCAAGGACATGCTCCGGAATGAGAAGTAGACCGGTCGTGAGAGTGACTTCGGCAAAATATTTGGACAGCTTCTGGCTGGTAACCTTTACTGTGAAGTAGATGTCTTCCTTCCATTGTGTCTTCTTCTTGGGCAAAGCTCACATCGCGCCGTCCATGTGATCAAAGATGTCATTGTAGACAGTGATAACAAGATTGAGAGTGACGGTATGCCTTTTCAACATCCACAGGGTCCAGTACCGGAATGGCCTCAATACTTCCATGACATACTTGACAATAGTCCACTCATTCTGCATTGTGAAGAGTGGCTGGTAATCACTGTATTGTGGGTTTTTAAGCCACTCGCGAGTACATTCGCGTAATCGGTAGCCGCGATCGAGCACCTGCACTGTCGCATTCCTGTCACGACCCTTGAAAACCTGGAATAATCGATACGAGTTGTCGGTCGTATTGAAGGAATTGTGTTACGGAAAGACAGAGACATTGGGAGACGCGGAGAAAGCGGCGAAATGGTGGCGGTATGGTTTAGTACGATAAGGAAGCGGTAAAAAGTGTTGTGACGTAGGATGGTGTGGCCTGGTTGTACTGATAAGAAGTTGCTTTGAGGGTGTGTAAGATCATAGGATGAGATTCAGATGATACATCGGAGCATAGGGAATGATTCAGGGGCGGCAGATGAATTGTATATAAAGAGAGTGTGGTTGGCGTTGGAGAATTTCCTTTTCTTCTCTCTTTACTGTTTCTCTTGTATAGCAAAGCAAGTTACGACTTTGAAACAGCTTCGACTCTTATCTTGTATTGATTCCCTCGAAACAAACTTCGAGCACTTTGTTCTGTTTTCTGATATCACATTATTGTTATCAATATCACCTACGCCCGACCCCGCCTGTTACACTGGAACAAGTCTTGCATCATCGTACCTGATATTGAATGTGCCTACATCCCTCTACTGGGTGTAAGTATTGTTCCGAACCTTGCTCTGATGCCTGTTGGGTTTACCAAGCACCGCACCGCCATTGGGTACACGTTTGCGAAGACTGCGTTGATGAATTATGATGACTTACGGGAGTTGACATCCGCCAGTAGCCTTATAGATCACCATATTCGAATGCACCAGTACGACAGTAACTGTAGTTGTCAAACAAATTGGTTTAATCTTGCTGGAACCCCTTCCCGTGTTTTTGAACCCGAACCTTTGAACACCGTTGAGAGTGTTGACACTCTACTCGCAGCAACCTTCGAGGAAGAACCCCTTGAAGCTTGTTCTTGGGAACAGTCTACTGTCCCCTCCCCTTGGAATACTTATTCGACAGACGCAGGCAGGGAAGGCGGTGGACTCGATAGTAACAATCCCCTATTCGGACCGCATTGGACTCGGTATACAGGAGCACACTTCTGGTTTCCTTGTGACCCCGAAGAAACGTGTGATTGCGAAGGACATAATTGCGCCGTAACCCATTCAACAATTGGACACGCAGCAGCTGCAGCAACCACAGCATAATCTCTTAGGATTCCGCTAATTGTTGTAGTACCCCCGACCCCCACTCCCTCAGAACTCGACGCATATAATTAGCACTGGTAGATGTGCTTCATCCGCTACCATGTCAGGATCAAAGGAACCTAGAGCGGCCCTGGTGTCCCTTGAAGGTCAGGGTACCATTGTGGCACTCATCAACATACAGGCAGACGCCATAGGAACAGAAGAAATGAGGGAGGCATTGACCACGACACAAGAGGTGTTGAGGAGGGTGGCGCAGTACTCACAGCCCATCAGGGAAGAACAGTTGGTGTGCGATCACCCTCAACAAATAATCGATGTGCAACGGCAGATCACAGACCTACAGACCAAGCAGTTCCTGCACCCGCAGTGTGATTAAACCAAGTTAGAGCAACACGTACAGACTCTGACGAACGAACTGGAGGAAGTCAGAAAGAGACCCGCAGCACCAGGGATGGACGAGGAACTACGACAAGAACTGGCGGACATGACCCAGGATGCACAGCAATCTGGAGAGGAAGCCCGCAGTTTGAGGACGCAGTTAGCGAATGCCTTAACATTGGCAGCCAGAGCAGCGCCTGATACTCCCCAAGCTCCCGAAGACACAGGACAGAAATTTCCCGCCTCCTCGGGCATTTCAGAGTCGGATCGAACTCAGTTGAGAGGCTGGATTGGTCAACTCCGGATTGTTATACGACACAAACCCACCAGGTTCCCCTACGAACAATCGAAGATGCGGTATGCATTCAACCGCCATAGTGGAACATCCTAGGGCCAGATCTTGCCACACGTCTGGGAGGATGGAACGATAGGGCTGGAAGACCTACCAGCTTCTATTGAACTCCTGGAAGCAACTTTTGGGGACCCCAACCGAGTAGCCACCGCCGAACAGAAAATGCGCGAGATTAAACAAAAGAACTGTGAGTTCCCTCCGTATTATGCTGAGTCTCAAGTTGAAGCTGCAGATCTCAATTGGAAACCCACAGCCCTTCGAAATGCGCTGAGTATGGGGTTGTCGGAACAAATGAAGGACTCCTTTACCTACAGCGATATGCCTGAGGAACATCCTGCGTTTATGACGGTTTCGCAAAATCAGGATAATCAGATTCGCCAGCGACCAGCGGAGAAGGTTGCGCAGAATGAAGGAGGTGGGATAGGTTTGGCTTCCCCAGGCCTCCTCTTGCTCTGAAAGCCCCCGAAACGGCCCCTGCTGGAACGGTTGCCGGATACACTGGACCGGCACCACTGGATCTCAGAGCAGGCAAAAGAAGGATTTCGGCGGAAGAAAGAGCGAAGAGGTTCGCGGATGGGAGCTGTTTATACTGTGTTGGGTTCAACCACAGGGTGGCAGAATGTGCGGCGAGGCAGAAGGCTCAGACGTTCAAGGCGGCTGGAGCGGAAATTAATGAACAAGGAACCAAGGAAGGTTGCGAGGAATCGGGAAAAGATTAGATCAACCTAAGCAGGAAGGTGCTTTGGTTGACGGAAAAAGTTTTGTTTTAAACGCTTTCAAATGTTTTGGAATTTCGCGATTACCAGTCAGCAAGGTGGAGATATTAGAAGGATCAATGGACGGGAAGCACTTAGTGATAACCTGCTCATTGACTGTGAATGACCCAGAGATACCTACACATGCACTGATTGATTGCGGAGCTACTGGCATTGCATTTATGGATCAGGATTTTTCTCGCCATCATCAGATACCCCTTCAGGAGATGAAGGAGAAAAGACAGGTCGAGGTAATCGACGGGAGACCTATTGAATCTTGAGATATTACCCATATTGCCAAAGTTGGGATGAAAATACAGGATCATAAAGAACAGCTACCTATGTTCATTACAAAGTTGGGACATTAACCAATGGTCCTTGTGATTGCCTGCCTACGATTACATGATGTAGCGGTACGTTTTGCGTCGTATATGTTTACTTTAGGCTCACAATATTTTACTACACATAGCCATGATGTACCTGTGACGGTTCAAGGAGTCATGGAGAAACCTCCGGAACCAGTGTATCAGGTTAAAGAAATATTCATACCACAGATTCGACCCCCAAGGCCATTCTGAGGGAATATTGTTATGTTTAATGCGGCTTCATTCTTTCGTACAGTTAAAAAGGGAAAACTTTAGGTGTTTAAAGCCTCCCTATACGATATTAATAAGGCTACAGAAGCCAAAGATTTGAAAGAACATCCCTTGCGGGAAATTATTCCGGAACAGTATCATGAATTTTTTCCGCTATTCAATCAAGGATTGGCAGATAGGTTACCACCACATCGACCAGGAATTGATCATGAGGTTCGATTGAAAGACGGACAAACACCAACATGGGAACCATTATACTCAATGTCTAGAGCTGAGCTGGTCATATTAAAAGAATGGCTTGAGGAGAATATGTCCAAGGGGTGTAATTGACAGTCTTCATAACCATTTACCGCCCCAGTGTGATTCGTGAAGGAACCGGGTGGAGGGCTACGATTCTGTATTTACTATCGAGATATAAACAGTAAAACAGTAAAGAATTGGTATCCCCTCCCGCTGATAAAGGAGACTTTGAATCTTCTAGGGAGGGCTCGAATATATATGAAACTGGATGTACGAGGAGCCTATAATTTACTCCGTGTGGAGGAAGGGGATGAGCATAAGTTTGCTTTTCGGACAAGATATGGGCTATATGAACCTACTGTGATGCAGATTGGAACAACAAATGGACCAGCGGAATTTCAGGGTTATATTAATAATGCCATTAGGGAGGCTTTGGATGATTTTGCATCAGCATACTTGGATGACGTTTTAATATACAGTAATTCCGAGGAGGAACATATTGGCCATGTCAAGTGGATCATACAGCAATTATTGGAAGCGGGGTTGTATCTGAAGCCAGAGAAATGCGAGTTCCATAAGGAGACATTAAGGTATTTGGGGTTGATTATATCTACAAAAGGGATTTCAATGGGTAAAGATAAGGTTCAAACCATACGGAATTGAAGCTGACAAAAGAAGACTGAGACCGGACAGCTAAATGATCTCTTCGAGGTACAGCAATTCTTGGGGTGTTTCAATTATTATCGACAGTTTATTCCCAATCATTCTGAGAAAGCGGAACTATTGACAAGGCTTACGAAGAAGGACGAACCATTTGTATGGGAATTGGAACAACAGTTAGCTTTTGAGACAATGGTAACTGTGTTTACCATGGCACTTGCACTCCGACATTTTGATTATAAGCAGGAAGTAATTATTGACACAGATGCATCAGATTATGAGTCCACAGGAGTGCTGTCACAACGCGATGATGAGGGAGTGTTACATCCTGTGGCATATAATTCGAAAAAACCTTCACCTGCCGAATGTAATTATGATATATATGATAAACAGCTGATGGCCATTATGAAAGCACTTGAAGAATGGAGACCTGAGTGTGAGGGAGCTGCATAGCCCCTACAGTTGATAACTGATCATAAGAATCTTGAATATTTCATGACAAAGAAGCTGTTGAACCGGAGACAGGGCTGATGATCCGAGTTTTTAACACGATTTGAGTATGAGATTGTTTATCGACCAGGGAAATCGAATGGGAAAGCGGATGCTTTGACAAGGAGTCCTGGAGACCTCCCTGAGCGGGGGGATGAAAGATTAGAAAATATGGAACAAGTAGTTCTGAAGCCGCATAATTTACCGGAACAGTCGAGGATATCGGCATGTGATTTACCCGTACAAGGCGAACCCTGTCTATCCGATCTGTTTGAGCAGGCATATCAAAACGATCTGTTACCTTGGAAGATATTGGAAGCGATGCGGAGAAAGGATAGTTTGGAAGAGATTACGGTCGCAGAGTGTGTGGAACATAATGGGCCAGTGTTGTATGGAGGATAGCGTTACGTCCCCGAGGGAGATCAGTTACATCTATAACTAATACATGAGCATCGTGATACGGCATTTGCTGGACATCCGGAACTGGCAAAAACCATTGATCATCTGGATAGTCAGTACTACTGGAAGGATATGCGAAGAGAGGTGGATCAGTATGTACGGAATTGCCATAGTTGCCAATGATCAAAGACCTCAAGGCATGCAACGTTTGGAGTCCTTCAACCGTTGCCAGTACCAGGGAAGCTATGGGAAGATAATTCAATGGATTTTATGGTAGGGTTATCCAAGTGCAAGGGGTTCGATGCAGTCTGGGTAGTAGTGGATAGGCTTTCAAAAATGCGTCACTTTAATCCTTGCCATACAACAATAGATGCGGTATGGCTAGCCAAGCTGTTTCTTCGAGAAGTTATACGCCTTCATGGTTTCCCAAAGACTATTGTTTCGGATTGGGGACCCCAGTTTCCTTCAACCTTTTGGGGACAGATATGCAGCAGATTAGAAATAGATTGACGAATGTCTACAGCGTTCCATTTACAGACAGATGGTCAGACTGAATGAATGAATACGGGAATGGAACAATACCTACACGTGTTCATTAACCATCAATAGGATGATTGGGTGCAATGGTTACTGATGGCCGAGTTTGCTGCAAATATTGGAACGTCCGAGTCAACAAAATGTGCTCCGTTTGTTGCCGTTCAGGGCGTAGATCCCCGAATATTGTTTGCAGGAGAACCCACTCAAGAGAGGGATCAATCACGCCTAGACGCGGATCAAGTGCAAGCTACAGTGCAACAAGTTCATGAACACTCAAGGTGGAAATGAGACGAAGCCAAGCGTTACAGGAAGAAGGTACAAATCGAGGACGTATATGTGCACCAAACGTACAAGTCGGATCTAGGGTCTGGCTCGATGCCTGGAACTTACGAACTACTCAACCAACTAGCAAGCTGGATTGGAAGCAGTTGGAAGCTTTTCGGGTGGAGAAGTAAGTATCTCGGGATGCTTAAGAGTTAGAACTACCTGCGTCAATACGAATTCATCGAGTTCAACCTGTTTCACTTTTGGACGTGGTAGTAGACGATCCCATGGTTGGCGAGTAGGTTGAACCCCCTCAGTCGGTGGAGGTCGACGGAGAAGAAGAGTACCAAGTGTCGAGTGTTGAGGATAGCCGGGTATATCAAAACCAGCTACAGTATTTGATTCGATGGACAGCTTATGATTCCCTTACCAGGGAACCAGCAAAGTTTGTCGATAGATTACAAGCGGTTGAAGAGATTCAGCAACGATATCCTGGAAAGCCTGGACCATTGGAGAATGCTCTCGGAGGACCTCGAGCTTAAGGGGGGGATACTGTCACAGTGCTGGAAAATCTGGAATAATGGATAAGAGTTATTGGTGGTCTCGAGGGAATTGTGTTACGGAAAAGCGGATAAGTTGGGAGATGTGCAGGCAGTGGCGAGATGGTGGAGGTATAATTTAGTATGTTAACGAAGCGGTAAGAAGTGTTGCGACGTCGGATGATGTGGCCTGGTTGTACTGATAAGAAGTTGCGTTAAGAGTGTGTAAGATCATAGGATGAAATTCGGATGATACATTGGAGCATGGGGAATGATTCAACGGTGGCAGACGAATTGTATATAAAGAGAGTGTTGTTGGCATTGGAGGATTTCCTTTCCTTCTCTCTTTACTCATTCTTTTGTATAGCAAAGCAAGTTACGACTTTGAAACAGCTTCAACTCTTGACGTATCTTGATTCCCTCGAAACGAACTTCGAGCCCTTTGTTCTGTTTTCTGATATCACATTATTGTTATCAATATCACCTAGGCCTGAACCCGCCTGTTACTGTTCCAACATGTCTTCACATGCATAATAGGTAGTAGCAGAATCCGGACCTTGGCTTTTTGACCGTCAATGAACTCGTTTTGATGACCGGGTGTCACCGTAATCAATACAGCAAGCATTCTCCGCTATATGAATGTCAGTTTCAGGTAATTCACAATGTCTTGAAATACGTAGTTTCTCAATTATCTTTGCCAAACACTGCCGCATTGCCCTCTTTTCGCAGTGTTTGACTCTTCCCAATGTCTGTGCTTTCATTCTCTCCAAAATACTGTTCGCGCTCATGGGCTTCCCAAGATGTCAAGTGGCCTATGACCCCGAGACTGTCCTTGAATGCACCCAAAGAAACATCAGTGGCGTGCGCCATGTATGCTATGTGGTGTCTCATTGCAGGCCACACGATACCAGAGGCATTCAGGGTTGATTGCAGTTCCCCAGTCATTAAGTAATTTGAAGATGCATTGTCTGTCATAATTCCAAGTAAACGGCCATCGGTAAGCTCAAAGCGATCCAGAACCTCCTTCAAATGTATGGCTAGCCTTGCTCCATTAAGTTGACCCTTGACCTAGAAATTTCAATTAGCATTTGATGTAGAAAAAGAACAGGTTATCAACCCCGTCAAATGCGAGTTGTACCTCTCGCAATACACAATGTCGATCGACATAGTATGCGATGAACGATGTTATCTCCAATTTGTTCGTTGATGTCCACCCATCTCAACCTACGCTAACTTTATTTCTTAATGGCAATTGCTTCCTAATTGCATCCACTGTCAGGGAGTATTCCCTCCCGCAAAGTTAGCTATGGGTGCTGGTGGATGGAAGATCCAACTAACTGTGTAATGCATTATATGACCGTTGTAGCCGTATGTTTGAGATAGCGTTCAAAGGCATGTGAGCTGAAACAAATCCTAGCATGAGGTAGTGATTCCAGGTATGTTGGAGAAATTCGGCAGTTAGGAAGTCCTTTGCTGCCAGTTTAGAGCATTGGGTCGTTCAACAAAGTCAATATAGGTAGGACCGAACTGTCGAATATGAATTTCTTTGGCAATCTTACAAGTGTAATTCCCCGACTACCTTGTCTCTTCAATATGGCCAATGCTTTTTCGTCAGAGGTTGTACTTGTCAATTCAGACACTTCCGACTCTGTTAGTTTGTTTAACTTTGCAATGTGCACTTTAGCCAGCAAGTGTTTCCTCATGGAGCTGGCCCCATACTCTGATGGATGCCAAAGAACCAGATGAGAAACAATACATATGATGCCATGACTGGCGGTCTCCTCAATTCCGCAGTGCAAATTGAATCCCCATGAAGGCGCATGACCGCAATTTTTCCAAAGAATAGGACATTTCGAATCCACATTCATTGATGCTCACCAAGCATCAAATATGATTTGCCAAGTCAGGTCGGTCAAATCGCGAATAAAGACTCATTCGTTTTTGGAACATATTATAACGTCTAGCAACAAGGTATTTATAGAATGGGAATGTGACATGGCTGTAGGAAGTTCCGGACTGTGTTATTCCGCTTGAGAGACTGTCAAAGGTGACATTATCATACTGTAGAACACTGGTGCTTAAATATTGACTTTTGAGTTACATGCAAGACAATAGTAAGACCGGCGAAACACTGCATGCATAGTTGTTAGGTGATATACAGGATCATACTGAATAGACTGACCGGGATGAACGGCATTTCGGATCGAAAGAAGGTATTTCGTTACAGTGAGGCTTACTGAGCCCCACTAAACCGTTTGCCGCTCCAAAGACATATTGTTATGAAGCTGAAGCTGAATTGTTGGTGGGATTGTTGCCTGCAATGGCGGCTAATACAGTAATTTGGGGCATTTGTTGATGCACAGCCATTGGATTATGCAAGTTGCATGACAATACGTCGTTGACGCTCTTTTGATGCTATATTGACATTCTGTTGACACTCCACTTACACTCGGTTTGAGGACACTGTAGCAATGATGTCGCAAGTGTTTTTGCCAAAAAAGGCGGCCGATTGTTTGATTATCTGTCAATCTCGCCACACAGCCCCAGCATTGGCCAAGATGCAAGGCCAACAATTGTTGGCGCTCTGTTGGTGCTCATTTTCAGGCCATGGTTGAAATGTTGTCACAAGTGTTTTTCTGTAAAAAGCTGCGTGATAGTTCGGCTATGGGTTCATGTTGCTGCATAGCCCTTGCATTGTCCATGTTGCAAGGCCAACAATGATTGACGCTCAATTGATGCTCATTTTAGGACATCGTAGCAATGTTGTTGCAAGCATTTTTGCCTAGAACGGCAGCCGATCATTCCATTCTGGGTATATGTCGCCCCACAGCCCTAGCATTTTCCAGGATGCAAGGCCAACAATCGTTTATGCTCTGTTGACACTCTGTTGACACTATGTTGACGCTCTGTTGATGCTCTGTTGACACTCAGAGTTTGGTCACAGCAGCGATGTTGTTGCAAGCATATTTGCCTAAAAAAGCAGATGATAGTTCAATTATGGATTAATGTTGCTGGACAGCCATAGCATTTTCCACGATATAAGGCCAACAATCATTGACCCTGCATGGACGGTTATGTCTATGACATGCTAACAATGCGATCGTAAGCATTTTTGGGTCGAAAAGCCTCCTGAAGTATGATGATCGATGAACATTGCCGCTCAACAATAGCATTGTCTGAGATGCAAGGCCAACAATCTTTGACTCTCCGTTGATGCTCATTTTTAGTACATGGTAGTAATATTTTTGAACGCATTGTTGCCTAGAAAGGTGGCCGATAATTTGATTCTGGGTGAATGTGACCGCATAGATATTACATTTTCCGAGATGCAAACCTAACAATCGTTGACTCTCTGTTGATACTCAGTTTGTACAAGGGGCAACGAGCTGGTTAATTGTCTTTTTGGCTATAACACTGGCGAATACATTTACTTCGGAGTGACGTAACAATGCAGATCATTGATTGTGGAATGTGCAAGAATGTAAATCGTTGACGCTCCATTGATGCTGATTTGTGAATGGGGAAACAACAAACAGCCTTCCTACACTCAATCATCGTATGCGTCAAATTGTATCCAATGTATTGACATCTGGTATTGCATTTCTAATTATTTTAGTTTCTATACAGAAGCTTTCTGGCCGTTCAATATCTGATCAATCTCCATGCACGTTATGTGAGTGAGAGATGACATGGCCCTACTGCGTTCCTGCGCTTTTGGCCGGCAATTTATCGCATGTAGATCATTTCACCAATTTTTATTAATATTGCTCGACTACCTCACCTTTTCTCAGCCAGCTCCTTCTCCTCAATTTCCATGACATACCATACGCAATTATCAACTATGTGAACTGTGTGCACCAGGTCTCTACAGAGCATTATGCAGTTGGACCCAGGTATAGATACTATATGACGGTTGTCATGCAGACAGATTCGTATGCAGCACTGACCGCTCCTTCTATGACTTGTATGACATCATTCATTTACATTGTGTTAGTCTATTTCGTCACTAATTTTGCTTTTGGTTTCTTACTTAACATAAAAAGGAAAAAAAAATTGAGCTGATTGGCCGTCTTGCAACATGATTTGGATGGTGGAACTTTCACATGGTGCGTTCCACCCTTGCACATGCATAACCGAATCATCATGTCTCACAGTTTGGTCACTAAAATCAAGAAGACGATGTCACATAGCAAATTTGGTACACAAAGTACTTTTCAACGTGATATGACGTCAAAATTGTCAATTTCCCTATGTCTTCCTCCGCTGATGCATGAGCCGTCAACATCTCTTCGTCCGAATCTGATATCTCTATGGTCAATAGCTGAGGAGGCTATTGGCATGGGTAAATGCTTACGGGCTCAATAGGCTTTGCATTCAGCATAGGTGATGAATCAAGCTCCATGGCTGGCGCAAGACTGGGTATACCAGTGTCTGACTGGCGCTTGCCAGAACCTAGCCTCATATGACTACATCCTGGTCGAGAAGTCCCTTGTGGCATTTGCAATCTTCTGGGGACAATATCATGACACTGCATAAGCTCTCCAAATGTTGTGACAGCAGGTGCAGCTTCATCTTGATCCGTTTGCGGTTTAACGACAGCCGGCACCTTCAATTCACCTGTGCCTTACTTCATGTCTCTTTGAGGGAAGTAATTGGCTGCGTCCCCCCATCCTGGTTGTGTCAATTCTTCAAGCTGTATTTGCTTCTGCCGATACCTCTCCATGTGAGGTTGGACCGTTTTAGATATTGTACCCATCAACCAGCAGGGTTCGTCATTTTCACTCAGCTTGCTCAGCTCAGTGTCTTCTTGAGTCTCATCTTCCCCATCCTCCCCATGGTCGGAACTTGCAATATTGCTCAGACTGTCTCTGATAGCAGATATCATCGCGTGAAACACAAATTCGGGCTATCTGGTTGTCAATGTCGAGTTTTTAGCTGTCTCCGTAAGTTCTCGCTCCTGCCTAATCTCTGCTTCTGCGGCTTCAGCTCGCTGTCTTGCCCCAGTGGTCTCTCTCTCAACATAATCCTGGATCCATTTCTCTTTCACTACACTGTGCAGGAAGTGTGTTTCTCATTGTTTCTCTGCCGCAAGCTTCCTTTTGGATAGTACGCTGCACAATGCCCCAAAGGCTCGGACTCATTCTGTCTCCGAGCCGTACTTGCCCACATTTGCTTGACGACTTCATTGTGTGGAATGCTTTGTCCATTTGCCATATGTGCCAGCCGGCAGTGGCGAAAAGTTCTTTTTCGGAGCGTTGACCATTGCAGTTTGTGTTGACTTGGTTGTTGGGCGAAATGTTGGATGTTGCAAAATATGGACAGTATAGAGGCAAGCTGCATCATTTATGTCAAGGTTGGTAATGTAAATCATCCTGAACGCAGCCATATCAGGCTTGTGACTGTCAATACAGCAGGAATAGTTAGGCTGACCATACAACACGACATGAATGTTAGTGTCAGTTTCATGAGTTATCCCAGGAATTTTTTGACACAAACATCAGCAGACATTCTTTTCCTCAAAGAAGGTCTTATTTATATCTAACAATTACGCGATTTTAGCAGTCGTACACCCCCATGTATCCTTGTTGACAAACTAACAATATCGGACCAACGTATTGTGAGTCGTGGGACGGTGGGAAACCCCTGCAACTTGCAGCCATACGCAGCAGCAACCAACTTGAGTATAACATACAACTTGGCTGCTACTTATGCCATTCTGGCATGTAGCTAACTATATATTCCCCAGGACTTCCCACTTCTCTTCGTTATCATCTTCCTCTCCAATTCCACACCACCAACAGATGGATTAACAAAGAGCTCAGCAAAGGGTGAGCGGATCAGAATCGAGCCGAACGACGTGCATTTCTGCTGATACGTCGCACAATGGCACACAGCATGAACGCAGACACCAGTTAGCCCACCGTGACGCAGCCAGTGCAGCCACCAAATGTATTATACAGGATGCACATTTAAACATCGTCTGTATGACCGGTAGCAGCATGAATAAAATGCAGCACGCAGTGGCATTTGAGTATATCTATACAATGGTGAACAGTCACCAAATAACCGTATAACATAAAGTCGGTATACGTAGAGAGCTATGTGACAAATATATCCCCGCCCGGAATGTGAAACCTCCATGGTTGCCCAAACAATTAACATGCAAAGTCCACAAAATGAAACATCATGATGTTGTCAGCTCTGGGATTTCCATGGACGAATTTCGTGATAATCATCCCTGAGAGTGGACGAAGCAGGCTGTAATTACCTTAGAAGAGGCCACAGAAGCATATATGGTTAAGGTACTACCCAAATCTCGTTGTTACAAGCAGCAACTAATTTCTTGATGGTTTTCAACATTTCTCCTACTATGGCAAGGCAAGGAGGTCGGGTACAGCTGGAACAGTCAGACATCCGTTTGGCGTTGAAAATAACCAAATTGGCCAAAGGCTGGTTTTCGCGCGCCGCAGTAGAAGAAACACAGTATCTAATTGAGAAACCTCGCAACAATGTCTGAGAAGAGAAGTAGCGGAGTGTTGAGTTTCAGGAGTATGTAAAGGTGAACACAGCTATAGTCAGACACTCGGCGATGCTTCGCCAAAATTAAACGGACGGATACCATCCTTGCAAAAATGGCAGCGCAAAATATCAGGAGCCATGCTGGAGACGCAAGGAACAGGTGCACCTCCGGCCCTCCAACCCAGACCGCAGATTCCACCGCTGACTCCTGTACCAACTCCAGAGCCGACTCCTAAGTCGACGCAATCTTGGTCCGGAACTCGACCTGCGCCACCGGGTAACACTGCTGGAGCTGAACCTTCCGAAATCATCAATGTGCCGGCCTGATCTGCCTATTCGCATGCAGCTCTTCCCTGTGCTGAATCGTTTACTCTCAATACACATGCGCAGGATAGCCAGATCAATACAGATTTTTATCCAGATGTGCTCACTGATGAAGGAACAGCCACTGGTTAGTACACTATCTGCCGTGTCGTAATGCAGCTAACATTCATTTTGAAGACCTCAGTGGCCTATTGAGAGATTCTGGCAGTGATGACTAGCATTGATCTATTGGAATGGGATTTTGGAGTGTATTATTATCAACAATTAGTGGACACTGTAAAGTATATTTTAAAGGATATATTTATATGTATTATTAAAGGACAATATAGTGATCAAGAAGAAAGTCAATGAAAACGCTTAAAAGGCTGCCAAAACAATGTCAATAACAGACTATGCAAATTCAATTGATTGCGTATTGCAGATACACGGATGGCAAAATGAGTGTCAACCGAGCATCAATGATTCTTGGTCAAAGAAGTATGGTTATTATGAAATGATTTCATCGCTATCCAGCATAAAAGGTGTATTGGCAGGCCTTATAGGCAAAACAGCAAGCAACACGGTCACTGCCCCATTCTGAAAATGTATGTCAACACAGCAGCAACAATTTTTTGTTGTGTAAAAATGGTAACAATAAAGTAATTGAATCGCTTTTTAGCATAACCGTTGGATTGGCAGCCTTCATAGGCAAAACAGCACGCTGCATAATCACAGCCTCATTATGAAAATAAGTGGCAACAGAGGCTCAACAATGTTTAGTCGTGTTAGTACGGTAATTGTGAAGCAATTTGATCCTTGTTTCGCATAACCATTGTATTGGCATCCTTTATAGGTAAAAAAGCTAGCACGGTCACTGCCCCATTCTGAAAATGATCGTCAACTATGCATCATCAATTTTTTCCTTTGCATCTTGGGTTATCTAAGTGTTAATTTGTGGTATTACTTCTTATAATATATATTGGGAGCCTTTTCTGCCCAACCAATGCCGGAGCTGTTCATTACCCCATCATGAAAATGATCGTTAACCGACTGTCAACAATTTTTAATCTTCTAAGTTAGGTAATTCCAAAGTGATCGAGTCATGGCTAGGTGTAATGGGTGCAATGACTGCCTTTATAGGCGAAAAAGAATGCGACACGGTCATTGCCCCATTCTGTCAATGAACGTCAACTGAGCGTCACCAACAATTTTTGGTCTTGTATATTGGGTAATCACGGCGTCGCGTGGATGTATGAGTTCATAACAGCACTATTGACCGCCTGAGTACTCCTAAATATAGCACACAAAAGGAACAATATTGATTCCAAAATAGCCAATGTCACAACCTGTAAAGTGTTTAAAAACAGATTACTGGATGTCAGTTGAGTGATTATGATCAAATTCAGTTATTGAACAGCAAAATCGAGAGCATTATATGAATATACAGACGGACCTGCTGGACAACCTGCTGACAACCTGTCCAATCGAGACGGGTTAAGAGCTGTCCATCGAACCGTACCCCAACTGACATTTCGGGTATCCTGACGACCCGGACTGCGTATTTGGCAACAAAAGAGTTCCAACTCAGACCTGGTCCCGAAGAAGCGGTCCGGACCCGTTGCTAACACTACACAGGATGTGTGAAGGCACGGGTGCACCTCCACAACGACGAGCGCCACCTTGGCCTGGAACGCCACCTGTGCTATCTGATGACGATGAGAGCTTCCTAACAGAAGGTGTGCCACCCGCATATGTGTATATACATATTCCACTTCAAGTGCTCTATTTTTGCCAAGGATTGCATGTGCAAGAAAGATTTTATTCCAGATTTACCGACTCATGATGGTCCATTCACAGGTTAGTACACTATCAGCTGGGTGGTGATGCAGCTGATAGCCATTGTGATGACAAGGGCAGCCTTTTGAGTGAATCTGACAGCCAAGACAAGAGTTGATTGAAGGGCATGGAATTTTTGAGTATTATCATTATCTACAATTAGCGGACACTTTAATGTATATTATAAAGGGTATATTTATATGCATCATTAAAGACCAATGTAGTAATAAATGAGAATGTACATGAATAGCACAGAACGGCTGCCACAAGACAATTAATGCCATATTATGCCACAGTGAATGGTACCATATTGTGGATACGCCTGTGGCAAAATGAGCGACAACAGAGCATCAACAATGTTTGGCTTAGCATCATGGTTGCTCTGCATGTCAATTCGTCACGGAGATTCATAAATGATGTACAGGCTGCCTTTATAGGCAAAAAAGACACTGATATGCTCCCTGCCCGATTCTGAAACTAAGTGTCAACAGAGTGTCCTTGATTTCTGGTTGTGTAAGTATGGTAATTAATCAATCCTTTGGTCGCTGTTAGGTATAAACGATGTATTGGTAGCTTGTAATAGCAAAAGGGACAGCAACACGGTCATTACCCAAGTCTGGGAATAAGCCTCAACCGAGAGTCAACGATGTTTAGCTTCACATATTGGCTACTTGATGTTCAGATTGGTTGCAGACATCCATTTTTGAGACATTGGCATCCTTTACGGGAAAAAACGACACCGAGATGCTCTCTGCCGCATCCTGAGAATGAGCGTCAAGGGAATGTCGACAATTTGTAGCATTACATCTTGGCAGATTTCTGTTCCGATTGGTTGCAGACATCCATTTCTCAACTATCGGCAGCCTTTACTGGCAAAAACAACAGCCAAATGCTCCCCGCGGCATTGTGAAAATAGGTGTCAGCAGAGCTTCAACAGTTTCAGTTGTTGCATATTTCGTATTCAAGTCATTGCGCTAATCTTTGCGTTCATAACAGAATTATTGAATGCCATTATTGAAAAAAATACAATATACCAAAGGCAAAACACCGATTCTAAACCAATCTATCTTGCAATCTGCAAAGCATACAAAAGCATATTATTGGTTATTGAAAACGCTATTTTGATAAGATACTATTAAGAAACTCAAACAACAAAAGCCTTGTTTGAATCTATAGATGGACCCGCTGGGCAACCAGCTGACATCCCGTCCAATTCAGACGGGTTAGCAGTTTGCGTTTGAAACATAATGGAGTTGATGGTTCACGATTAGTGACAACGCGGACGGCCAATTTGGGAACAGTTCGGTTGCGACCTGGACCCGGACCCGAACTGAAGGTCCTGAACCATTGCTTACACTACAAACCAGTATTACAGATTGTTTTGTCGGTTCGTCTGAAGGTAACCATCAGCATTGGGTTCCCAGGATCAGCATTGTGATTGATTAGCAGAGCGCTGGTGCCGGGGTGTGTGTCCATGTGCGGCAGAGGAGGTGGCAGAGGTTGACACTCAGAGTATGCGATGGTTTCAACTTGGTCAATGTAGGGAAATATATCCAAGTCTTCAACTGAGTGTTTGTTAGGGTTAAATTCATGTTGCTGAGTGGGTTCAACGCGTCGGGGCATGCTGCAAATAGTCAGATTGTCCTTGCATGCAACTTCAAGGTGTTCAGGGTAGTGTAATTTGATATTTTTAAGTCGCCTGCTGTCTGAGGTAAATTTTTTTTGGCATGAAAATTTGGGGCAACTAAAAGTGGTGTTCTTTGGTATTGTTGACAACACACCATCAGTGGAGTATACACTGTAGAATGGGATGAAAGTTGTTGGTGAGCCTGAGCAGCCTTGTGTGTAAGCTAACGATACTTTCAGTTATCTTATTGAGCCTCAACACAATCACAAGATGGTATCTTACACGCCAGGAGTTGCAAAAACGCAGCATGCGCGATGTCCCATAATACTATGAATAAAATACAACCAATAAAAGAAAACCAATACAAAATATATAAACAAAATAAACCTTGAGCGATCCAAAAACCTTGCAATGTGTTTGAAAATTAGTGCCTCAGATAAATAGATTCAAATAACGGAATCAAAGCAGACAAGAACCCAACCCTAACCAGAACGCATCAATCATTGCCTCCTGTGCAACCAGAGGAGAGGTTCACTCCTTGCCAACCGAGCCATCTGGGCGTGCCTCACGGAGAGGCACATCCGGGAGAGGGACATCATGCTCAGGGACAGCAGGGAGATGGACATTGGGAAGTGGGACATTGGGGAGACTGTCGCCACCTGCCGATTCAATCAGCAGCTGCTGATCCACATCCACATCCGAGGTATTTCCGGCTACCACAGCATTCCGCAGAGTGAGCACCGCCAGGAGCAATGTTTGGGGCGTCACCAGCCCCATATGCTCCAGCCCACTACAGGGATGAGTCCCCGGAGTTCGTAGCCATTGGTGGGGCTCCGCTGTTCGTGGCCGTGGGGCAGGTACCGGAGGTTATGGCCATTGGATATGCCCGTGCATCTGCAGGCCATGCTCAGGTGCTATGATTGGCTGATGGTCAACCGTAGTATCAACATCGTCAGCCGATGTATTTACCATCTCTCCCTGGCCAATTGTCCGAGGTTCTTTACCATCATCCTCATCCTCATCCTCCTCCTCCTCATCTTCCTCCTCTTCATAGTACTCCTCTTCATCATCCTCCTCATCATCATCACTGTGCCTTTTCATATCCCCATCGCCGTCTCAATCAACGCCCTGTGGTGCGTCGTTGTCATCCTCCATGTGCATATTCAGATCAGAATCATGTTCTGAGTCCTATTTGTCATCCGACTCCTCGGTAAAGTCGTTATCATCATCTGAGGAAATTGACATGGTGGGTGATGTGTCCATCACTAAATATACCTACTCTAGTTAGCCTTCCATGTCTATGTCTGCCTCATCCATTTCCTTCTGCAACTGGAAAGCAATGGCACAAGAGATATCATCTCCTTCTGGGGTGTGTTTAACAATACCTTTCCATTTACCGTTTCCCTTCCCATTGCCCTTGTCTTCATCTATTGCCTTCCCTTTCTCTTTCGCCCTCGCACCCTGTGTACCCTTCCCTTTCCCGGTCCCTCTTTCACCGCCATGCATGTCCTCCTCACCCCCACCATTGTCAGGGTTATTGCCATCGCTAGGACGGCTACATCCACAGCTAGGAGGTCTGGGATCCGCCCAGTTGTCAACATCAGTATGCTCGTCGATTATCTCACCGCAATTCAGTGGTCTAATGGCTAGGACATCGCCAGGCTTGTACTGTCAGCAGCTTGGTGGCTTAATCGTTACCCTGAGATCATCGCTACTTTACCAAGTGAAATGCTTGCCAATGTGGTTGTCCTTCCGCAAGATTATTGTCTGCAGATTGGAGCAATCGACATAATCCCCCTAGGGACGAGGGTTGTCCCACCTTCATGTGTTTATTTGGTTGCCGGTTTTGTCCAACATTTGCCCCATAAATCAGTGGATGGCTGCCCACTAACCCCGGGCAGGCAAACTCCTGCTCCTGCAGTGTGGCCACATTTGGCGCAATTGTGAAAAGTGGCAAGTCGTGACTGGATCAAGAAAGATTCTATCATACAAGAGGTCACATACCCTCTCATCCATGACGCCGCAAAGATTGAATATCCATATGAGTCTACGGATGTGTTGCGAGAGGAATCCCTTTATATAGTCCCAATCCAACAACAGGTGTTGATTTATAACCAATGTTAGCATTTTAGCCCCAGCAGTTGCCTTCCCATTTCCTATGTGGCTGCCCTTTGGTGCCATCGCTGTGAGGTGAAAATGAATCTACATCCGAGGTATTAGCATTATGATCCAGTCGCATTTAATGGATGGAAGCCCAGAGGGAGTATACAAAGTTGTGTAGGCTATCAGTAGTATTTTGTAAAGAAAGGTATTGTGTTGTGCAAGTTATATGATGTTAAGATCGTTTAGGATGCTGGCGGTGTGTTTAATATGTGAACAAAATGGAATGGAGGTGAAGGCGGGAAAACGGGATATATATACTCGAGTTGCTGTGATTTCTTGGTCTAATGTTTTTCTTTGGTTAAAGAACACCGCACACCCAAGTCTGCATCATGCACAAGGACCAGGCACCTCATGAATGAAGTGCCACGAGAGAAGATTTAGTACTTGTAGTAAGCACAGTATACGACACCAGGCGCTGCTTGGCACCATGTACCACTTGTACCACGCTGACCATATGCATCTCAGAGCAAGCTGAGTAGTGTTCAGGTTGTCTCAACTGTGCAAACATCCAACACAGCTACCAACGCCTTCTGGTGCAAAAGCACAAGCAACTGAGGACATAGAATAACGAATATGTCATTATTCGCTTTGCGATGGTACTAGCTCTGCCATCAGGGGATATGCACCGGGAAGCTGAACAAATATACAATAAATGATCGGGAGCATGGTACCAAGAACAAGTGCAATACTGTGATAATCGTGCCAAGATGGTATCAACACCCTTCAAGCGGTGCAAATAGACCTTCAAACATTGCTGTAACAGTCAATTTCAATGCTGAGTTTAATCTGATGGCAATTAACTCCATAATTGAATGCTTTATAGGGATCTAGTCCCTGAGTATTTTCAGGGTTTAGATTCTAGCGCAGTTTACACTGCACCCCCCTTTTTTGTCTAATCCCTCCGTGGTCACTGAAATAGGAGTCTACCTCGCCTGCTGGTGCATATGCATGGCGACGAGAATATTCCTACATTCTTAACATCTAACATCTATATCAGACTATCCCTTCCAAAATCCCTGACAGTGACACAACTCCAGTCGTACGAAATGTTCAACAAGTTGCAAATTGTCAGAGTAAACAAAAGCCTGGACCTTGGGGGAATTCTCAAATTCCACATACTAGGAGATGCGTTTCCATTCCGGCTGGCAAGAGAGATTCCTCTCAAGATGGGAGTTCTGTACCCTCCAAAATCCAAGGAAAGAACTCCACCCCCTCATCTTTAGTGATCAATTCTCGCGTTCCAGAATTCAGTCAACACGTGACATGCACACAGTCCGCTACACTGCGACAGTCAATAACTACTACAACTGACACACCAGGTACAATCAGCTTTAGCACACCAGCACCTGTGGAAACAAGTCAGACAGACTTACTGCGTCACGTTGTATCTAGCCCGGTATCCGACATTGCTAGCACTTCCACTCCTCTCAGCGGTCTTGAAAACATGCCTAGCCCCATCCGTAATCCAAAAGTATGCACATTCATTATAAATCCACTGCGAATGCGAGCTAGAGAAAAGAATCAGAGACAGAGGCAGTGGCAATTGCAACCGCAGGTGATGTGTACACCTCATTCAATGGTCTCGAGCAGAATAAGCATCCACCAATCTCGGCACTCAGACATGACGTGTCTTGTATTTGAAATAGGCTTACTCCTGGAGCTCTACATCCGGAACAGACAGCTGTTTATGAGTGCAAGCGACTTTGATATGATAAGTTATGCAACATGACGTGTTGCGAAAGCATTAGCTGATGCACGACACTGGCAGCTTATCAAGATGTACTGGAACACCACTATGCAGCAAAACAACATTTCTTCAACAGCATTCAAGGCATGCACAGAGGAGATATTGAAAGCAGTATGCTGAAGCAACGGCCCACGTTGGATATTGCACGCTCAAACCAGTACCATGTTCAAGCACAACTCGATAAGGTTATATTCCATTTGATTGAATCAATGAAACACAACATAGCAGAGCTCTATGACCTCCACCAATTTGAGTCCGCAGCGGAGAATTTGGAATTCATTGATGCTCTTCTGGCAGACAATACGTATCTTTCTCTTGTAGCACAGAATGTGGAAGCTGGTGTACACGGTCCAAATCCAACACAGAGAGAGTCGGAAGCTGATCACGAAGGGTTAGTATCCACTTGACACCCTGATGGAAGCAATCTCGCGGTTTATCTACATCAAATGATACCATTGGGTGAATAATCATGGTAAGTATGCTGATCGATTTTATAATCCCATGATTGACAACAAGGACAGTCATATACCCTTGCCACTAATCATGTTTACCTGCACTGTATTGCACCATATTCTCCTTCAGTGGCAAAAGATCAAAGGTGTTTATCCGAAAGCTATCCAAGTCACGATTGAAAGCTGACAGACCTAATCACTCGATCTACTTCAACTAGATGAATGACAGTGGTCAGAGCGCATCCTGCTGTGCTGTAACAGATCGCAAGTTGTTTACCTCGTCTGGAGTTCCAAACTCATATACATTCTTGATCAATTCCTGGAACACACTACCAGAAAGCTACCATCAGAGGGTGTATAAAAACACTCTTGCTACAGTCAAATGTCAGATCCAACAGGCGGAGAACCCAATGCCTTCCGTGGTGATCAGTGTGGAAGCAGCATACGTTGACAAGAATATGTTTCGTGAGAATTTGACATCCGAAGTGATGCTTGAGGAACCTGAGATTGGAAGCACAGACCCAAACATCCCAATAGACAACAATTGCACGCATGATAAACTGCATTACACGATGCCAAGGGGCAGCGGTGATTACAAAGCTGATGGTGACGAATGCGACGAGTGCTATGCCAGCCCCACCGCCAGGCAGCAACGATGGCCGGCGACTGAACTCGAGAGGTTTGAAGTGGGAACCAGTGATGTCGACAAGTATGAGGGTGAGGATGGCGACCATGCCGATGCGGATGAGGAGGAAGAACCATCGCTAGCCAATGATGAATCGACATTAAATGTCAAGGACTGAGAGCATAGTCGAACCAGTAATATTGACCGGAATGTGGGCAACAATATCAAAGATGCAGATGACCAGGAAGAAGCATCACAAGCCAAAGCTGGATCGACGCAGAATGTAGAAGACTGCAGGCATAGTACTAGAGAGTGTCAAGTTTGGACAGAATATTTCAATGCTGTAACATACGATAATGGTGAAGCAAATGCAACTGCAAGCCACCTATGGTAGGTAATTTTATGACCTCATATGGTTCTTGGCATTGGTAAATGCCTCGATAGAACATGGTCTAAAAGTTGCGGGCAGCTGCCCGCTCGCTTGGTAGTAATAAATTTGTACAGACTGACCCCGCGCAGAGACTGCGACCGTTCAATACTACGCCATACTTATCAGTATTTGTTAGTATTTTCAAATATGCGTCAGTACTGACCTGTATGGGGCCATATATGTTTCCATTCGACACCATTCCAATGTCACTCTCACGACGTTCAGTACAAACTTTTACTGCCTAGTATGAGTATGTACTCGCTTGTATCTGTGGCTGAGCCATGTTCATTTCGCGGAACAGTCCATCTTCTATCACTTGTAATACTCCAACTTGAGGATACCGCCAGTTATTGTCTTGTATTCATCCGTACTCGTTAGTATCTGATCGTGTGTTGTGTTCATTTCGCACAAGTACAGAGTCTATCGCAGAAAGTACTTGGGTTTATATTCATACAGCTCAATACTGCTCAGTACTAATCTGTACAGCACCGTATTTAACCCTTCATTGCCTTCATGCCCGACTTCATATGTTGTTTATCGCATTGATTGCTTTTGTAGAGCCCGTTACTGTCCAGTATTGGCGTGTATCGACGAATATCAATATAATGACTGGGTTCATTTGATTCATTCTCAGCCTTTCGGCCAGAACAAATAAAAATTTTCCCTTACTTCATGTTACCGCACAGTACTGCTCTATGCTCATTTATACTGCTTGTCAGTATATCTTGGTGCCCTGTCTTTTGCCAACTACTACCAGTGCATTCTGCAATGTCAGTACGTTCCAATACTACTCCCTGCTTGTTTGTATTGTAAATATCGGGATTTCAAACGTCTTAAACGAACTATTCACTGGAGGCTTTTGTACATATTCCATACTCACCGTTACAGCATGGTCCAACTTGACTGAGGGCAAGTGGAAGCGAATTGGCGGGTGGGATATGACCGACGGCTAATAGGGGCGAGCCTCGTTGACCATCGGCTGGCAGGGGTGAGCATGTTGGCCAAAGGAAGGGACGGAAGATGGTGGCCAAAACCTTGAGCTTGAGCTAAAGTTTAAGCTTGAGCCAAAGCACGGGCCTGCACTGGAGCGAGAGACCCAAAACACAAGAACGAGCACGAGTTTGAGCTAGAGCTAGAGCCAGAGCTTGAGCCACAGCTTGGAGCTTGAGCCTGGGCTAGAGCCTGCGCACGAACTGGAGGTTTTGGCGCCAGAGCCTAAGGATGGGAGGGAAGTAAGCAATGATTCCACCAGTCCGGGTTTAGTCCAGTCCAGTCCAAGAGATTTTTGGACCGGGATGGGACCAGTCCAAATTTCCACTGGACTGGTACGGACTGGAACTGGACCAGTCCACTCGGATGGAATTAGCCCGATGTCACTGGGAGTCAGTCATACACTGAGTCACTGAATAGTGTCATACAAGAGGTGTCATGTTCGTGAGAAAGAGTGGTTCTGGCTCGAGGAGCATAGGAAGAGGTTGAGAGGATGTGATAGGCTACCAGGCTGTGAGGAACCACGTAAATTGAGTGGATCTATGAAGGCTCGGCAAGAGTGCTTGAGGAACCACACAAATTGCGTGGATCTATGAAAGCTAGGCAAGAGTGCGTGGGACCAAGAGCTGTGAAAAATACAGTGTGTATTTCGTTGTTTGATGAGATGATGTCTATCTACCCCGGGGTCTCCCAAATATATACTCCCTCTTGCGATTGTGAAGGGGAGAACTGTGTGTATTGGCTATGGTGTAATAACTAGGTACAGGTCTAAAGGTCCAAGATGCGTAGGGAATGGAAGAGTAGTGTGAAGTCTAAATGAGCAGTCACGAACCTTTGGCTCTATCAACACTCCGCGTCGCTCAGTCCATCTCCGCTATCCCGGTATCTCCGTACGCCCTGCCAAACTGAGTAGTCGTGGCGGTGAGAAACAGATTTTCCCGCCACGTCACCTGCATGGAGCAGTCCAGACTGAGCCCGTCCAGTCCAAGACTAGCTGTCTGCGGTCCAGTCCAGTCCGGCCATCCTGTTGGACTGGACTGGACTGAGCCCTATCTGGGACTGGGATCGTCCGGACTGGTGGAATCATTGGAAGTAAGAAGGCCAGGAGCGAGGGAAGAGGTATATATGAGGAGCGGAGCAGCAGTGGTTAAGGCAAAGCAGCGCGTTCAGCTTCAAAAAACCCGCCCACCCGCATCCCTACATATACCAAGGGAAGCTCTGTATGTTTTTGGACTCTACACCTAGTGAAATAGCTTCCGGCCAGGAATGGGAGAGTCCAGGTGGAGCGGCGGCAGCTATGTTTACGCGTTGTTTACTGTTTTTGTTCTGGTCTTTTGTTTTTCGTGACTGTTCTAGCGTAGGATAATTTTCTGTATATGAGTGAATAAAGCACATACGAAGGGAAGAGCGAGTCCACTAGGTAGTAGTGGTCAGTACTAACATATACTTCTTCAACTCAACCTCGGCAATGTTATTGAGTTGTAATATTTGGATTCATACAGTGCTTTACTTGTCAGTATCTTCCAGTATTGTCTAATGACTCAAGCGTGCTGTATTTAGGATCCGGTTTCGCTGTCCCTGATAGCGCTTTTCCTTAATTGACAATTACTTTCAGCCATTTCCTGGTTGTAACCATCAACAACTGATGTAGCCTTGCTGAGTTCTACAAAACCCTACGCCATCACTCGAGTGACGTCGAATTTGTAAGTACTTAGCTACATCTACTGGGACCTACACCTCTTACCCCGGCATGCTCACTTTTTGACCTCACCACTCTTCACAGAATCTCTCCCACGATGCATACACCACCAAGCTCTCCACCGTGTGAACCAGGCCGTTCCTTTCGGCCTTCTTTAGCTCGTTTATCCTCTCCAAACTGCTTCGTCGACAAGGATGGCAATGCACACATCCTCGAGCTTCCGACTGTGATGGACTTAGTGGTCTACTTCACCATAACGAGGCCGACGAGGATAATGAGGTGGATACTGGTGAGGTGGTTGATGAACCCACTGATGAGGCGGATAGTGAAGCCGTCGAGAGGCTTGTTGATTCCCAAGTCGATGAAGGCGCCAATGAGATTGACCATGTGGCCAGCGAAGGAGGTAATATGGAGTCTTGGAGTGTTGACGGAGACGCCGATGGGAGTGATGACTGTCTTGCTGCCACATGCAGCCCTCCTCCTACGCATCAATGCAAAAAGTCATGAGCTAGTACTCCACACCACTCCGCTATGACATGGTCAATAGTCGTAAGTACTTGCCCCAACTGGCTTCAACGCTCTGATAAGGTGATTTAATCCATTATCAGCGCAAGTACTTCAACAACGGCATGGTTTACGCCAAGGGAAACGCAGAAGATATTCAGACCATCAGTCGGCTGACTAACCTTACAATTGAGCAAGTAAAGGTCAGTATCAGCAAGTACTAAACGGGAATCTCTGGTATTAATGTAATTACTTCCCCTAGCAATGCATGGCCAACGAGCGGAAGCAGTACAAGAGCCGTCCACGTCTACTGAAGAAGATTGCAGCAACTGCAGGGATTTCCAAGAAGGTAGATGAGCTGAGGGAGGCTTTGGAGGAATGCATCTCAGCCGGTGAGCAACCTGGAGATGGTATCATAGATGATAATTTACGATATCTGGCAAAGACTTTGGTATGATACGTTATATCTTCGCAAATAGTAGGGACTGAGCCATGTTAGGATAAGGTATTGGAGTTGGCTGTAACAAAGTGAAATTTGTGAATCTCTGTACCTATTCCTTCATCTACTTCTCGTCATCGGGTAGCTGTCTGCCTGGCAGCGTTCAGATTAATAGCTTGAAAACAAATCTAAGCACCTGTCTATTGTATACAACTGGGAGACCCTGTAGACGTGGTTGACAGGAGACTAGCGGAGGATTATACGGAGTTCTGCAGCCGCGCCAGCGAGGCAGAAGCGCTTGTAAACAAGGCCTTTACAAAGGCAAATACGAAGAAAGGCAAAGGCAAAAGGTGAAAGGTGGTAAGAAGGTAAAGAAGGATGACAGCAATAGCAGTGGTAAGTGTAGTGACGAAAATAGCGATGATAATGTTAATGGTGATGGCGATGCCGATAGCGGTGGCAATAAGGTCTTACAGCCAGAAAACCCAACAAAGAGGCTGGTAAAGAAGTCGAAAAGGAAGGTGGAGAAGTAGGGGGGAATTTGGGCATAGTGTTGTAGAGACGACGAAAAACATCTTGTGCAAAATGGTACTATTGTGTACTGACAGGTACTGAGAAGTATTGATTTGTATTGCAGTGTAACCAAGCGTGTTGATAATTCTTTCAGCTGACAATGCGATACAAAAGAATACCAGTCAGTACTTACAAGAACTACTCAATACTGTCACACTAAGCTCGAACTAACTTTATTTGTTTGCGTATCATAGGGAAGCGTAGTGAATAATACCAAAGTATACCAGCCAATACTAGTTAGTACTCATTGACCTAATTGCTTGTATCGAGAGTAGCAACAGAACTATAGATCACAAGTGCTTAAATGGTAGAATAGTGCCAATTATCCCACCAAACCTCGACATTTTCCGTTCCCTAAGAGACCATTCCACTTAAGCAACACTCTCCTTATTGACAGAGATTCCCATCGCCTCCAGAGCAGTGATACCCTCATCAACATTCGGTTCAAGAAAGCAATGAACAATGCGCTTGACACGCTTGGCAAGCATCTCAGTCTCAGCATCCACATCTTGGAACATGTCCAAGACCTCGTGGCGTGTTCGCATGGCATTGCTGATCTTGGTCTAATGAAATGCATCGTGGTTAGTTCTGCCACTAATGCATGAACGAAAGAAGACTGAGATGGAGTTCCTCGCGGCGAGCAATCGAACTCTCCGGAAGTTTACAGGCAAGGTAGCACCCCTCCAAGAGTCGCTTGTTCTTCATACCATGAAGTCCTATATCCCAAATATACTCAATGATGTTCTCGACTTCTTCTTTGCCGATTACATAGTTCTGTTTCTTTGTAAGTATAAGGACATTGAAAGTAGTAGAAGTTCTTCAAACCTTTCCACTCAACTCTTCAATGCGGATACGTCTGTCAACCTCGGCGGGGTCGACTTCGGTTCCCTCATTAGCCATAGTGGTAAGGATGTGAGATCTAATCTTGTCGCAAAGTATTTTTTCAGCCTTGCTGAGGGTCTCGGTAGGGTTCTGTGCAACAGAGTGCACGATCTATTCAGTATTTATCAGTAGCGATCAGTACCAGTCAGTATTTGGAGGTAGCAATGTACTTGTACTTTTGGCATGCTGGTTCTGATTCATTGATCATCTTTGAAAGTTCGGTAGCGAGGCGGATATGCAGGAGAAAGTTTGGTAGCGCAAGCTTTAAATGGTGCTGCCGGGTTAGCATGCCAAGCATCGTCAATTGACATCAGAACCCCTTGAACCACCACCGACCAGCCTGTGACTAACGACAACAACAACAGGATGAGCCTCACCAGCTCCCAGCGGTCGGCGGCCAAGATCATATAGCAACCCCTATCACCCCGCACGGCCAAGTACATCGACAAGCTTGCCGCAACAATTATCAAGCGGGGTGGTGGATACACTGAAGATGATGTTTGGGATACTCACGAGAAGTTTAAGGTTGTGCCAAGGGATATCATACGGGTACGTGAGATATTTACCTTTTGAGAACTTATAGGCTCACCAGTACGCAGTCATGGCTTGATGCACGCGTTCATAATCCGGAACCCTTCAGGTCATCCTCCGTCGGTAACGGCTTATCATCCCACTCCGGTTCTAAGCTCCCATCACCTCTCTCCCAGGCTCCGATGGGCCCACCTCGATTCCAATCACGACACTCCAAAAATCGTCTACCAAGTACAAACCCTGATACCAGCAACGGGTGTCAAGATGAAGATATGAGCTTCGATATCGGCAACGGGAATCAAGACGACAATGCGAGCTTCGATATCGGCAATGGGAATCAAAGCATGGATGTGAGCTTCGATAGTGGCAACGGGAATCATGACGATGATGCGAGCATTGATATTGGCAACGGCAATCAAGGCAGAGATGCGAGCTTCAACGTATCTGACGGAATTCAGAATGGCAGGGATGGCATTGATGGAGTTGATGCCGAGGTTTTGGAGCTCGCTCGAGCGTTTCAGAGTCTCAGTAGTAAAGGAATTTTTGAATTAGTATGTATCTATACTGCTCTCTATCCGATACATGTTAATTGCTTTCTAGATGTCCGCTGCTTACCAAAGTACGTTCCCTAAGCAGAAAGGGTGCAAAGCGATACTCCCGGACGCAAATGACTCGCCAGTACATCAGTTGGAAGAGCGGAAGAGACAAGTTGAAAAGAAGAAGGAGCTCTGGGAGGAACGCAAGAAAAAGGCAAAGAGAAGGTCTGAGAACACTCAGCAGCACCCTCGCCTCAGACGTGAGAGGAAGAACTTGGGTAGCAAGCTGGGGCCTTACTGGGCTCTTTCATAGGGATTTATGCGAGGATTTACCACCTGTATTCTTAGCACACTGGGAGTTTGTGTATTCTTAGCGAGCCATATACCATAATACTACTTTGGAAATTATATGTCGAGTAACTGCCATTACTGTTCAGTATCTTTTTGTATTGGATAGCTAGAAATCGACAAACCAGTACAAAAAAAAAAGCTGGTGGATACCGTAAAATACAAGCGGATACCGGTCAGTATTTGTCAGTACCACCTACTGCCTCGTTGTTAATTCATATTGTATTTACTCTAATTTGAGTATGACAAAAATCCATCTTTCCCCGATACTCCGCGGTGTGAACCTGACGTGTCCGCCAAACCCTCCTCTCGGTCAAATGTACCATCCCATTCTCCTACTCCCCATTTTCTTTAAAACTTATATGGCCCCCCTTTCCTAGAGTATAACCTGCACATCCCGTCATCTGACGACCTAGCTACTGCCTCTCTGTGGTACAATCTCTCTATTCTGTTCCAGACGCATGAGCCGTATAATACTCATTCTGCGTGTCTACCTGACTCCTTAAGGAAGTAATCAGAGACGAAAGTTACCGCCGCAGAAAAAAATTTAACCATTTTTGACCGATCACATGAAGGCGCAGGCAAATCGTCGGTGATGCACAGCCTCCAATTCAAGCCCTCTCACGGGGTTTACTCATAGTCCCATGGATTTATGGAGGCGTACAAGCCGTGTTGGAGCAATGTTATCGGTAGAACTCCTTTGAGAAGCTGGAATCTTCAGGTAATATGTTCAAGTATGCAACTCTCTCTGTTTAGGTCAACTACCACTTGCAGGTGGCATGCAAAGCCATAATATGTAACCCATCTACTCGCATCAGGCTTATATGTTCATTCAAGAACTGATCGAAGCCTCCATTTCAAACTTTGGAGGCATAGCAACAAAAATATATACAATCACGCACGGAATATAGACTTAGTCGATGAATAGTCTACAATTCGTACCTAAACCCCTGGACTAGACTGTTTATAATATCCGGGAGCTGAACTAGGTTGTATTGCGCCTATAGTCTATGCTGCCATTCTCTGGGTACATTTACCGCGATTTTCACCAAGGCTTGAATTCGGTCGAAATCGGTCAAACTCTAAACAGAGGTTTGACACGGTCTGAGAGCTATTAACCTCAAAAATAATGCTCAGCAGAGTATGTGTAGCTTTAAAGCAGGGAATTAGAGTGTATGCAGCAAGCTAGTGATAGTCTTTCAGAGAGCGTTTTCACGCCGTGACAGCCATGTGAATTTACCATCTTTGCGACGAGTGACAGCTGCATGGCCATTCTATACTGGTATCGGAGGGTATTGGCCACTACCATCACATATTGGTATATGCCTAACAACTAACAAGGTTATACATCATTTGTTCCCATGTGTCTTGTCCATCCGATCTATTCTTCAAGCTCCATTCTCTCGTGTTCCTCCTCCTCCTCCTCCTCCTCCTCCTCCTCCTCCTCCTCGATGCCATCACCCTATTCCTCGTTCAACGCCACTGTCCCATTCACACTCTAGATCTTCCATGATTTTTGCTGCCAGCTCTTCATCTATCTGGCCATAGTCACTTTCACCGTCTCCGTCATCTGCCAAACCACCATCGACGGCATCAATATCATTTGGTCGCCCAACACTCTGCATGGCATCAAAGATTCGGAACCTGAGTCCTCCGGTAGGTTAGTACTTGCATGAATGTTTTTATAGCAGTGGAATACCTTCGAGGTTTCTCCGTTGATCGAGCGGAAATAGGTAATCGTGCTTGATAGCAAAAAGAGAGCGCATAATTCGGAAGCGATGAAGGAGGAGCTCTTGAAGATGATGGCTATCCATCCTCATTTCGCGGTGGAGGAGGTTGAGAAGCACATTTCCTTGATGTTTGAGCCATTTAATCAGCCTTTGGGCATGCAATTGCAGCATCCTTCTCTCCTGAACGACCCGTTGTTGAACGAAGTACCACCGTACACCATCCCTAACATACTGGTATACCACCCAATCAGAATTTGACATAACCCTTTCGATATGCCATATCTCATCGTTTTCTATACCATTCTCTCTGATATCTTTTGCTGATAATTTCCTCAAGTTCGCATCGCCGACTTTGCAAATCTCAGCGTTGTATTTCTTCACCAAGTTGTCGAGCTGCTTACATCTTCCATTAATCTTCGCAATGATCTTCTTTGCCTTCTTGTGGCCTCTGACTCGGTTGTGAAGCACGTCAACTTCCACTCGCCTCTCAGTCACGATCTTGATGAGCTCTGCCTGTAGGTAACGAAGCTGTTTCAATGCATGAGCATGTTGATGGCCCAAAAAGTGTTGGCCATTCCTTCTCCACTCTTCGCGCTTCGAGCCGGTCAACGTGAGGAGTCTCGTCACCCTCGGATCTCGTCTTCGTAACCGTTCTTCCTCCAGTAGAAGCTCAAAGATCTCATCATTATTGGATTTTTAAGGCACCCTGTAGTAGATCAGTAATTATCGATCTTGCGTGGTATATTCTAGTACTCACCGGTATTGAGTATAGTACCTGAGTTGATCTTCTGATTGCTCCACCAGGTAATCTAATGTATTCCTTCTCCGTGGATGCACGCGCCCTGATTTATCGATTCGCTCTGCTACCACCATGGTAGTTATCTGTGCAAGAGTTTCCTTTGCTTCTTTTGCCATTTCAACCATCTTTGTCCAGCAGCGTTCCAGGTTATTGCCCATGTCTTCTCTAGAACATTGAGCATTGTACAGCCCTGTAAGAGGATTCCATTAGCATTGTAATGAATCTAGTTATATTGGCCAGTACCTACCAAAAGAGTCTATCTTCTGCATTCGGCGGGAACTTGATGAAACTCTTCCCGACGAGATGAGATGTTGCATCACATACCATTGATGCTCGGGCTCTTCACCGACCATGAGACCGTAATTTGTTGAGTGAAGAAGGTTGTACAAGACATGGCACCGGTACTCATGCCCATATATATGAAACCTCCCAATTCGTGCTTCAACTACCTCCATCCAGTCCGGATTGTAGCGGTACAGAGTGCTCTCAAACCCACAAGCAACGTCATAACACAACTTCAGCTCGGCGAAGTGGGGAACCTCATGCAACACAGCTTCTATCAGTCTGATACCGTGGCTCTGCCGCTCACCACCACCATAGATATTCAGAAACCTCAAATTTACGCCATGGAAGCATGTAATCCCAACAACGCCACTCTCGTCTAACCCCTTCTTTGTAGCGGTAATGGTTTCGGGTCTATTCCATCCGTCGGTGGCCTGAAATTTGTGCCCGCAGGCGTTTGAGGGGATGATGGTGTTGACCTGGTAGTTGGCGCTCGTTGCCAGGTCGAACTTCTTTCTGCCATAGTCGACGAAGAGTTTTGATTTGAAGATCTCAAAGTCGCACAGTGTATGCATCTTCAGTCGTGCATGCTGCATATTCCCGTCCATTGTTATCCGTATGGTACGGTCTTCATCTTCATCGGAGAAGTTAAAGCAGGGTGGACACACATTCACAAGTTGTTCCTCCTTCCATGGAGTCCCTTGGTCGGCTTCCTCGATTGCTGATGCTATCATTGTATCGACCTGATATTTCATGGCAACCCAATGATGGTAGGCGTCTCGAAGCTGAATAACCGTATATATCAGTATTGAAGAGTATTAGGCAATATCTGGGCATACCGGGCGCGAAAAGTCTGGCAGAACCATCTTGTTATCTGCTTCAAAAGCTGCTCGAAGGCCTCCAGCCCAAGCCTCTTTGGAGATAGAACCCCTGGTACACTGTTCATGTAGAATGCGAAGCAGTTTTAGTGAGAACACAGTATGAGGCTTTCTTGGGCTCGACGGGAAGAATCCGGAGGATATGAGGCGGCTTGCTGAAGTTGCGCACTGGCAATATGGAACGTCTCTCCAAGTATAGCTCTCCATGGTGATGTTCCTAACGTTGACGACATCTCGACAGATGCATTCGCAGGCCCTCTCCGACCTGCTGGAGACAGCCTCCGACAAAATCTTTTCAACTTCTCGCCAGTTTTGTGCAAGCTTTTGCCTCTCGCTGAGCCGCGACCTCCTCTAACTGATGGTAGTGCCGATAATCTCGTCAACCCAATGTATACCGTTGTTTCGAACATACGGTTCATCATCGGGCTGGTTACCAAGCTGCTCTTGCTCGTAGTCAAGCTGAAGGGGTAGGAAACGGTTTTGGTCTCCTCCGCTGGGGCCATTTATTCCTCTTCCAATCAGATTCGGAGCTTGAAGTTGGATCCTCCTCTCTTCTTTCCGTATATCCATCGTCCGCGCCTTTGAGCCACCATATCCGCCCAATGCAACCGTCTCAAAAACAGCTCTTTTGCGCTTCCTAGCCATGATATCTGAGTATGAGAACGTCGAGGGTATGGTGATTAGGCATAGATCGGCAAAAGTGTGACCTGCAATAACAGATGCAAAGTGTAAATGAAATGGTGCGGTAGGTGTCGATATGGTGGGGTGAATATGGAACTGAGGTGTCGAGGTGGTGAACGTGAGATGGACGTTAGCCTGCGCATGAGGCTCTGCGGGACCCTAAACTGAAGCCCTACGGACACCAACGGGCTATTTCACCCCGTAGTCTTTACGTATTTACTTGCAAGTGACTATAGTTCAAACTTTCTTGGTTGAGGCTGAACATAGTTCAACGCATTTAGTATGATACATTTAGTACTTGATTATACTGAACTATACCAATGAGTATTGGTTGATACCAATTGAAATCTCGGAGTCCACAGTAATGTGAACAAATTTGGAGTATACGATAATACTTGCGAGTATGAAGCAGTACTACATTGTAGTTAAGAATTGTTGCATGTCCAGTTATTATCACTCATTGATTCGGATACCAAGCAGTACCATTCAATTGTATATAAGTAAGTAAACACCATCAATTAGAATGGTTGCGCTTTATTGTAATGCGGTGGTAGTTTACCTAATGTAAACTTTATTCTATGATATCTTCTTTGCATGAATATCATAAACGGACCAGCTTCAACTCCTTTGGTTCACCTTTCACGGCATTGTATGTGATTTTAAGCTTTTCCAGCCGAGTAGAGAGAATGGTGTCGTAGATTCTCTCCTGAGTACCACCCAACTCGGCACTCCAATGCTCGGGTGCACGCCATTTGAGCTTCCTAACAGTCAGAATGCTCTGCAGCCTGGGACAGGGAAGCTTCTAAAATTGCTCCATACCATTCGGGGTCTTCGCATCTGTACATCGCAGTGTGAATCAGTGTAATTTCAGCCACGTCATTATGGGCTACTTACTAATGATTGCAAGAATTGCAGAAGAAACTAACGTCCTGAGTTTATCTCTCCCTGCTGTTCCTTCAAAAGTCTTAGGTACCGAGAGCAGTTTGCTTGCTTGCTGGTGTAAATCCGAGCCATCGCACATAGTTTTTAACTCTTCAATAATGATTTCACTGTCGAGGATGAGCTTATAGTAGGCTGCTCGATAGCCGGCACTGTTTAGAGCTCGTGCAGGAATCTTGGTCGGTATAACAAGCAGGACTGTATGTACGCCGTGGTTCCCGAGGTATGCCACCTGCTTGGTCAGTACTGTATATCTTCATATTTGAGTATCAAGAGACATGCTGTTTCTCGCAAAAGCTTCACTCCCTTCGTTTGCGCTCTTCTGAGGCTCTCCATAGTGCCTACGCGGCCCTCTTCATTCATCTCCTGTACTTTTTCTTCGTAGTACTCCCTCTTCTCCTCTTAGACATTCGCAACCTCCTTTGCGTACTCTCCCGTGAACCCAAGCCGCCCCTTATACCCAGACCCTGCCTTGGGTCTGTGTAGATCGGCGGAAACTAATTCCTTTTCCTCCCTCATTGCAAGGTTCCATGCGCTCATCTTGTTACGGCGCAAGCGAGATACTTTAGAAGGGGTCACAGCCCTCGCACGCTCGAGGATCTGCATGGTGGTATACTTGGTCGTCGTTCTGGCGGGATCTTGTGCCATCGCAAGTACTTTGTTGGCAAAGTCCTCGAAGATACCATCGTGTTCATGTCCGGCAAGACCAGATGCTTCGTTTACATCCGAGTCTACTTCATCATTCACATCCTGTACAAATCAGTCACCGTAGATACCAGTAAGGAATGGAAAGTCGAACTTGAGAACTCTTTGTGGCTCTCGATCTCCTCTTCATAGGTTTTTTCTTTCTCCGTTCCCGAGGCACTGGCGGATCACTCTCTTCTTCATCCTCTTCATCCCCATCTTCCTCAGCTTCTTCTCCGCCATGCTCTTTATCATCCGCATGCTATACCTGTCAGTATTAATGGATACAAAGAAATGATGAGGGGTCTAACCCAGGACCTCCTGGTCGCAACGTTCCTAGGCTCATTTGCTCTCGTGTTCGAGGGCTCCGACAGAGTTCCACTCTCGGAGTCAGTTTCAGCTCTAACCAGGCGTCTTCCTCGGTTGCGATTCATTTCCAAGTCGTGACGAGTTTCCATACCGTGATGTAGGTACCCACTCTCATCATCATCATCATCATCATCATCATCATCATCATCATCATCAACATTGGCGGCATCGCCATCGCCATCGTCGTAGTCGTCACTTGGCGAAAACCTGAAGCTGCCTGTGCCAAATATATAGAATGATGGATCCCTCTATAGAACTGTGTAAGAATAGGTAGAGATAAGTTGTGTAATGTCAAACCTGAGATTTCTTTGCAAGTATGTTGTTCGAGTTCCTTGGAGACTCCTCCAAATCACTGTCACCATCATCACCATCACGAAAGCTTTCTTGGCAAGCGTCGAACATAAGATAGTCCTGATCAACGGGGTCAGGACTGTAGGTAAGCTGCACTTGCTGTTTCAGCCAACGGCGAGGATCAACAGAGGGCAGATGGTCGGTTTTCGTGGTGGGGCGCATAGTGTTGAGATGGCAATGGATGTAGACGAGCTTTGAGAGTGGAAGTGATTGTGGGAGGGCGTATAGAGGGGTAACTGCGTGGAGTACACAATTAGGGCAAAACCCAGCATACGATGTCATTCGCCATGCTCGCAGGTAAAACTGTAATTGTAAAACGTATCGACGAGGATGATTGCACAGAACACTACCAGATCATTAAGCGGGTTGAAAAGTCAAAAACGAAAGGTCTATCAATCCCCTGTAATATTGTTATTGAGATATGCAGTAAAGTCAAATATTGACAAGTACTTCTTAGTATTTTACATTACAGGCTTACTTGGAGGGCACATTGCACATCGTATTGTCATAAGTTCACTGGAAAGAAAATACTGGCGGGTACAGAGCTAAACAGTCAGATATTCCAGAATACCTGTATATAAGTCCAACTGAAATCAAGCCAAAACTCTCTGAGGCCGCTGGCGCAAGAAAACCTGGTATCAATAAGTACAGAGCCATACATTGAAGTACTGAGCGATACTGGTGTTCCTGTCAAACTCAAATCGAGCCAAAGATTTCTTTAAAGGCGGAGGTTCAGAAATCAAGGAGTATCTATAGGTACATAGCTATACAAAGCAGTATTTTCCAATACTATAGCGCTATTCAAACTCCAACCAAGCCAAAGACATCTTTAAAGGCGCTGGATAGAGAAAAGCCGGTATTTTTAAGTACAATGCTATACAGAGCAGTATTTGAAGATACCATAAAACTAATTAAGCCCAACTGAACAAAGGATTTCTTTGAAGGTAGAAAGTCCAAAAATGGAGGTATCAGCGCGTATAGCGCCATACAGAGCAGTATTGGGAAATTCAATGCCATCAGTCTAACTTCAACCGAGCCATGGATTTCTTTAAAAGCAGTTGATTGAGAAAGGGACCGTTACTCATAAGTATGGCGCAATACAGCGCAGTATTGACAATACCCTGAGTTTCATCATTTTTCACCTGAGCTAAAGATCTCTTTCAAGGATTTTGCAGTAGGGACGATTCCGGTATCGTTGGGTACAGGTTTGCATTGAGTGGTATAGTCATGTATTTCGAAGCACAATGGCGGGAGATTGATGATGGCTTAAAATCGTGATACATAGTGACGCATACCGTGCTGTATGGATGAGTATTCAATAATACTCGGATTACAAGGTCTGTGAGAGCAGTATGTACAACGATTGAATTCTGAAGGCACCACAGGTAGTGCTAAAAACGAGAAACAAATATGGCCCAATACGGGTCAGTACTGACGAATATTTGAAAATACTGACAGAACAAGAGCTAAATCGCGAGAGTTCTACAATGCCCGGAGTCAGTCATTACAAATTTATTACTACCTAGCGAGCGGGCAGCTGTCCGCAACTTTGAGACCATGTTCTATCGAGGCATTTACCAATGCCAAGGACCATATGAGGTCGTAAAATTGCCTACCATAGGTGCTGCAAGCAGTGTATCCGAAGCAAAACTTATATTGTAATATGTAATCAAATCTCAAAGTTAAACATATATGGAGAGAGTGCGGCATCCAATATATAGCAATAGCGGATAGGTAAAATGTGGCACTCGGCCGACAAATGGCATAAACATCGCCAGGCATCGTGTAAATGGCTGCAGCATAACTGCAGCCCTGGAAAAGAGGATAACACATATGTCGTTTTGATGGTGCGTCGATATTACCACCTTCTGCACACAAAGAAAAGGAGGAATGTAATCAACAGGAAGCATTTATTTCACTGTCAGAGGGTACAAGGTTCTGTCAGAGCCATCAGACCTGACCGGATCACCCGGGTGTTTCTGACGGATACTAGGGTTGTTGCTGATGGATAATCTATATTTCTGCTGTGTATCCACCACTGTGTATTTTGATTTGAAGCTGCTGTGCATCTGCCAATGTGAATCTGCAGCTGTATATATGCAGCTGTATATACTATGGTGTATATCCACAACTGTATCTGCTGGTGTTCATCTACTGCTATGTAGTGTTAGCAATGGGTCCGGATAACCCAGCAGCAGTCCGGGTTCGGACCAGATCCACAGTTTGGTTTGGTTCCAGAACCGTCCACAAACCCATTCCGCTGTGACTTGGCGGGCTAAACCTGGACCCATATGTGTCCACCCGCGGGTTATGCCAGCATTGGCTAGACCCATCGGTTTGAATCTCCGGTTCTGTGTTTCGGGTTTGTCTATTTATGGTCGCATTAAGATACGCAACTGTTAATCACAAAATATGAACTTTGGCACCCCGTTGTTCTTTTCGGATGAATCGGCCCCCATTATTCCTGAAAAGAAGAGATAGATGCGCACTGACCCTTTCTGAAAATGAGCGTCAATGGGGCTTTAACGATTTTTATTCTTGTAAGTCAGGTAATTGAAATGTGACTTGTCCTTTGTTATGCATACGCGATGTATTGGCCGCCTTTACAGGCTAAAAAGATAGCACCATGCTCCCTGCCCTATCATGAAAATCAGCGTCAGCAGAGCGTCAACGATTTTTGGCTTTGCAGGATGGTTAATCAAAGCGTGAGATGGCTGCTAATGTCTATATATGGAGTTTTGACCGGTTTTATAGGCTAAAACATTCAGGATCACTCAGTTGAAGCATTGAAAAGGAATTTAGTTCGGATTGTCCGGGAGGCTGCGGTGGGACGACCTCCTGCTTATCAGCATATAAAGGCTCCCAAAACATTGTTTATAGATGTCTGCGATCATTTACCACCAAGATTACCCAAGATTCAAGACCAAAAACGTTGTCACTTTGTTGACGCTCATTGTCAAGATGGGGCAGAGAGAGTGTAGAATTCTATTATGGCTAAAAAGGCGGCCAATACAATGATAATAGATAATAACAATAAATTCACATTCTAATAACCTCACCTACAGGACGAAAAGTCGTTGACGCTCTGTTGACGCTTATTTTGCCACAGGTGTGTCCACATTATGCAACCATTCACTATGGCATGAAACATCATTTACTGTGTTTCGGCAGTAGTTCTATCCTTTTCATATATGTTTTCATTTATCACTACATTGTTCTATAATTGTGCATATAAATATATCCTTTAAAATATACATTAAAGTGTCCGCTAATTGTGGATAATGATAATACGCAAAGCTCCTGTTCCTTTCAATCAATTCTTGTCCGCACTGACAGATTCGCCCATAGGCTGTTGTCATCTTCAAAATCAATGTCAGCAGTATTTCCATGCAGCAGATAGTGTACTCAGCAAATCTGGAATAAAATCTGTATCGTGCTTGCTATCCTTGGCAAATGCATTATGATTGAAAAATTGAGTGTTTGGAAGTGGAGAATGCAGATATACACACCTGGATGGCATACCTTCGATTTCATAACTTTCGATCCTCTCAGTGTGCCCTGGGGGCACTGGTGGCGTTCCAGGCGGAGATGGCCTTGCAGACAGAGGTGCAGCCAGTTCTGCTGGACGTGAGGCAGTTCTTTAGCGCTTCCAGCGTGTCCGCGGATGTTTTCCTGTACCATTTGTGCATGGAAGGCAGCCAGCCGTATGATTTTTATGAACCATTGCCCGGTGTCGTTCCATCGTAGCCTTCACCTTCCTATGCCGAGGAAACTCAACTCAGCGCTTCTGCTCTTCTCAGCCTTCAGTGCGAGGCTTCTTGATTAGTTGTTGCATTTCCTCTACTGCGGCAAGCAAAAACCCTCCCTTGGCCATTTTCACCATTTTCAAGGCAAGGTGCATGTCGGACTATTCCAGCTGTAACTGACCTCCTTGCCTCACCATTGTAGCAGACATGTTGAAAACCTACAAGAAATTAGCGGCGGCTTCTAAAAAGAAGCTGCAGCTAATACCTCAACCATATAGGACTCCATAGCCTCCTCTAAGGTCCTTAAAGGCTGTTTGGTCCACTCCCAGGGACCTTTATAACGATATTGGAACACAAAAATCCCAAAGCTGACGACATCATGTTATTCGATTTTGCGGACAGTGCGGACAAATTCCTTTGTCAACCATGGAGGCTTGCCATTGCGTGCAGCGATAAATTGGTCACGCAGCTCTCTACGTACACCAGCTGTACATTATATTGTCAGTTGACTGCCTTCTATAGCGATATGGAGCTACTCACATCTGATCGCATGCTGCTGCCTATTATTGCTGAGTCTGGGGTTACATACTTCTTTTAAATGTGCATCCTGGGCCATATTTTCGGTGGCTGCAATTGCAGCGTCGCGGTGAACTAACAGGTGTCTGCATTGCAGCTGTGTCTCAGTGAAGGGAGCATTGGAGGAAGCACCCGTCGTTCGGGTCGATTGAGATTGAATGACACCCGGCCGAGGTGTTCGTGGAGCCACGACTTCCTGTTATGGAGAAGGTTAGGAAGATGAAAACGAAAAGTGGAAAGTTCTGAGTAATATATAGTAACCTACAGGTCACAAAGGAATCAATGTCTGTCAATTTTCATGTTCTACTCATGATACATCCTAGTTGGCGGTGATTCCAACAGTCCCGCGATGTGCAGTATGTCGGTCCAATGATGATTGTTTGATTCTTTGCAAGGATACATTGATGTCAACGACAGCTGATATCTTGTGTTTGATAGATATAAAAAGCATATTCTTCAATGGAAAGGTCATCTTGTGATGTTTGTCTCAACACATAGCCGGGATCTTACATGATGCATACGCTAGCTATCATGTCATAATGTAGGATTAGTGTTACTATTCCCACTGAAATGACGGTCAAAACACATATTTTGCTTTGGTCGAGTTGATCAAACGTACGAACCTTGACCTAAAAGACTCAGCTTGCCTCAATGTGGTCCATATCATGCAACATCCAACATCTCGCCCAACAACAAGGTCAACACACAATGTAGTGGTCAATGCTCCGAAACAGCACTTTTCGCCACTTGCGGCTGGCAAATACGGCATATCGTCAAAGAAGGCCACACGTTGACATCATCAAGCGATAGCAGGCAAGAGCTAGTGGGTGGCAGAACATGTCCGAGCTTTGGGAGCATTGCGCAGCTTACGATTTAAAAAGAAGCTTGCAGCTGAAAAAAGACATGAAACGCACATGTTAAGCAAAGAACAGAAAGAGAAATGGATCGAGGATTTTGTGGAGACAGAGACCGCTGTGGCAAAAAAGCGAGTTCAAGACACAGACACAGCGATGATGCAAGAGCTGAACGAGATGACTACTGCAACTGGAAAGCCCAAAACAATGTTTGCAAAGATGTTGAATACTATTGGAGACAGTCTAAGCGATCTTGCATGTTCCAAAGATGAGCAGGATGGGGAAGATGAGGAATATGATGAAGAAGATACAGAGCTCGGCAAGCTCAGTGATGATGATGAACCTGCCTGGGTGATGGGCACAATCTCCAAAACGGTACAGCACCGCATGGACAGTTTTCGGCAGAACCAGATAAGGCTTCACGAATTGACCCAACCAGGATGGGGGGATGCGGCCAACTGATTTCGTGAGTGAGATATGAAGTACGGGACTGCCGAATTGAAAGTTCTGGTGGTTGTCACACCTTCCGTAAACACGCCTGCAGCCTCAGCATCCCCAACAACAGCTGGAGAGCATATACAGACCCTTGATAATGTCCGAGGACAATTGGTAATGCTGGCAGCGACTTCTCGACCAGGAAGTAGTGAAATGAGGCTGGGTTCGGAGAACCCACAGTCAATCAAATTCATACCAGTACGTTCCCCTGACACAGTGGACGATTCGACGCTGATTCAGGATGCAAAGCCAGTTGGACCCTTCAGCTTTTACCCCTGCATGAAGCATCCCTAGTTAATTACTATAGAGAAATCGGATACGGACAAAGATATGGTGACGGCTCCTGAGTCGCCGGATGTATAGATAGCGAAACAGTTACTTTTGCAGTCTTATCTCGGGGAAAAGCAATTTGTGTATCTACTTTGCTATGTGTCAGCTTTGTCCTGATTTCAGTGACCACCTTGTGAGACATGATATTTCATCAGAGCGTGTACAACGGTCGTACGGGCCATGCGAATGTTCTAGACTCCAAACCTGGTTGACAGACGGCCAGCAAACTTGATATCGACTTGCCTGTTACGGTTATATTAGAGTGCAAATCATAAAATTGAAACAAAATTTTGTAACAAAATTTGTTTGGGTGATGTCATACAAGTCATAGGACGAGCGGTCATTGTGCAGTCTCATCCCGGATCAATGGCAGCCGTCATGCAGCATTAGTTCAACCAGCTAACTGCATAACTGTCCGCTCAGACCTACTGCACATGGTCGAAATTTTGCAAATTACTTATGGTACGTAACTGAAATCGTGGATAATGAGCTGGAAAAAGCAAGGTCAGGATGTCAGGCTCTATATGCCTAAAATTCGTTGATCGATCTGTATGCTGTAACTTACCGGCTGAGAGCGATAAAACGCGACAGAACTATGTCATTCATCAGACTGATGACATGAATAGTGGTGGTTCAGAAACTGAGAGGCCTCGATGCCTTTGGATACAAAGATTCTACCTAACAATTGCATATTAGCTGTCAGAAATGACGGTATGACATTCAAGCAACATGATTCCCCACCGAATCTAAGGTGAGCTTCAACGGAGCGTCAACGATTTTAGTTTGATCTTTTTGGCCATCAACGGGTTGCATAGTCACATCAATCACAAAAGGAGTTAGTGGCCGGCTTTCAATGTAAAAAGGCAAGGGACATGTTTGTTGCCTCATCGGAGAAATGAGCATCAACGGACTGTCACCGATTACTGGTCTTGCATCTTGGATATTGACTGGGCTGCACGACAGCATTAAGCCATAATGGTACTATTGGCTGCCTTTATGGGCAAAAGAGCCAAGGTCCATATCGCTACCACCTCCTACAAATGAGCGTCTACCGAGCGTCAATGATTTTTGGTCTTCTATCATGGATAATCGGACAGCAATGCAGCGGCATTGACCCATAATCGTACAATCGGCTGCCTATATGGGCAAAAATGCGACTGATGATATTGCTTCTACTTCCTAAAAATGAGCGTCAACGGAGCGTCAACAATTTTTGGGCTTGCATCGTGGATACTCAGACAGCAACGCAGCGGCGTTGCCCCATAATCGTACTACCAGTTGCCATTATGGGCAAAAATGCTATTGATGATATCGCAACCGTCTCGTCTTTGTATTGCCCTTCATTTAACTTCAGAAATATACCTGCGATGTCCCACCGGTCTCACATTTTTCTTGCTTGTAGCTCTAAATTCAATATTGTTACAAAGCAGCATTCTACCATACCAGAAGGTATCCTTTGACAGTCACCCAGATCGAATTACGCAGAGTTCAATTTCCTACTGCGATGTCAGATACAAAATCTCTAAATACCTTCTTACTAGAGGTTATGATATCTTCAACAAATGAAGGTGGCTTTATTCGGGTTTTAAGCGACAATACTTTACAAATCATCTTTGATGCTTGGTGGGCCTCAATGAATGTAGGTTGGAAGCGGCCTATTGCTTGCAATAACTCTCGATATGCGCCTTCGTGGCGATTCTATTCACATTGCGGAATTGAGGAGATTGGCAGCCCCGGCTTCATATGTATCGTTTGTCATCAAGTTCTTCGGCATCCATCAGAACATGGGACCAGCTCAATGGGCAAACACTTGCTAGGAAAAGAGCATATCGCAAAGTTAAATGAATTAACAGTGTCAGAGGTAACCAAATTAACTAGTTCAATGGTTGCTTAAACAGCTTTCACCATACTGAAGCGGCAAGGAAGTCGAAGTATTCCAATTGTAAGTTTGCAAAGCAACATCGAATTTACAATTCAAATTTTCAGTATACTTACTCAGTTGAGAGACAAAACGCTCTAAACTGGCAGCAAAGGACGTTCAAACTGCTGAATTTCACCAAGACACTGGGAATCGGTACCTCATGTTAGGTATTGTTTCGGCTCATATTCCATGGAACGCGATATCAAACCTCGTGCTATTACTGTCATACAATGCATTACGAATCGAGTTGGTGATTCCGTCTGCAAGCACCCTGAGTAATATTTGCCAGAGGGAATATAATCTGACAGTGGATGCAATTAAGAAGCAATTGCCATCAAGAAACAAAGTTAGTTTACCTTTGGACGGTTGGACATCGACGAACAAATTACCAATAATGTCAGTCATTGCTTATCATATGGATCCAAATTGGGCATTGCGAGATGTACAACTGGTATTCAATGAGGTTGATAGCCCATTCTTGTCCTATTTCCAAAGCTCATTGAGGATTACAGGTCAAGGGTCAACATATGGGAGGATGGCTAGCTAGACATTTGAAGGAAGTTGTTGATCGTTTCAAACTGACTGACGGACATTTACTTGGAATTACCACCCATAACGCTTCCTCAGATTACTCGATAACTCGCGAACTACAAACTAGCCTTGCAGCCTCTGGAATCGAGTGGCCAGCATTGAGAAACTACATACCATGCATGGCACACGTCATTCAACTTGCTTTGGGTACATTCATGAGCAGTTTGGGTGTAAAAGGCCGCACTAAATCTTAGGAAGCCCATGAGCGCGATCAGCAATTTGGAGAGAATGACATCACAGATATTGGGAAGAGTCAAAGACTTCGGAAAGTGGGCAATGCTAGAATCAACAAGGTGTCGGCCATGAGACCATGTTTACCAAAGATAATTGACAAAGTCCATATTTCAACATTTTGAAAGTGCTGAAGCTGACCTTCATATAGCAGAGAATGCTTGCTGTACTGATTACGCTGACACCAGGTCATGGAAACGAGTTCATTCACTGTCAAAAAGCCAAAGTCCAGATCGCAGTACTACCCATTATGGATGTGATGACCCGTTGGAACTCGACACAGGAGTTGCTCGGGCGTGCCTACCGATTGCGTGAATTCACCAAGGAGTGGCTTAAGAACCCAAAATATAGCGACTACCGGCCGCTCTTTACCACTCAGGATGAGTGGACTATTGTCAAGTATGTCATGGAGGTTTTACAGCCATTCCGGTACTGGACCCTATGGTTGTCGAAACGGCATACCTTTACTCTGGATCACGTCATCACTGTTTGCAATGCCATGTTTGATCACATGGATGGCATGATGCGAACTTTGGTCAAGAAAATGACACAATGGAAGGAGGACATATTCTTTGCTGTAAAGTGTGCGCAGCAAACACTATCGAAATATTATACTAAAGTGACTCCAACGACCGGTATGCTCCTCATTGCTGCTGGAATTCTTGATCCTTTCCGGAAGTTGTGCTCGTTCAGGAAGTGGGACAAGGGAATGGATATCAATCCTGAAGACAAGACTTCCTATACTACACAATACCAGTAGGCCATTCTGAAGTATGTGGATAACGGATACTGCGCAAAACGTAGACATTTGCTGGTCACTAAGCCCGAAAACACACCGAACAACAACTTCAGCACCTCCACAATGGCTTCCACCTCTGGTCGATCTTCTTATGATCCACATGATCTGTCCAGCGATGATGATGAATACTTAATACCTAACAATGTGGCCGAAATGACACCCGGACGAAGCAATCGTACAGCACCCATATTGACAGCCGCAAGGCTCTATTTGAGTTCACCTCCTGAATTACCACAGAACTGGGGGCAATTTAATCCAAATCTTAATGATTACCACACAGACCCAATGGAGATTAGTAGTACATTTTGGTTACCTGATATCACCGACTGGTGGCGGCAGCAAGAAGAAACGCAATCAAAGTATGCTGATCTCTCCAATGTGGCGCGTGACATATTCTCTATGATACCTCACGGTGTCGCAGTGGAGGTCAGTTTTTCCCTTGGGCGACATGTGATTGTGTGGCGGCAGTCGAAAACCACTGGCGACAGTTTTCGCAAACATGTGGTAGTAAGGCAGTATGCTCGAGCCATTAGCGGATTACTGGCTGGCGACGACCCACGATTGGATCAAACCAGCACTGATAATGATATGGAGCTGAAGAGAGAGGCGGAAGAAAAGAAGTTGCACAGAATGGCCATGGTCCACGACTTTTTGGAGATGTGGAAGGGTAGCCAAACCTTAACAGCTACAGAGAAGGAATCTCGCGCTCAAAATAAGCAGATGACTGCCGTAGGTTATATTTCAGATACCGAAGAGAGCGTCACAGCATCCTGGTCAAACTTTCATTATCATGGTGCGGCTGCATTTGAATTGTTGGAAAAATCACCTGTGCCACCAGTTTTGTCTGCAAAGGACCTCCCTGGAGAACCAACTGAAGTATTGAATGTCCGCCAAATCAAACGAATTGACCACCATCCTGCTGAAAGTGATGAGGACCGCTAACCTGAAAACATCTCAGATACCGAAAATTGACTTAACTGGAATGAGGACTTGGATAATCCAAACAACAGTGAAGATGACTGGGAAGCGGACAACGAATAAGTTATGGATCTGGACAAGGGCAGTAAGCAATCAGAAAGTCCGGAGGTACGGAATGTGAGCGCGGCACGAAATGTTCCTGGACTGATTCAGTCTGTATGACATTCAAAGAAGATTATTGAAAAGGCGTTACTGACTGTCAATATATTGGAAACGAGGAAGAATATGAGAATCAAGAAAAAGTAGTACAGAATGCTTTGATGTATTATCACCAAGTTCATTATGTAGTTTCACTGAGAATTTTATTTAGAGTTATTATTGAAGAATGGTGACCAGTCACGAGAGAATATTCATTGACAAACAAACCACTACCAGGCAATATACATCATTAGGCGTAACATATAAATTTTAACTGGATGAGAGCGACTACTGCTGGAATATTACTGGGTTCGGCTTTGCCATAGAGCCAAGACCTAATCAGGCTGAAAGGCATCCACAAAGTCCCAATATTGAAGATTGCAATTATTAATGGCAGCAGATCTTGACTTCACCGTACATTAAAATGAGCGTCAATGCAGTCTCAACAATTTTCAGGCTTGTAATTACGGTAATTGAATGGTGAGGTGGTCAGAACTATCCATAATGAGCCTACTGGCAGCCATTCTTGGCAAAAGAGTAAAGGACAAGATCACTGCCCCATTCTAAAAATAAGCTTCAACAGAGCATCAACGATTTTTGGCTGTGCATTTTGGGTAACCTAAGTGCCAATTGGTTGCAGCCATTCATAAACTAAGTATTGGCTGCCTTCCAAAGCAAAAAGAATAGTATCAGGCTCCCTGACTCATCCTGAAAATGAGCGTCAATGGAGCGTCAATGATTTTCAGTCTTGTAAGTACGGTAATTGAATGGTGACGTGGTCGGAACTATCCATAACAAGCATACTGGCGGCCTTTCTTGGCAAAAGCGTAAACGACACGATCAGTGCCCCATTCTGAAAATGAGCTTCAACGGAGCGTCAACGATTTTTGGCTGTGGATCTTGGCTAACCTAAGTGCCAATTGGTTGCAGCCATTCATAAACGAAGTATTGGCTGCCTTCCTAATCAAGAATAATAGTATCAGACTGTCTGCCCCATCCTGAAACTGAGCGTCAACAGAGTGTCAACGATTTTCAGTCTTGTAAGTACAGAAATTGAAGAGTGACCTGGTCACTGCTGTCCATAACCAATGTAATGGCAGCATTCCTTGGCAAAACTAAGTGGTGATTGGTGGCAGCCATTCATCAACAAGGTATTGGCTGCCTTTCAAATTCAAAAGAATACCGACAAGCTTCCGGTCCCATCCTGAAAATGAGCGTCAATGGAGTGTCAAAGACTATAGGTCCTGGATCTCGGGTAATTTAAGTGTTGCAATGTGCGAACAGTTCATAGATGAAGTCGTGGCAGCCTTTTCAATTGAAATAAAGCGTGACATGTACGTTACCCCATCATGAAACTGAGCGTTAACAAAGCATCAACATTATTTGATCTTGCATAATGGGTAATCAAGGCTTTTTACGGATCGGTACACCCATAACAGAACTAGTGACTGCCTCTATAGCCAAAAATGCAACAGATAGAAGGCAAAACACATATTCCAAAATAATCAATATCGCAGATTGCAAAACATCCAAAAAGAGATCACTGGCAGTCAAATACCTAATTTTAACAATGTTCAATTATCCAACTGCAAAAACAAGTATATTATATAAATCCACAGATGGACCCGCTGGGCGACCCGGTGACAACCCACCCAATCCAGATGGGTTAGGAGATTTTCCTCGAACCGTACCTGAATTGACTGTTCGGGTCTGTTGACAACCCCGACAGCCATTTTGGAAACAGTTCGGTTCTGACCCGGACCCGGACCCGATGTGACGGTCCGGAACCGTTGCCAAGACTACTGCCATGTTTTCGGTGCTGTGTATCTGCCGTGGTATATCTTCAACTGTATATATCATGCTGTGTATCTGGAACTACTTTGTCTATCTGCCGTGGTGAATTTGTATTCTGAGCTGGTACTGTATATCTGCGTTAGTATCTGTCATAGTATATATATTTGCCATGGTCTTTCTGCCACTGTGTCTGCTGTGTTGTATATGTACTGCAGTATCTGCTTCTGTGTATGTGCTGCTGTTTATCTAACGTGGCTATCCGCGACTGTGTATCCAACAGTGGTATCCAATGCTGTTCATCCGATGATATTATTTGTTGCTGCGCATCCAACACTGGTATCTAATGTGGTGTATCTGCGGCTGGGTATTTTCATTTGTGTATCTGCCACTGTATCTGTTATATCGTTGAGAGCTATCAAGTACACAGACAGAGATTGAACAACTTACTGTACCAATGCGATTATCTACCAAAGGATCTAATGGTTGAATCCATGTCTTCATAGAATCAAGAAGTTTGAAGTTTGATGGAGACAGTAGTATGGCGCCGCAAGTGGCAAATTCTGGGTTGCCAGTGAACATCAGTGGATGAGTCTACACAAATGACTCAGTGCATTCTCGAATCCTTTCCAGCAGCTTCGATGGCATTCTCACTACTTGTAGGTTTTCAGGATAAAGCCTTAGTTAATATGTGGATATCTGCCACTGTATTCACCACTGTATCTGACAGGTGCTACATGGCAAGTTCATCCGACTACTGAACATACTTTGTGCAGACAAACTTAGTGTATAACTATTAGATATACCCACCTAATAGCTAATGCATCTCACTTCATAAGTCCCTTCGCTTCAATCTAGCCTATTGCTGCAATTATAGTGCTTTATATATACATGGGAATTTCTAAAATTTCTTTCAGCATTCATAACACAGTGTAGATCAGTCAAATGTACAACATTGGATAATTGGTCCGAAATAACTGAGTAAGATTGCATGCTTGTGTACCCAAATGTTTATAATGAGAAATTAATTGCAACTGTTTGCAGCTTCACTTTCAAGTTCACTTGTGACTCTGATGGGACAATACAAAAAAGCCTACCTAAACTGTGAAAAAAATGGAGAAAGTGTTTAAGAGGGTAACTAAACAAACTAGAACATACAGGGGAGGCTTTGCTACTGTCGAGATTCAAACTGGTGATCTATATTTGACCTATATTTGTGACTACAGTTGTGGCCAATTTGCACATAAGTCAAGTTTTTTAACTGCTTTTGGCATGTTACACCAAATTAAAGGTTGCAAAAAAAACCCAGCCAATCAGACATTAGGTTCCTTGCTTCAGCAGTTCAAGATATTGTCACTGTCATTCATAATGTATGAAAAGGACTCAGAAGTAGAACAAGGGTAGTGTTTGCAACAGTTCCAAATGGGCACTTCAGTTCTGGTCCCGGGATGGAACCGAACCAGTGCCGATTGAATGGGGTTTACTCCATCAGGAAACCGAACTGCACTGAACCCATGATTTTTTGGCTGGTTCTACATTGTCACTAACTCAGAACTTGTACTGGCCCAAGAAGATACAGTGGTACATTGGAATAAGGGCGGAGATGCACACCGAGAAAAATGACCTTACGCGACACGTAACTTATAGAGAAGCTGTTCTCGGGACGGTAATTCAGAGGGTATTTAACGCGTGGTACTATGAAGTCCTATAGACCTATGAGTTGACTAGATTACTATGATACGAATGCCATTTTGTGCGCGGGATTCTATATATCACACTGCATACAAACTTGAAAGGAAGCTGCCAGATGCACTTCATTCCACGCTCTCAAGTACGAACTGAAGTACACTCCTAATTGCACTCGATTGCACACTCCCAGCCTGCTTGACTGTACGATCCCAATTGCTCTCGATGGCACGCTCCCAGCCTGCTTGACTTACGCTTTCAAGTAAGCTCTCAAGGTGCTCTCAAGAACACTCCCGAGAATGCTCTCAAGTACACTCCCAATTGCACTCGATGACACTCCCAGCCTGCTTGACAATACGCTCCAAAGTATGCTCTCAAGACGCTCCCAAGTACACTCCGAGTATGCTTCCAAGTACACTCTGCGTACGCTCCCAAGTACACCTCCGAGTACGTTCTCAAGTACACTCCTGGGCATGCTCTCCAGGACGCTCCCAATTGCTCTCGATGGCATACTCCCACCTTGCTTGACTATACGCTCCCAAGTAATCTCCCAAGATGCTCTCAATCACACTCCCGAGCACGCTCTCAAGTACACTCCCAATTGCACTCGATGTTACACTCCCAGCCTGCTTGACTGTACGCTCCGAAGTAAGCAGTCAAGACACGCCCAAGAACACCTCCAAGTACGAACCCAAGTACAACTCCGAGTCGCTCTCAAGTACACTCACAAGAGGGAAGACACTCCCAATCTCACTTGACTATAGTCTCCCATGAATGCTCCTGCATGCTCGATCCAGAGACTTGCTGAGTTGCAGACGCCAGGCACTGGGAGGCATGAGGCTGGTGGCGTATGGCAGGGATAGTTTGGCGGGCGGCAGGCGGCGGACTGCGTATGGTGGCCGAAATCATGACGTTGGTCGATATCATAGTCTGAACTATATATTTAGCACGGCCACCACGACGAGATCTCACGATGCCTCACAGTCATGGTGTTGACAATTGCAGTCTTAGATTCTGCAGGAAAGGTAGACAGTAGGATCTTGGGGAGAGCAGATCTCCGACTCAGATTTTCCAGCGGAATCTAGTACCCGCTTCCCACTGATTGTTGGCGTATGTGTGCGCATTCGGTCTGAGGCTGATGAAGATGATGACGATGGCGATGGCGATGGCGCTGGTGATGGTGTTGGTGATAGTGATCACAGTATCAGAAGTACTTGGACAAGTAGGTTGGCTACATCAACATCAGCATCAAAGCTTCCACAGACTTAGAGCATTCTACAAGCCAAAGCTTCCACAGACCTAAACCCTTCTACTAGCCAAAGCTTCCAAAGATCTAGAGCCTTCAATTCGCCAAAGCTTCCACAAACTCAGAGTTTTCTATCGGCCAAAAGCATCCCGTGGAAAACTTTACTCCTCCCGGATATGCTTCTGCATGCTTGATCCAGAACCTTGCTGAGTTGCAGGCGCCAGGCACCGGGAGGCGTGAGGCAGGTGGCTGGTGACGGGTGGCGGGCTGCGTATGGTGGCCGAAATCATGACGTCGGTCGATATCATAGTCTGAACCATATCTTTAGCATGGCTACCACGACGAGATCTCACGATGCCTCACTGTCATAGTGTTGACAATTGCAACCTGAGATTCTGCAGGATTGGTAGACAATTGGATCTTGGGGAGAGCAGATCTCCGACTTAGATTTTCCATTGGAATCTATTGCTCGTTTCCCATCGATTGTGGGCATATGTGTGCGCATTCGGGGCTGATGGTGATGATGGCGATGGTGATGATGGCGGTGATGATGGTGTCGGTGATGGTGATCATAGTACCAGAAGCACTTAGACAAGTAGGTTGGCTACAGCAACGTCAGCATCAAAGCTTCCGCAGACTTAGAGCTTTCTAGTAGCCAAAGCTTCCACAGACTTAGAGCCTTCTAGTTGTCAAAGCTTCCACAGACTTAGAGCCTTCTATTAGCCAAAGCTTCCACACACTCAGGGTTTTCCATCTGCCGAAAGCTTCCCGTGGAAAACTCTACACCTCCCGATGCGAGGCTCTCTCAAAAGGCTCTCAAGCACGTTTCCAATGAGGCTATCACGCAGGCTCTCAAGCAGGCTTTCAAAGAGGCTTTCAAGCAGGCTCTCTAGCAGGCTCTCAACCGGACTCCCAGCGATAGTGTGCAGTACCGGTATAGCAGCAAAGGCTGCTGGGAGAGAAGTCTGGTATAGGTCCATCTCCGGCCGCCAGCTGTATATAGTTCCATAGGCCCCCTCACACATCTCTATGAATCAACTATAGATGACTATAGGCTGCGTGTCGCGCAGGGGTCCACGGGAAGCTTGATATGAGCTGCGTGTGTGCACGTAGCGCAGTCAATCGTCGATTTGCACTTTTGCCGATGCATAGAGAGTGTGGAAGGTTTTGCGTTAAGGACAGGCAGAGATGTTTGTAGATGTGGATGTGGTTTGTCAATGTAGCAGGAGGGTAGATGTATGATTTAGTATGATAAGAAAGTGGTGTGAGGTATTGCAACGTTGGGTGGCATAGTGTGGTTGGGTAGATATGTATTACAGTAGTGGTGTGTAGGATCACGAAGGACTATTTGGACAGTAGATCAGAACTCGAGGAATGGTTCGAGGACCAAGGGTAGCAGACGAACTGTATATAACGAGAGGACTGTTGGCATTGGAGGATTTCTTTTGCTTCTCTCTTAACTTGTTCTCCTGTATTGCAAAGCAAGTTATGAGTTTGAAACAGCTTCAACTGTTGTCTTGACATGATTTCCTCGATATGACCATCGAGCGTCTCTTGTCTTGTTTTTGATATCACATTTTAGTTACCAATATCACATACGTCCGACCCTGCCCATTACAGAACTTTCACTCCAATTAAGTAGTTGAGTTCTTGTCATATCACAATATTATCTTTGCGTAAATTAGGCAATTTTAGATGCTCTTGAACAACCCATGCTCCAATTTGCAATCCAATCAATATTTGTTGAGGCACTGGGACCAATACCCATTTTTTGGTGTTATTTCACAGAGATTCAACAAATATTTATCAGATCACAAATTGATCAATGGGAGGTGAAAGAGCATCCAAAACTGGATAATTTATATATATATCATATTGTGATATGATCAGAACTCAAATACTTAATTGGAGCCAAAGTTCTGAGTTCTCGAAAATGAGGCTCTGCTGTATGCAAAACCCGGCCAAAAAACCGTGGTTTTAGGTGCGGTTCGGGTGCGCTCGTCCTTGGGCGGCTCGGTTCCTTGGCGGTTCCAGAACCGAACCGGGGCCACGGTTCCGGTTCCAACCCGGACCACGGCCAGGTAACCCGGAACCTAAGCTCGTGTACCAGCCCACCGAGGGGGGGGCTGGACGATTTACGTCCCCGAATAGGTGATCAGTTTTCCGAGGGTTGAACACCCGAACTGAACACCGAAAATCTAAAAAGAAGTTTTCGGTCACAGCCTATGTAGATAATAACTGCTCGAGTAGTCTGCCTGCACTTGACCGAAATTGTTTGTGTGTGGTGGAGGTACTCCCCTAATGTCGTGCAGGATAGACCCGAGTTCGGAGTGAAGCATTGGCCAGCACTGAGAGCACATCCACCACACACAAACAATTTCGGTCAAGTGCAGGCAGACTAC
>Ga0307514_10000517_pt1 | contig 76634 bp, 74 predicted proteins | sample 16_EM_MG_FD_203088 | JGI IMG/M metagenome (GOLD analysis project Ga0307514, IMG submission 203088) | Populus trichocarpa ectomycorrhiza microbial communities from riparian zone in the Pacific Northwest, United States - 16_EM | ecosystem: Host-associated > Plants > Roots > Unclassified | place...
TAAGTTTATAATGCTCCCAGGCCACCCCTACAGAGTTGTGGTTGCATCGCTAAATATTTGCAGGTGGGGAGTCGGTTGCCATGCCCAAACGGGCCGGGAATGCCAAAGTTACGATCCAAGGGATAGCGTCACGACATACAAAAATCAACCATGTTTGGCATAAACACGGCACCACCACCGAATGCTACTCTCGTATACCAGACTTTCCGAGTTCACTTCGTGGAGAAACTTACGAGGCGAAAAAGTCTGGGCAGGAGAGCAACCGAATGCTTACTCCCGGTATCCACTAGTCCACTATAGGCACCTATATGGGCCCCCAAGGGCAACCGTCACCTGCCCCGAATGTATTGCATGTATACTTAAAACCTCTGTAGGGCTGACGGAGATTATTACAGGGCATGCCAATAGGGCATAAGGCATGCCGACAAGGCACAAGGCACAGGGCGCGCCAATAGGGCATAAGGGGTGCCGATAGGGGACATGGAACTGCTATTGCATCTCTGTACATATACGAACATAGATACCCACGATAGATAGACAATAAATCATCATACAAAGTAATAGGATGGACTAGTCCACCGAAATTAGGACCTGGACGGGACGGCGATGTCGGGCCGCGAAAGACTATAATCGCCCCGGAACGTTGAGATCCCTGGCTCGTAGGTACTTAAGCAGGCTTCCGTAGTAAGACTCAGGGTCGTGGATTGTTGTGGGAAGGTTGGTGGTTCATTTGCTTTGCAACGATTCAGCTTCTTCCCTTTTTTAGCCGCTGTGTCTCACCCTTTCATTTATTAACCCTAACTTCTTCCACCCTCCGACACCTTTCTGTCTCTTTTTTCACGCCACCGAAGTCCATGGTCTCGGTCAGACACCTTTTTCCCGACTGCGAGGAAGCCTAGTTGAGTGAGCGGCTAATCGAGACTACGAAGTCCTGAATGACGGAATAAGATCATTCTGCATAACGTACCATATGTTCGAGAAGTAGGGATCGCATCCATTTCACTCCTATACTTCTACATAGGAGTCGCAAAAGTCCGTCCCGTCCGGCAAGACCTTGCCCTGTCCTGGACTATGATTTCCTCGCGGAGCTGCCGGGTTTGTCGGGCATCGCTAGCTGATGGTACGATCGGGGGTCTTGGAACAAGCATCTCTCCGGTAATATACTTCCAGATGCCATGCCCACGTAACAGGTTCTTGGGCTTCAACAGCACATTGTCCATAATTGCGCTCATTGAGCTTCGTGGACGACATGTCGATATGCGGCGGAGGCTGAGAACGTTCAAAAGCTCTATTGTAGATCTCGACTTAAACTCAAAGCAAAGGAGGTTCAGAACCGATCAAGAATGGTACTAATAGGTGTCTGTTTCCAACTCAGAACGCCGGGCTCATAACCTGAATCAACATAGGTACGAAGCGGCAGAAGTCTATGAACTATGAAAGGGAGAATCTATGCCTTTATATACAAGAGAACCAGGAGGCCTGCGGAACTCCATGGAAGTTCATGCAATAGTTATTGCATAAATAAATCTCAGCCTTCGTATCGCGACTTACTGGCTGGACTGATAGGAGATGATACCTCGTATGGGAGGTTACTGTTGGAATTCATACCAGTTGATGGTATTCAATCGTATCTATGCATAACGAGTACGTACGCATTCATACTTGGACTACCATATATATATGGCTTTGTGGGCCTCTTAGATAGTACACATTCAAGCTTCTCTATCTCTCTACGTTAAACAGCGCTGGCGGAGCCGGTAGCGAGTGAAAATTTGTGAAGTCAACGAGTATGAGTCTACAGCCTGTCAGTCAATTCTGCGACCTTAGTGTTTCTGCGACCTCTCTCCAGGCCTGACAGTATGTGTCGGTGTGTTTCCGAGTGAAGATCCACAATGCGAGTGATTCAGTCGTGACTGAGTGATGACATCTCATACCTCCCAACCGCGTCTATGATACCTAATCCACACAATAGCTTACCCAGTTGATCAAACGCCAATTAGAGAACCCACATCACTGTGTCTCAATCGAAATAACTGCAGAACTACAGGTGAACCAGTAACTCCAGCCCTTGGCGTCACCCCGCGTCGCACTGACCAGGCCATGGTCATGCAACATGTTGCTTTGACTAGACGATGATGTGATAGCCAGAAAGACTAGCATGAGGGCGGTCTATTGCAATCCCTAATTCCGAAGTTGGTGCGGCGAGCGGATATGCTCAGAGTTTGTGGTATATAATGGAAATAGACTCGGAAAGACAACCTAAGGAAAGTATAAAATGCATTAGCGAATGTTCCATGGAATGGTATAAGAAAACTCTATTCAAAATAAGACTAACGTTTACGATAACACTCACATTTGCGCACATAATTGCAGGAGCATACACGCATATCCGCGCATTCGCTCAGTGTAAAAGTCGATACAATTATATACCATAGCGTACAGCAATATGTGATAATTGGAAGGATACGGTTGTTGCATATACGGATCGCCGCCCCTTCTTAGGCTTATGGATCATGATATCATCGGGCTGACGACTCAGCTGGAGATCCCAGTTGAGTGCGCATGCAGGCGTACAAGGCATACTCTGAACGTCGTATATAAGAGCATACAAGCTTCCACGTAGATAGACTACTAAGAAACTACGCTTCTCTCTCTCACTATTGTAACAACGGTTGTAGCTGTTGAAAGTGAACTAATTGCTCTATCTCAAAGAGGGCCAAAGACCGTATATGTACAATCTACCATATGCGTACGCGTATGCACTGCCTGACATGAGACGCATAACCCTGGTCCTGATGCATATCCTCATACAGTCACCATCCTCATACAAGTCTACATTCTCATACAAGACTTCAGACGATGCTGAGACTCCCATGCAACAGTACCAGTACACGGCAATCCGAGTGATAATAGATGTATAAGTGTACGGTATCGTCTACTTACAATTTAGGTTATCCGCGCTAAATATCTCACAAACTGCCTGGAGTGACGCTATCCACTAATACTAGACGTAACGGTTGCGCTCAGACCACTCGAGTCTTCCTCCTTAACTTCTCCATTTCGATCCCAGGTGCTTCTTTTCTTTGCCAGATGTACCCTTAACAGAGTAACGCTTGTAGCCCTGGCTTTAAATACCACAGGCTTAACCTCGACTACCTTTCGATATTGACCAACCTGCCACTCAGGTCGATCTGACTCGATCATAATCCCACATACTATGCACCTCATGATTTCCACTCCACTAGTGGAATTTTTGGAAGACTTATATGTAATGGCTTGACTACATCTGTAGGTGGTACTCGAAATAGTTGCTAGCAGGCTTCCTAATAGTCCGGGTGGCCGCTAGTGTTTCAGGGCCCGCAGTTGTCGTCAAAGGCGGGGCATGTGTAGATATACCTTGGGTCCTGAGCAAGGATGTAGGGGGCTGTGGTGGAGGTGGCCACTCCCTATCTGGAGGGATTTTAGATCGAAAACTACTCATTGCAAACGGATTACAGAGAATACAACTCTCGTTTCCTAATGCTAGTCATAGGAAACTTATAACAGGTGTGGATGAGCACAATCCGAGTAAGGCCAGTCACCGCTGCATCACTGACTTCACACAACCATCACTCGGCTTAGATGCGTGCCTAGTAGTCCGGTAGTCAAAAAACCTCTGCCCGACAAACCGTGGTCCTGGGCAGGTTTCCCAATGGTCCGGGGCGACTACAGTGTGCGGGGCTCGACATCGCCGTCCCATCCCGGGCGGTGGCCCCAATCCCGTGGAGTCTGGGATCTACTAGACTGCAGGTACCGATAAGCGACTAGCGGCTAGAAGACTAGGCTTCTGTAACAGCAGCATATGACATAGAGGCCGGGTATGTGATGTTGTTCCTAGGTGCTGCCACGTCTGTGATCTTTAGCGAAAATCCTAGCTACAGTTCTACTGCTACTATCACTCGGATCCACAAATGCAACCGTATCGTCTCAATTACCATTGAAGGGGGAGGAGAAGTTGAAGTTGAATAGTGCGCAAAAGGGGAAGAGGGTAGTGGGGGGGGGGTTCGCGACTTTACTTTGTTTTCACTTTGTGTTTTCACTAGAGTGAAAAGGAGTTATTGGAATATGGATGTTATAGCCGCAAGCGGCTAAATACAAGGTGATTACAATTAAAAAAAATACCATCGAAGGTGGTACGCAGGTATATGAGCTAGTACCAGCCTTTATAGTTTCTTAGTGGCGGTGGTGCAACTTATTTCCGGTCACACTTCCGGAGGTATGCCTGTAGGTTGTCACACGTTGCCTAGTTAATCGTAAACAAGGATAAAAGAGGCGAATAAAGGCACAGATCATTCACTCGGACAGTACAATATAGGATGACATGGATTCCACCCCTTAAACTTCAGTTTTATGGTTGTTTATACCATCTTTATACAGACTGTGGGGCCCTATAGTCCGACTATAGTCCCAACAATTTTTCCTTGGTCTCAAACGGTCCAAAATCCTCTTCCCCGGAATTCATTGTCCCGGCCGGGGCAGCATCTTCCCTGGATAGGACGGACTATTGCGCAGTCTGCGCGCCACAAGTTATTGGTTAAGAGTTTAGCCCGATAGCTTCCTTAGCTTCCAGAGCTGGTGAGCTAGAGCCAAAGGCTCTCAAGCATGAGGCCAGAGGTGTAGCCTCGGCAGTGATGCTCAGAATCGGGCTCCGATTGTGATGCTCGGCTTCGCCGAATATGGTGTTTTCTTGCTAATAAGCCTGCCGTTTTCTCTCTTTGACAATTCAACTTATTTCTTCTTATTGTTCTCAACACAGGCGCCAAAGATTACGATGGGATGCGCTCCAACAGAATTTAGATACCCTCTCCCGGTTCGCAGAACAATTGACTTTTAGCGTCCTTGACGGGACCACTTGTTCGGCTCTGCACAGTATTACGAGATTATTTCCGAAATTTAAATGGTAGTAATAACGTAGATCTTCCAGCACAAGCAATACAAAAGGTAAAATCAAATGTTTCTTTTCATTCATTTACAGATGGTAGTAACTTATATATGCTATCTCCTAGATATTTCATCAACACTAGCACACTTTTACATGCCATTAAGTCAATAGAATCCCAACCAACGGATATACACAACCATGTCAAGGGATAGGGGTAGAGGGTGAGAACCTATAACTTTACTTTGTTTTCCTTTTTTGGTTTTCATTTGAATAGGGAGTATGGTAAGTAATATGAATATCATAGCCGCAAGCGGCTGAATACAAGATGATTACAAACAAACAACCGTGTCAAGTTACATCAGATATCGTCAACCGAACAGGAACCCTGGCAAATATAGCAACAGTTTTCTCACTCACAATTACAGCTTGACCTGTACGCACAAAAAGGACCAACAATCACTCCTATAGGTTATCTTCTACCTGTTCGCCGTAACAACGATCCGCCCCGTCCACCAACCCCGCTTTCCCGGGACCGCCTCGCCGGTGGGTATCGCTGTCTGCCGCTCGACCTCAGGTCTCTATGTATTAGTCGATCTCAAGGTGGATAGGGCTGTATAGTGGCATAGCTAGCCGGACCCCTTAGGACTCTGCTGGCGGCATATATCATCACTCATGAGTACCTAGGATATTATCTCGCTAAAATCTAATCTTATCTCGTGTCGTTACGAACTCCGGGGCGAGTATCCAAGCTGGCTCGATTTGTGCGATACTAGGATCGATCCAATAGCCTTCTGGTATATTCCAGGAGTCGAATGGTTACTCATCTTCCTTTATGGCATGGGGCTTGTAGCCTATTTCCACCAGAATCGAGCGCTTTCGGGAGTCTGTCATATCAAATCGGTCGAGTACGCAATTGATATACCCGACCTGGTCAGTAGCAGTTGAGCGGTTCCGGCGGTCTCTTCTGACCAGCAGGCCAAGGTATTGGATGATGTCGATTACAGGAACTTGCTGAGTCATGAAGACTCGGCCCGAGGTAATATCAATGACTTGGTACTGCGTCGACGTCTTTGCCAAGTATCGAAGTAGCACAGATTGTAGGCATGGTTGCCGAGTTTCTTCCAGAGATCTCTATGGATCCATGCGAATGCTTAACGACCGAAGGTTTGGAGGTGAGAGATGTCGGGTTTTTTCCGAATCCATCTTTGTACCGGGTGGTATTTGGGAGTGTCCAAATTGACAGCCGATTGATGATGTAAACCGGCCTCGGCCCAGGGCTTATTGCGCATCCTGGCATATTTAAGCATAGATCTCTCATGGCTCAAGATCGGTATTCGAAGCTTCAGGGATGCGATTATGTATCAAATCGTGTAGTCACGAGGTTCTTTCGGTCGATCGATCACGGAAATTCGATATTTAGATGGAAGCCGGGCTCATAACTGTTGATAGAAATGCTAGGTCTTTGCCCAAGTCGACGGGTATTGGGTGATTGCTTAGCTATTACGTGGATTGCCATTTTCAGTATAGTTTTTTTGATATCGTGTCCTTTAGTTTTGTACTTTTCTCTTCGCTCCATAGAACTTAGACGATGGACGAATTTTCCACGCGCACCGCATCGCACGCGTGCCAACAGTAACCTGTTGACACGAACAGTACGTATACATACGTGAATAGGTCGTCACGTATAGAGATTAGTAGTCTAGTAGTACGTTGATTGTCGAAGATACGAAAGAGTCTAAGATCTAAAAAGTATGTAGAAGGAAAAAGTACAGTGCATGTAAAAGGTACAAGCAGCCACAGCACGGCAACGTGAACCTTACGGCTAAGTCTTAGTGACGTCAGTCCGCTACTGTTAACACGGTCTGGGACCCTTGTATTACGAGTAAAAGAAACGACCAAAATGCATAAGGCAGTCTGGCGAAGTACATTCAGCCAGAAAGAGCGATTTTCAAACCAAAGTTATTTTCGGGAGTGGGTGTGTCCCCATTAATGTTGTGTTTGATCGATCGAAGTCTGTCATGGAGCTGATTGCTGTAGTAGCTTCTCAACTATTTCGACGCATGTACGCGCAGGGGTCCGGCTTGTAGAGAGTTCTATTGGTTTGGATGAGTGAATGTCTCTCAATTAAATCTGCAGAACAAATCAAAATGCAGTCGCTTTTGCTTTTTCACCGTCCCCGCTTGTATAATGTGGAACTAACGAGGTATAGGAGTCCAAATCTAAGTGGTGCGGGATTAAGCTCGGAGATGTTGTGCGACACCAGTTCGCACATCTCCGTCATTTTTTATCAATAACCCGCGTAAGATCGGCCACGGAGTGGTATTGATGCGGGCAAATATTTTCCATGATGATAACAACCCGAGCCCAGATCGGTGGCACCAGCACCAATCTGGGCTAGGGTTGCTGAGGTAACACACGGCAGGCGAATCGCGACTGCAACGCTCGCACATCTGAAATTTTGTAGCTCGTCCCGGCCGGCAGCTCCGTTTGGATCGGAAACATACTAAGTAGTTAGGAATCCGCTGGAGAGGACGCATGCTTCCTGCAATGCTATGTCTTGACAAATACAGCTAGCCGACTATATGATAATCATTTCGAGGTATCAATAAATTCCATGCTTGTAGCAGTAGCAGCGAAAATTAAGGTACAGCAGCAGCAGAGAGAAGTCACGAAAAGGGAGAAATGAGGGATGACACCGACAGAAACCAGGTGAAAGAAAGCCAGCGTATCGTCTGTAAAGCTCAAAAAAAAAATACACCCTAGCCATGATGTCAACGCGGCTGATCCTGTTCAAACTCGGCTGTCACTGAACCACGGGACCGACCATCGAACAACAATTCAAACTTGAGGACCTTTTCGGCATTAGCGTTTCCGATGGCGGAGAAATTGCTATGGAAGTCAGAGTGGACCTACTTCAGAAACCCGCGACACTTGTAGGTCATAGTTGACTTGGTAAAACTGCTGCCCAGCAGAATTGGTCCATTTCTGAAACTTTTTGAGTGGAATCGTCGACAAGTCCGAGTGGAGAGTACTGACGCGATATATTGCTGTTGATCCTGTTGAGTTAGCCAATACATACGGGAACTGAATGAAGATACATGCATTGTGGATTCTTCCATTTGAAATCTGGCGCGTTGTCTAGGTCACATGCCAGCAGCTCATCGGTAAACATCATGACCGGACGCTTCTTAGGGCTGGCTGGGATTGGAACCACACGGTAGAACCCAATTGATGTAGACTCTGAGACTCCAACAACTTGATTCTATGTCACAGTCAGCCTTTGCAGGGAACTTTTTGCCACAACGGTTGGTGTCATACACGTTTGAGGTACCAGTTCAGATAGCCATCAACCATATATTGCTCCTCCGAGTCGTTCCAGTACTTATGACCTTCCATCCCTTTACCTGGTAGATAGGGAGTGTACGACATGCATCCGTAGTTTTTTGTGCAGCATTGTTCCTTGACGATGGAACCATCTAATCCCCGCAGCAATGCGCCACGTGCCTGGGAAGATTAGCGTAAGTCGCGAACTTAGAAAGGAGATTTCACAATAGCTGTGAGCCTATATCACTGTAGTATTAGCATGTGTGAGCAGAAATCAGCAGACAAGTTTACTTACGCATTCGGTGGCTGGAGCACTTCAATGGGTTTGTGATTGTTGCTTCCATAATTGGCGGTCTGCAACCTCTGGTGAAGGTACTGGGATGAACCGAACCCACCGACCAGAAGGATAGCCTAATAAATGTAAACTATGTTAGCAGTGAAGTCGTGACAACGAGATTTAAAGCCATTTACAGTTACAGTATCTCCTTTGCTTTGAACCTCTTGGACTTGCTGTTTCACCAGCTGAACGATGTATCCGACAACTGGGTCGAAAATCATCTCGACCATATCCCTACATTCTGTGAGATACGGCCAAAAATACGGTCTGAGGGTCCTCCACTTACGATTTCATTGTATAAAAACCACCTTCAACATTATTTTCTTCATCGTCCGGTATTCCCGGCACCGTCACCTCGAAATCCACGTCGGTTTTGCTCCCAAACTTAAATTTAACTTTCTCTTCCCAAGTCCGGAGCATTTCACTCCTTGCTCGAGGCTAAGTTATAGCATACTAGTAAGCTCCGCTCGTCGTGCAAGAATATTTCAAATACCTTCAATTTGTCGATAACCCCATCCCCAAGTACACCGCTATATACTGTTAGACGTAAAACACTTTCCATAAGAGTTGGTTTTACACACCGAATGTGTTGTTCAAAACGCTCATTCAAATATACAGATCCACAAAGGTCGCCTGCCCATAGTTAGAACACAAATAACTATAAATACAGGATGCCGTTGCCTACCTGTTCCGCTGACACTTTCGACAATTTCGAGGGGATTCAAGTCGGTAATCTTATACGAAATCAGGTCCCTAATATAATGTAAGATTCGCGCGAAAAAAAAGTGCTTGGGAAGAATGTCCTTACACCGTTCCTCCACCTGCATCACAGATAATAAATGTATCTCCAGGCTAAGAATGAGTTAGTATATACTATGAAACTGTTAGCATTAACATACTGTAAGATGGTTAGGCTGGATCGCATGTAGGGTGTGTGCAGCAGCTGCTTCTGGCTCTCCAACAAGGCTGAAACCGATACGATGAGTTCCAAATCCGGCGCCTTCAGCGGCCTGTACCATAAGACTCTTTGCAGCGTCGGACCAAATTGCTGGAACCGTGAGCACGTATTCGATTTTGGACCTGCGGACCCAATCGTTGCCGTAAGTTTTTTCGATTTCCTGAATTGTAGTCTGTCGGATCGCCGAAAGGAAATCTTTAACGACGACAACCACAGGGATGTCCAATTGTTGAAGTTTCTGAGCCGTCTTCCGAGCTGGAGTTGTTGCTGGAGGTGCAAAAACAGTCGACAAGCCAATGGATGCGGATAGGCTAAGACTATCCAAATTGGTTATTAGGCTGTTGTCTTTTCCTCTTCCACGACGTTTCAAGGCGGCCACGATAGGCCCCGTACCAGAACCAGACTGAACTCGTCCCGCCGCTGGAGTAGGCCTTTCCTGGAGCAGCAGTTTGAACCATTGCAACGTTTCTGGACTGGAAGAACCTTTGTTGACTTTGGTGTTTGCTTCGTACCCCCAGACATTTTCCCGAGTAACGGGGTTAGTGTATTGAAGTTCACTGGGAACCTGGTCCGCCGTGGCTCCTCTGTTGGGCCAGCTTTGAACAAGTTTGACTTCATTTGGAGTCCCGCTGTGGGCGAAAGCTACCGATGTAAAACTGTGAAAAATATATCAGCGTTGTCCTTGAATACGTGATTCGGGCTTACGTTGTTCCGAAATCAACACCCACGACAAAGCGTCCATCCTTATTTGGGATGCTCGCCATCTGATCTTCCTGCACCAGAGTATTTGCGACGTAGAAGGTATACTGTGTTAGATTTTGACCGAGGGTATCGCTAGCCAGCGTCCGCTGTTAACCTTCAAACAATGGGTAGTATCGGGATTTAAGTGTGCTAGGTTGTAAATTCACGAGTTTGTGCGACATGATCAGCTGAAGTTGCCTATAGTAGCCGCCAGGGTAAAGAATTGCTACATGCGGGACAGATTTCGCTGATCTCTTATCTGACTGGTTCTTCCAAAGCAGCATGCAGAGGTGCGGGGTATGGATGTAATGGTTGTTTCAGAACGAGTGAAAAGTTACTTTGAAGGTGGGTTGTACGGGGAGACGATTTGAGGGTGAAGGTGAGGCAATTGTATGCGTTTCTTCTGTGCTGCAATGTCATATTTATGTTTTGTTTTCCAATCATGAAGCAACACATCTGTACAGAGTCAGTCAATATAATCGAATCCTGAATTTACGTACCTATCTTTCCCTAACTTGTGTCTTTGCTCTCGCGATCGGTGCTAAATGCAAGAAGTGCGCTAGCGCTGTAGTGATCCGGAAGGTTGCGCGCTATGATAGTACTTCCAATTGGCCCGCGCTTAAAGCGGTTTGTATGGAGTCCGAAAAGGGATGCTTGTCAGGTCTTGAACATACGTCATCGATGACTAGGCAACCAACGCGGGAATATAGATTAAATAAAAGCACAAAAATGTGCCTATACATGTGCGTTGGCTCTGGCTGAAATTAAATTCAGACTGGCCAGCGCGGGTGTGCTTATCAGGTCTTGAAGCATACGTCTTCGGCCATGCACCCAATGTAGATAAAAAAACGCAAAAAATCGGCCTGTGCATGTGTGCGTTGGCTCCGGTTGAGATTAAATTGAAACCGGCGAGCACGGTTGTGTTTTATTCGATCCGGTATTTCCTATCTGAGTGCCCGGCAGCTTCGTAGCTTGCTGCCGCAACTTTACTGTGCCATGAGAGGCCGGTATCGAGACAACACCACTACCGAGAAACCCACATGTAGTCTGTCATCCGGCTTTTGGTCGCTGGCTACCGCAAAAATCCTACCAAGCCGTCTGACAGACTAACTCACATGTACACTGTGCCTGAATGGCACACCGGTCCGTATTTTCGTTGAGTTCTCAAAGGTCAGCCGGCCCATATTAAACAATCCGGCGCACTGTCTGTCTTATTTCGCGTTTACGTAGAAGAAACACATCACAACCGAACATTACTTCCCAAGCTCCAAAATCTTCAATCGTCCCCCCCCCCTAATCGCCACGTCAAGATATGGTAACCATCCAGGACGACTGTGACAGAATACAGACATCACAAAACAGTAGCCGGTTTTGGGAAGCATACAGTCAGTGCCATCTATGCTCCACATTGACTCGAACTGACTTGGAGCTGAAGCAAGATCACGAAACATGGGTTCCCAACTGACCCACCCTAAAATCGAACCAACTGTCCACAGTGTTAGCATTCTCCGTCATACTATAACCTAGTATACACATGACATCTAACAGAGACCGATCAGGCGCACACCCGGCAGATCACGCGCACCCCGGAGAGACATAGGGAGTCTACTGCGTCTAGTGAAAGTAGCGGCAGAGCGCCAGATGATTCAGCGCAAGTGAACTGCGACCTCATTGACAAGGTTCGGAGATTGAGGGACCACGACACACAAATTAGGGGGCGCTTGGTCTCTCCCGACTCTTCTAGAGACGTTGATCGTGCAATAACTACCCCAGGTAGCGATGATGCGGCCAGGTGGAAGGAGAAATACGAAAACAGTCAGATTGAGTTAGATGAACTGCTTAGATCGAAAGAAAAATACAAAGAGGCGTACAGGAATGTCAGGAAGGATCTGGATGACGAAAAGCAGTTAGCATTTAACACAACTCAGCGAATGCAAGACAAACTTCAGCATTACAAGAACGAGCTAGAAGAACTACACACATCACACATGCGCTCCGTGAACGATGTAGGAACAGGTCTACAGCCCATCTCAGACCAGGAGTTTGAAAAAAGGATTCGTTCTCTTCACGATGAGGTATGCTTCCTCATTCTAACCCAATCTTTCTGTTTCGCTCTTTTACTGACATTTTCTATTCCAGGGAAGTGGTTGGTGTCGGAAGGCCTTCAAGCAGCGTACCCTCGATGATATCAATCCCCGAGATGTCCTTGACGAACATTTGCTTGCCATTATCCTACCCCGATTGGTTCCACTTGCCAAGCCAACCTTCGCTCAGGTTATCGAGATGGTCGTTTGGGGATTTATTGAAAATCACATCTTCTCGGTGTTATTCCCTGGATTGCCGCCTGATCTCATGCAACAGTTGACTGCGATCCATAATCTTGTCGCTAACGGCGGTATGTATTTCCCTGCTTTCCTATCTTAAACCCATAGCGTTTTCCTTGGGACCTCCGCATAGTGACTTACGCTCCTAGACCACTCTGGCACCTCTGACCGCTCAGAGTTCTGGCGCGCCTACACAGCTTCTCTAATGCTCCAAACTACTACCATTAAAGAATACTTGTCAACAACCGACGATCAGCTCGCATACCTTACCAAGCTCCTTGATGCGCTTCAAACGAACCCGAATAGGCTTGATCAACTCTTCTATGATAAACTTAGCGAGCTACTTTTCAAAGCTAGAACTCTGTCGGCAGAAATGAAGTGCCAGCGGGGCCTATATGAAGTCAACCATAACATTCAAGTCGGTGATCGCTATGATGAGGCGACCATGGCCGATCTTGTCTTTGACGATCTGGACGAGGAGCGAGAAGCTGTTGTGACAGCGATAATCACAAAGGGAATCGTCAAGAGGCTTTCTGCAGGCTCGAAGGAGGTTGTACAACTTGCGAAGGCGAGGGTCTTAGTTGGTGTGAAATAGGAAACACAAAGCGGATATGTGTGTTTCATTTGTCTTTTATTTAGGATATGTTCGACGGAGGGGGTCCTTTGTCAATACCTAATATCATTTCACGAGAACAGTAAACTCTGAGCAAACTACTTAATTACCTAGTCGATGTCATGAAATTCTTTTGGCCCAAAACGTTATGTTACTTTTGTATGAAGTATCTCTAACTACGGAGGGCCATTCACAACGGTTGCAACTGGCCGGTTGGTTGGCAAGCCACCCCAAAAACCCCGAATTTTTAGCCTCAACCAAGTCCACGAGTAGTTGTCTGATAATCACATGAGATATACATGAAATGTGCATAACTGTGCCCTCTTTAAACTTCAAGTGTCGAGTGTATGATATCTTTAAAACTGAGAGCGCGAGAATAAAATAACTGTTAAAAATCGCCGAAAATCGACGTTTTTCAAGCAGTCTGCAGTCAATTTTAGGATAAAATCCGAGACTAGGAGGTGAAAGAGAGATTCATTTTGCACATTTCATATATAGATGAGCGGTATCTGCCAAAGACCGTTGTCTCCCGGTCTTTTTTCACGAAGTAATGATCAAAAAACGCCGATTTCGGCGGGTTTTAATGGGTTTCGAGTCTCGCGCTCTCAGCTTTAAAGATCGTAAATTAGACACTGGAGGTGAAAGAGGGCATACATAGTTATGCACATCTTTTATATGTCATGTTATTATCAGACAAATACTCGTAGGCTTAATTGAGGCCAGAAAGTCGGGGATTTTTGGCATGGTTTGCCAAGCAACCGTTGTCAAAGTCACACACCCGGATCTGGTGGACCCGAGCCGAGGTTGGAGAGAAGAGAAGGAGAATGGCTCCAGGATATAGAAGAGAGTTGTGTGCCTCATGCTCCCTAGGTGTCTCATGATCAGCCCCATATACAGTGAGCTTGTATCAGCTTTGTAACCCGTCTCAGGTCCATGTACATATATAACAACGTTAACATAAAAGGTTCCCGTTGCATAAACTTTTCGATAGCAAACAGTACAGCCATGGACAAAGCTTGCAGGGACCTATTTACGTCTGCTGCCATCATTTGTATGATGCATACCAGTGTACTTGTAGTTGTCGAGCTCTGAACATTTTCTCAAGCGGCATCTCAATGAAAGTGTAATGCATACTTTTATTGAGATATTTGGACAAGAATTGAGTGTTGCATGAACCTGACCGAGCTGAGCTTCAGCTGAGCTGATGTCCAGGCACACAGCCGGTAGGGCATAAGGCACCCAACTACCTTGTATATATCTCGAGTCCTTCTCCTGCTCTCCAGTCTCTGTACCTTAGTCTATTCACACGGTTCTCCCCTTCCATATTTCAACATTGATGTTGCATGTGTACCTGCATCGTGAGCCTCACAGCTCAGGTCCGTTTGATATGCAGTTGGTGTATGAAGATATACCCCAGGAGAGCGGCTCATATAAGTGCAGAGCGGCTCATATCAGTGCAAACGGATATGCAAACGGATAAGAGATATGGAGACGGATATGGCTGTGAATATGGGAAACAAGTCTGTATATATACGGGCCTTCTGGCCTCGAGAGATCAGTCAGTCAACAAGTCTAAAAAGCATCCAAAGTAACAATTGAGGAAGTTGAAAATGTGAGTGACAGTCCATGAAGCTGGCGGGTTTTTGCCCAATTCTGCTCCCCCTGTTTCGTCACCAATTAGCAATAGAATATGCTGGTAATGCTATCTGCGCATATTGAGCATGCTAGTAGTCCATTGGTACCGGTCTTGGCAGATTTGGGTTGTGGTTGTTACGATAGACTGTATTTCTAAGCTCACAGCCCGGGAGACACTTAAATACATAGTAATGGCTAAGATCGTTCTAAGTGTTACTTTGGATGCTAGAAGGACTTGTTGATTGACTGATCTCGAGAGCCAAGGCCCCTATATATACAGACTTGACCCCTATATCCATATCCATCTCCGGATCCATCTCTATATCCGTTTGCACTGATATGAGCCGCTCTCCTTGCATATCCTCATACGAAACGCCGACTGCTTAAGAGCCAGCAAACGGGCCTGAGGCTCACGATGCAGGTACACATGCAACCTAAGGACTATCAACACCCTCTTGAAATAGCCAAGCGGCCGTTGAATAGTCTTCTAGCATACTAAAGAGACTCTGGAAGTTAGAGCACTGAATCACAACCAGAATTGGTGGAGAAATCGAGTTGGGTAGGTAGCCTTCCTCCTCTTCCTTCCCCCCTACTAGCACTACCATAAGTCCACCAATTCGTAGTCAAATTCAAAGCCATTTTGCACAGAGTAGCTCCACTATATGTAGATAGATTCCGCGTTGTTGATAACCAGTTAGTGACAGTAGTTGTGGATCAATGAGTGGGGATGTGTCCTCTCCCTCTCCCAGCAGACCCCCTACTGGTCGACAGCCAGTGCCAATACCTGGCTAACAAAAGCTCGGAATCCATCTATATATAGTCGATCTACTTTGTGCCCACAGTGTCCAATTTGACCGGGAATTGGTGGAGCTATGGGGGTAGTGTGAATCATTGACCTTCACCCCCTCTACCACCCACACCCATTGCTCCACTAATTGTAGTTCAAACTGGATGCTCTTTGGCATAGAGTAGTTCTATCATATGTAGATGGATGTTGCATTATATTTGGGCAGGTATTAGCACTAGCTGTGGGCTAGTAGGGGGGTCCGCTATACGGTGGGGTAGAGCACCACACTTCAACAAACCGATTATAATAATCCCCCTGTAATCAGTCAAATATTATGGGATTAAGGTCAATAAGGGCTTGAATGAAAGCTAAGAAGCAGCTTTTCGTGAAAGTGTGCTCCGATATCCAATCAGACTAGCAGTTCTAGAGTAAAAATAAGAATCGCAGTTTGCTTAAACTCCCGTGATATACCGCCCGGGATTTCGCGTTTTTGCTACACCTTATCCCGTTACCATCCCGTGGTTTTCACTACAGCTCTAAGAACGTTCTGCTACATGCTAGAAGATATTAAAGGAGGTCGGAGAACTAGTACCGGTGAAGCTCACGGTCGATGACTAGCGATCCTCCTGCTTACACTGTTTAATAACTCCAACACTTCAACTCTCCCTCCCACCAAGTACTGCGTGGCTTTCTGCCCGGTATATATACTTCCATGCCCTCTTTTGATAACCATTGCCTCCATCAACTTTATCTACCATTTACACCGACCTCATCTATACTACCACTCTCTGCATCGCATTTCAACCCTAACCTTGATCTCGCCCTTACTCCTCATCCACGCCACGTTGCAATGCCACCTAGGAGAATTCCTTTTACACCTTCCACGTCCGATGAAATTAAGGATACCCTACACCTCTATGGCTTCACAAACAGTTCATGGCTAAGCACGCTAGCCCGCACTGCACCTCACAGAGCGAGTGGCGCTTGAGCCGCCCAAGCTGGCGAGGCTGTGGTTCAACTGGTGTGCCACCGCCGACGGCAACAAGGCAAAAGGGATTGCTGCTCTCGACGACACAGCTGCACAACCGAGTCGCAAGCGCTAAGCATCCGATGAGACGACGCAATTTTGAACCGTTCTAAATCTACTTCTGGCGACATCGAATTTGACGACGATCTTGCCCCCGAGATTAGTATCGACGGCGAGGTGGAGGACTACGCTAGGACTGATGACGAAGAGGATGACAACGACGAGGACCCTGAGACACGACGTCGTCGCCGCACTCAGAAATTCCAATGTGTTGAAGTCACGGTGTTGAAGTGTGATACGGCTGAACATTTCGGTACCATTATCAACCAGATGGAGATATGGCCGGCTAGACCTATGACCACGTGGGAATTCACTTGGGCAGATATTTTCAATTCATCTACAACCCCGAACCTGAAAGCTCATCTCAAAAACACAGTTACCTTCAATTTTTTACACGCTTTCTGTGAAGAAGACATGGTCAGGAATCCCGAGTTCTATCCCGACGAGCTACGCGATACATCCTTTGGCAGTGTTGACTCCGATATCGTTGACACCGCAGCAAGCTCTTGGCTCAGGCTGTCTTTAGCAGAGAGGTATAGTTCTGAAACTCTGGCAGGCAGGGAGGCACTGTAGTGGATTATTCTTTTGGCGTTATACTGGAGGTTCTGTGATTGGATTGGGATGGGTTCTCGGTCTGGATGTACTTGGTCTGCCAAAAAGTTTGGCGGATCTGACTGAATATTCGCCGGCATATTCAACTCCATTCCGAACTGGTTCATTAATAGACAACAAAAGATAGATTCGCCGAGGAAATGTTCGACAAGGTTCAAACCATTAAAACGCACAAGAAATTTGCGGTACGGAACATTAGAATCTAAAGCTAGGAGAAAAGATGGAGTCGCGAAATTAGTCCTGTACAAAATTGGGCGATTAGGAATATATTCCGTCCGGCAGAGAACAATGCCTCTACAGTTTGGTATAAAGGTTAGCACAAGTGCCGAAATATTTAAATTGTAGCTATTTGGACTTGCAGGGAAGCAAATCATATATCACAAATTTCGCATCGACACGAATGTGTGCTACCTACGTACGGCCACAGCCATGAATGTGGAAACACATCATAATTAATTCGTTCAGAAATAAGCCTGCAGTGATTACACCGAATACTAGGTAGATATTAGATACTTCGGGGGTGGTCTCTAGGGGTGAGTTTCATGGGGAAGAGCACACGCACGCAAGTAGGTAGGGTTTGGTTATATTTCCCCTGAACCTGAGTCGTTGCAAGGCGCAATTCGACCACCAGAACCCGGGTCGGGCATTCAATACTTCCTCTCTATTCCCACTTTCTCCACATTCTCAACTTCCACTATGTCTCCTCCGCGTTTTCTCATCCTCGGGTTCACTTGATTGTAGGACTCTCCCTCTTCAGGATTAGTGACCGAATTGCAAGCACCCCTAACTCAAGAAAGCTTCAAATCCCAGTAACAATAGTCATTCCTTCATAGTTACGGATGACTCCACGCAACTCATTATCGCCGCCTCGTCACTTGCGCTGGCCAAGAGACAGCCTGCAATTATGTAATTGTGTAGAGGCTTGTCAGCTTAATACCGCAAGTGGAAGCTGCTCACGTCGGCAGAGGTTATCCATCAGGGTTGGTATTCGCCAAAGGCACGTATGCATCTCGGAACATGACCTTCGTCAAGGGACATGCCTGTGAAGAAGTGGACTAACGGCATTGGATGATTGGACGCTACCACAAGGAACAGGGGATGACGCATTGGGATAGCGCGTTGGATCCAGCACCGTGGAGTCGAGAAACACTCAGTAGACGAGAGATGGTAGACTCGAGCATATTTGCTCGCTGTGGTTCGGCCTGTGGTGACTATATGAACAGCCATCTGCAACGGCTTTGATGTTAGTCTCAGTTGTGTACAGAGGGCAATGCACAAGCATGAACTGGGGCGAGAAAGGGTTACAGAGGTCGTATTCTAGAGTAAACCACATAGCGGAGAAGAATAAATAACGGCATAGAGTGGTGGGCGTTGGGTATAGTCGTGGCTGGTATCGATGTGGTGTGGTAGCGAGGGTGAAAGAGAAAGGGTGCGGCTCTTCATCTGGAACTAAAATTAGAACAACAACTAATTTTTCAAGAAGTACACGTGGCGGCCAAACATTCTCGCAAGCTCATTCCACAACTCCACTCTTGGATCAACCATCATCAACTTCCAACAACCACATCAAACAAAAGTTTGCATCCAGCAAAGCTGCATTTTGATCCGTAGTTAACTGCATTCCTTTTCTTTTCTTCGTTCCCTTCTCCTCTCTTCTTGCGTATCTCAGTCAGTCAGAGGCTAACAACAACAATTTGTTTTGCAGGTAGCCGGGTTCATATAGTCACCACAGGCTGAACCGCAGCGAGTGAGCGAGCATACGCACATGCACAAGTCTACCATCGCGAGTCAACGGAGTAAGGCAGCGGGTCGGCGGGTGTTCTCGACCGTGCGGTGCTGAATCTAGTGTACTACAACTACGCGTCGTCTGACTACTTTACATTGCGAGCGATGCGTAACGTCCAATTTTGCGCACACGTACCATAAGACACAGAGTCAGGCGAAGGGATAGACAGTGGTGTTTCTCGGTTTCGTGGTGCGGTTCCCCGACACGTCATATCGTCTACTTCATGCCGCTAGACTAGGCTGTTTCCGATCGCTGAAGGCAATGGGTACGGCTTTTGCACACGCATTTTCTCGTTTGCGATGTGCGAGTGGCGAGGCTACTACATGTCTAGGCGGCGGAGGTGGTTGCACCATGCGTGAGTGACCAAGCGGCGACATCCACGGGGGTTGAGGCGGCGCGGGGTAGCGCGGGCGACAAGGTGGGTTGCACCTGCATTGATATAATAGTGGGCGGATATGTGGCGTCAGAGATGGGAAAATATCCCCGCGGAAAATGAGGGGACAGTTCCGCTGGGTAAGCGAAGACTCGAGGTGGAGGATTACCTACTTATTGAATCTCTGAGCAGGTGAGGATATCACATTCATCCCGCCGATGTTGGAACCACAGCTGGTATTGCCGTCAACAGGTATACCTTTGATGCCGGGCTGGCCGGGCACTCTACATGCTCGCATGTTGTCTTTTGGCCAGCGCAAGCGGCGAGGTGGCGAAATGCGTGTTGTTATAGTGCACTGGCCTTGCAGCTAACATGACTTTCGGTTAAGGTGAAGGAATAAAGTTATTGCGGCAGTTCTCTCCTCTGTAATCTCCCTTCTTTCTAGCATGTTGCTTTGAAAGCTGAGCCATACTCGCTTGCTTCTAGGATAGCTAGCTTCAGTTACTCCTCTAGCAAGATGATGGAATATCGCAAGTCGATAGGCCTAAGGAGATATTAGGATTCGACGCAAAGGTGACTCGAAATCTGGGAAAACGGGGAGCCTGGAATACAACGGAGATACCGGCAGTGACTATGGATGTCGGAAAACCCATGAGACTACAGCATACTGTGGCATGATAGTATGGTGGATAATTGGTGGAAACTCTATGGCCGTCATCACCCGTAGGAGATAAACGCCGTCTTCACGGGCGCCTTTTTGACTCCCATTATGTACAAGTAACTAGACAAACTGAAGGTATCTCGCGTGTACAATCACATCAACGCCGAAGTCTTATCATACATAATCTAGCGTACGCCAAACGCCCTTCCCGTACCCAAATAAGGACGACTCCTCCCCATGCCCTAATATGCAGTTCCCTCGTGCCTCCCAATTTTCCTTATTCCTCGGATGATCCTAGTAATGTACCTCCAGGTGTCGTACCAACCACATAACCTTCACAGAAATCCGTACTCTCTAACAACACCGCTTCCTCATCCGTTTCTTACTTTCTAACGTACAAGTTCAAAATCCACAATTTTATCAAACATACCCTTCACCCCCATCAGCTTTCAATTCAAAATGTCAACATGCACATAGGTAACTTACAACCCTCACATCATTCCGCAAACGCCGTGCTCTCCAAGCCGTCACAGCCCACAAAACCTCGATACTATTCATTGAACATAACCTGCCCTCGTCCTCGTCGGTGTTCAAGGAAATTACGGCACTGATACGGCGTACAGTTCCGAGAAGTAGTATATCGACGCGATCAAGGAGATCGGTTGGGTGGTGGGGGTTACGGAAGTAGTTTTCGGAGATGCGCCGAACACAAACGCAGTGTGCAGAAGACCGGTCTTTTGCCATTGATTACAAAGTCGGGAGAAAAACGGGTGGAGCTACAGGTGTGAGAAGTCGGAAAGTCCTGCAGTACTGTTAGATGGGAGCCCAGTGGCGGGCACGCACGTACTGCAGTCTAGGGTCATCATGAGAAGCAACGACAGTGAGGTAGAGGTTCCTGGGTCTCGGCGTCCGACCGGTCCTCCGAAACATCTTTGTTATCCCCTGGTCCTCATGGTCGTCGTCATCATCACTAGAGTGCGAATCTGAAGTCTCATTAGATAAATCGAACCCCAGGCTAGAAACAATGTCCCTGCCCCACTATCTTCGAGATCGTGTCTGCATCCACCCATTGCTGACGTTAGGGACAGCCGATGGCATTTCAGAAAACTCGCCGACGGACTAACAATTCGCGTACTTGAAACGCTTCGATTCCTGTGAAGAGTGGAGAGTTGTAGAATCGGTTGAGTGGTAAGTCCTCGAGCTGCAGTAATGCCCGACCTCTGCCGAAGAGGGTGAGAGCGGACGAAGGCAAGAAGATGATTGAGCGCGAGGTAAGGGCGGGAGTCTGTTGCAAACACAAATGCTCCCGAGAATCCTTAGCGGGTCGTTTTGTTTTTGGGGTGGCAAGTTCCGGGAAGAGAGGGTCTGACGTGGAATCCGGTTTGTCGGTTTCGTCCAGTAGGCTGGTTGGATGTGGGGAAGAAACCTCGGTTGCGTTTTGGTGTGGCGTCCGTAGGTATGTATCAGGCTAGCGCTATATGGTAACGGTCTCACTAGATTAGGCTAACCCAACTGAAGCTGGCGAGTTTACAAACAGCGCAGCACATCCAACGAAGATAAATGAATAGCGTGTACTCCCTTTGACTCGTCCCGGAATTGTACACAGCATTGTCGTTGGATTGTTATCGGTTGAATTCGGACATGTCCTAAGTTGGTGTAAATCCTTGCACATACCAAGCTTAAGCAAAATCTTCTCAGCTTCTCTGACGAGCGAAAAATGTCACTGTCTGCATCCACCACCTAAACAAAGAACTAATTCCAACGCATTATCTCCGAAATGTCTTCCTCTAACTATGATTCTTCACTCCCTCAGGCATCTTTGAGATGTACGATTACTGAACTAATCCGTCGAGAGCGATGTCTGTTAAATCTCCGAATCCAACGGTCAATTCGCCGGTCGTGGATCCATCTGTGTCCGTCAAGACAGCAGTTAAACCCCGCCAGACTGCCGCCATCACCTCTCCGACTATAATCCAGCAGTTTTTACGTAAGTTTCTCCTCAACGATAACCAGACGTTCATCAGTATGGCAAGAAACGGCGAATGTGTCATCATCGAGGGTATCAACGACGGCAACTTCAGTAAGATTGTTCAGTGCCTTGACGAGCAAGCTAAGACTTCATCTCTATACAAACCTGTGAAGTTAGTTTCACCAGTGAATCGTTTCCTATAGTGGGAACCAAGGAATGAAAACCGGGCGGGATTACCGTCCAAAAACCGTCCCATGCATATGCCAAGACGGGATTTCTCACAGTCCCCCGACATCACGGTTCGCGGATGGGATTGTCTCTACCGGTCAAAAATCACAAAAATAGCTGCCAAGTAAGAACAGCTGCTCCAAATTAAAATCAGACACTCAAAGCTATTAGAGTGCAACAAGGAGATCATTTGACATCTTGTAAGTGTCCTTATTGGACAAATATTGGTGGAGTTGGCATGGAAGGATGGTGGGGAGGAGAATTCCATAGTGTGAACTGCGGGATGAAAACGGGATGGGATTACCTTCCAAAAACCATCCTGTGGGAGTACCAAGATGGGATTATTGCCGGCCTGTCACATGCACGGTATCCGCCAACGGCAGCCGAGTATGAATGGCTTCTCCAAATCAAGAGCGGACTCACGAAGCTGTTACAGCGCGTTGAAAATATCATTTGACACCAACCAAGTGTCCTTATTGGACTAATATTCATGGAGTTGGTACGGGAGGATGGTGGTGGGGTTAGCAATGGGGAGAATTCCATCAGCTCCCACCATCCACCCATGCCAACTGGCAACTGCATGGATATTTGTCCAATAAGGACGATTGTTTGACGTCAAATGTTCTCTTCGATGAGCTTTGATAGCAACTAGTATCCGACCATGATTTGGAGCAGCCATTCTTATGTGACGGCCGATTTCGTTGATTTGACACTAAATACTGTTCAATACCACCCGGGATTTCGTATATTCGGCATCCCAAATCCCGTCCTATTATCATCCGATGGTTCTCACTATTGGTGGTACAGTTGTGAGTCCACTTGATGGTCCGGTGGTCTGTGTACCCGGAGCTTTATAGGTGGGTGCACTTGGAGGTTCGGAGGTGAGTGCATTTGCAGTCTTGGTAGTTAAAGCACTTTCTCGTTTTCTCTTTGCCTTCTTATGGCCGGAAGTCGATGTGGAGGGCATTATAATCACGGTAGTCTTTGGTGAGCCTCCTTGGGTCTTGGTGGATGTAAGTGCACTTGTAGCAGTTTATAAAACATGGATTGCCAATTTGTGTGGCGGAGATCATGGTACCTGGCAATGATGATGGATCGGAAGTAATGGTGCATTTACCTCGTCAAAAGTATTAGCTTAGCCAGTTGAGTCCAGCTGATTGATCGATAGTAGTGATATTCAGAAAGTTAGAATGTATAGTGCATCTAATCATAGGCCTGCTCCCTACAAGAAGTCAATGATTGCAAGATCAGTGGCGATTACTGTTGTTTCGTCTCCGAGTTTGATATGTGTGGGAAATGGTGGTCTTTTGAATGAAATAGGACAGCTTCTATCATCGCACATATGGTGCGATGCTTCCAAGTCAATTACCCATGTTGATGATGCCGAAGTCATAATTATGAGAGCAGCGTGGGTGGCCTCTGCTGCCAGTCATAGTAGATATTGTTCGCCGGCGACGTTCCCAGTTGCAGTGTTTGCCTTTGCCAAGTCCTTGTCGTTATCCTTAGTATGTTTCTTCTTTTTGACTTTGTTTTGTTCTTCTTATGCGCATTTCTAGTGGTCGCAGTCAGATTTTAATCGGCCATGTATTCCACAGTGATAGCACTTGCGATCCTCCTTTCGTTGTTCTTTTCGCTCATATTGTATCCGTTGCAGCTTTCGTTGCCGCTTGTCAGTATTTTCAGTATTCTGCAGCTTTCAGCAGTGTGATTAATTATTTGGTAATGGGTGCACTTGTATTGTTTCATTCCGTCGCAGCCTTTGCCTATCCTAGCTGCATGCGGGTGTACGTCACTTGTCCCTTTCCTCAAAGTGTGGCTGAATAGGATGTCTTCCAGTGAATTGAATTGTCCCCACCAAGTGTGCCCTATTCATCTCGAAGTGTACACAGTCACCCCAGCACTCAACTTTCGGCTTATGTACCCAAGATTCTACGCCCACCTGGAATCCCACCGGCATATGTCTCCAAGTACACCTCAGTTAGCTCCATCTAGCTCCTATTATGAAGTACACTTATACTATGTAGCTGCTCAGAGTATATCTACTTCTGCAGTAGTGTTCTCCGGTCGTAGAGTCTTGGCACTCTCAGCTCGTTTGCAGTATGCGAGTGTGATTGGGGATTGACCCCACTGAAATCGAGCCTCTAGCGGCGTAGTTTTGGCTATCTATATTGTCAAGCGGTTGCAATATAGGCCGGCAGGTTGCCGACACTGACCTCCACTGATCCACTGCCCTCCTCGGCTCCAAGCATAGGAGATTTGTTTCATGTTCTAGACTAGTACTACCGTCGCTGCAGGTGTATATACTACCAAGCGTTGTACCAAATATATCTCATTCGCAAATAACTTAGTTCTCTCGTCCTCAATTGTATCGCTCATTTTGGCGAGGGAAGTTAAGATGAGGCAAAAGGGTTGGAATTTCTAGCGTCGAACAATGTACCCGTACAAAAACCCTAACTCTACAACTAGTCAGCACGAGCGGTTTGGTTTAATATCTTGCTGCTGTCTCGCCCCTCCTGTTCTGCTACATTATTCCTCCTCTACAATCGTCTACTATCGCTGCCTTTACTGTCTTTGGAGACCTCCCTGCTATTGCCCTTTCTCCTGATTGTATCAACGATACTATCATTAGGATTGGGATGCGGGGTTAGCGCGGATAACCTTATCGGCTATACACACTCACTGTGTGTGCGTGGGCGTTTTCCATCTGTAATTCATCGTACGCGTATTTGAAACGGTACATATGTACTCTACGGGTGCCGGATAGCTAACCGGTATATAGATACTCTGTCGTTCATACCATGGGGTTTGATAGAGTTTGGACCAAATGGGAGCTCGATCGCACTAGCCATTAGCTTACGATACTCCGTAAATAAACCCAGTAGAATACAAATTATTATGAAAGCTAAATACACAACAATGCGCATCTCCCTCAATCACCCAACACGTCCAATCCTTTCTGGCCAGTTGAAACAGCTCTCCCAGGACCCTTTCTTTATTTCCACCATTCCATATCCATTGCATGCACTCGCGGTTTTCATTATTTCCACCATTTCTTACATTTGTTAGCCTGTATTCTAATGTACCGTTATGTAGAGAATGGACTAACCTCTACCTTATGCTAACATCCTTCGGAGCAACTATTTTCTTCGTTGTCATTGTCGTAATCAAGCAGTAATATGGCTATAGCATGTTGGAGCAGTTCTTCATCTGGTTTATTGTCGTCGTCGTCCGCCTCCAATGACATTCCTAGTGAACGCGAAAGGCATTCCTTTTCTGTGGCGCCGCCATTACCGTTAATCTCCTCTGTGGACACTTCTAGCGTACGCCTTAGCTTTCCCTCGTCTGGGTCGGTATTATTTTCGTCGTCCACCTCCATTGACATTTCTAGCGCACGCCTAAGCCTTTCTTCATCTGTGTTACAATCATCATCACCCTCCAGAGACATAACAAGTGCACGCTGAAGTCTTTTCGCATCTGTCCCTAAATCATCGTCCTCATCTCGTTCCTGCAACTTCCGTCGGGTATCATCTAAAGACAGCGACATGGTCAATTGCAGCAGCATGTCCTGAAGCCCGCCAACTAAATGATGCACACACGGACCATACTGCCGGGCAGGGCGCGCCTCACGTAATGCAGCCAAACCACGTTTATCCTCCGCCGTGGAGGGATGATTCTCGCCGAATCTCTTCCGCTGGCCTTCGACCACTTGCTTTTGTACTTCCTCGGCCTCCATCCATCGCCCAAGCTCAAGGTATGTGATTACGACGTTTCGCATACTGGTCAAGGTGTTTGGATGATCCTGGCCAAGTATCCTCTTGGATGTCTCCACAACCTGCACTTCTAGCGCTAGGGCCTCCTTCCATTGCTTCTGTCTCTTAAGTGTAGCTGCGAGGTTGTTCATGCTGGCCAAGGTAGATGGGTGCTCTTCGCCGAATTTCAATGTGAACATCTCCATGACTTGTACAAACAACGCTTCGGCCTCTTTCCATTTCTCCTGATTCAATAATGTCGATGCGAGGTTATTCATCATGGTCAAGGTATCTTGATGCTCAGGGCCGAGTACCACCTTAGCCGTCACCACTGCCTGTACAAACAGCTCCTCGGCCTCCTTCCATCGCCCCAAGTGCTCATATGTCGATGCAAGGTTAGTCATGCTGGCCAAGGTATTTGGATGGTTGTGGCCGAATACTCTCTTCGAAGTTGCGACGACCTGTTCAAATAGCTCCACGGCCTCTACCCACCTCCCTTGGCTCCAAAGTATTGATCCAATGTTATTCATGCTGGTCAAGGTATCGGGATGCTCTTGTTCGTATAACCTGTCCCTTGTCTCCTTGACTTGCACAAACAATTCCTCAGCCTCTGCCCATCGCCCCTGATTACGTAACAACACTGCGAGGTTACTCATAGTGGTTACGATAGAGGGATGGTCTTGGCTAAGTTCTCTCTTAGTCGTCTGCAAAACATGCATCAGAAGCTTCTCTGCCTCCATCCAACGACCTTGTTTCTCGTATATCGATGCAAGCATGCCCATACTGATCAAGGTATAGGGGTGCTCTTCTGTGAGTACCGTCTTGAACGATTCCATGACTTGCATCTGTAGCTTCTCAGCTTCCGCCAATCGACCCTGTTGCTCCAATATCGATCCAAGCTTGCCTATACTGCTTAAGGTCACTGGATGATCGTGGCCGAGTACCCTCTTTCTTGTCTCAACAACCAGTACATAAAGCTTCTCGGCCTCGTCCCATCGAGCCTGTTTTTCATATATCGATGCGAGGTTGCCCATGGCGGTCAAGGCATCTGGATGATCTTTGCCGATTACCCTCCTAACCGTCTCCAAGACTTGTCTATTCAGCTCCTCTGCGTCTTTCCATCGCCCCTGCTCCAACAATGTCATCGCGAGGTTGCCCATGCCTCCCAAAGTAGAGGGATGCTCTGTGCCGAGTACTTTCTTTGACGACTGTATGACCTGTACAATCAGATCCTCGCTCTTCTGTAATCGCCCCAACTGCATGTATATGGAAGAGAGGTTGGCCATGCTCATCAAGGTGTCTGGATGATGTTGCCCAAGTACTCTTTTTCCTGTCTCTGTAACCTGCGTCTCTAAGTCCTCGGCCGCTTCCCATCGTCCCAGAGTCCGGTATGTAGATGCGAGGTTTGACATGTGTGACAAGGTAGAGGGATGATCTTCGCCGAATACTGTCTTAAACATCTCCGTAGCCTGATTCTGTAGCTCTTCGGCCTGCTTCCATTGGCCAAGTTCCTGATACGTCGATCCGAGGTTGGCTATGCTGGTAATGGTATCTGGATGATCCTGGCCTAGTACCCTCTTTTCTGTCTCAACAACCTGAGCAATGAGTTTCTCAGCCTCCTTACTTCGCCCCTGGCGCTTGTATATCAATGCTAGTTGGCCCATGCTGTGCAAGGTATATGGATGGTCTTGGCCTAGTACCCTCTTGAACGTCTCCACGGCCTGTACCGACAACTCCTCCGCTTCATTCCATCGCCCCTGTTTGTTGTACACTGATGCGAGGTGTTTAACGCTGAGTAAAGTATCCGGATGATCGTGGCCGAGTACCCTCTTGAACGTCTCAAAAACCTGCGCAAAGAGCTTCTCGGCCTCCTTCCATCGCCCCTGATCTGAGTATAAACATGCGCAGCTGTACATGCTGGCCAAGGTATCTCGGTGCTCCTGGCCAAGTACCCTGCTACTTATCTGCATGACATCCATCTGGAGTGCCTCGGCATCCTTCCATCGCTGCTGTCCCGCAAATGTCGAAGCAAGGTAACCCATGCTGACCAAGGTAGAGGGATGCGCTTGTCCTAGGAACCTCTTTCTGGTCTCCACGACCAGGACAAGCAGCTCCTCCGCCTCCTTCCATTGATCCTTCATGCAGTATGTCGATGCAAGGTGCGCAATGAGTGATACAAAGACAAGACTCTGTTCCTCATCCGAGAATTTTGTATGCCGTAAAACCTCCTCCTGTAGCAGTTGTGCTTGCTCCCACTCCCCAAGTTTGGAGTGCAACACAGCTAAACGGAGGGTTGATTGAACATAACCTGAATGACTGATTCCTCCCATTTCGACGATTTGTTCTCTGATCCGTATTTGCAGTGCCTTCGATTCCCCATACTCATTTAACTCAATCAGCAGATCTCCGAGTATGCTGCATAAGACCAATGGTATGAAATGGAGTGCCCCGAACTCTCGCGCCATATCGCAAACCTCTCTTTCATACACCTTCCTGGCTTCCTTCAATTTGTTCAATCCCAAATTTTGATATTCATGAATGAGGTCGATTTCAACCAAACGTTCCCCGAACGTTCGCATTCTCTCTCTCTTCCAACGCGCAGGCTGTACCGCATCCTTTTCAATATCCAGATCTTCGAGTTTTCTCTCTGATTTTTTTAGCCATTGGCTACATTTATGGGCATCTGATTCAGCCCCAAACCCAATTTGATAACACAATGCCATTTGGAATGCAATGTGGGTGGCAAAGGGTTGATTTCGATTTCTGTGGTAATTATTCTCGAGGCTGACCTTGATATGTGTCCGCACCCGATAGTCGGCTTTCATGATGTCGGCAAGGTTTTCAACAATCTTGGGACACATGATTAGCTTAGTATATAGGGAAACGTAGAATGAGTTAGTACCTACCCGAAAATCTGCATAGCTTGAACGTTGTTCCCTCACTACCTCCATTAAGGAGTCCAATTCAGATGTATACTCCTGAGAGAAAGGCACCAGATTACTGATACACTCTCGGGTTTGTTCTACCGGTCTTGCAGCTTCCATTGCAATTCTGAACACCTTAGCGAAACCCATGGGTTCTATGATGGCCTTGTTGAAACTCACCGTTCTTGGCAGAGGAGACTGATTAATTTCGCAAGATCAGATGTCCGTTTTTCGGGGTTGAATGGAACCGTTAAGGTGAAAAATTCTTTCAGACGATTCTTATCTTCTGTATTTAACTCGGGCATTAATTCGACGAATTGGCTGGCAATATGTTGTACTTCATCCTTATGTTTTAAACATTCAAGAGATTCATCGAATGAAATCAGCTTAGCCGTTTCTGTTGTAGCCGTTTGTGGCATATCTGATAGGCTGTTTCCAAATAGAACCCAGAGACACAGCATACCAAAGGAGTATACATCTGTCATTTTGGCGTCAGGAGCTGTGAACTCGCCGAAATGATGCTCGGGTGCATTCCATGGCCTTGACCTCGGCAAAATAATCGTTCCTTCTTTACCGGTGGCATGTGTGGAGTATCCAAAGTCAGTCACCTTTACTGTAGTCTTCCCGATAGCGTCCTTAAAAACCAACACGTTTTGTGGCTTGATATCGCCGTGAATCACGTCTGTGTCCATGTTAGAGTTTCAAAGGTAAATACTTGTGGGAATAACAAACCACAAGCATGCAAAACCATAATGGCACTTCCAATTTCGGCACAGATTTTAAGCCTTTCTCTGATTGACATGCTCATGCCATCATGCACCTTCATAAACTGATGTAGATCCCACGATGCTTTCTCAAAAACCAGGACTGGATGAGCTCTCTCAGTGTCAGGTTTGACTTCCCAGCAAACTCCCTCAAGGTCGACGATATTTGGGTGACTTTCAATAAGGGGTTGCTTTAAAATCAATACTTCTGATATCAATGGTAAGTAGTCCTGGCCTGAAGCCTCGGATACGTGAAACCGCTTGAATGCAAGTGGCATGTCGGTGATGAATGTAGACTGGCATATCATCGCATTGCCACCCTGGCCGAGTTTGGGGAGAGCATGCTGCCACATAATGGGAAGGTAGTCGACATTGTACTTTTGGACGATTGAAAGAAAGGCGATCAGATCGGCTTCAACAACGTCGTTGGGGCGTTTCATCGAGGCGGAGTAGCGGGTAAACATTCCATCGGAATGTGATACGAGTGCGGAGTTTTGCGGTGAAAACATGGTGAATGTGCTTGGGTTGAGAGGCAAAAGCTAAACCGGTCGAGCTTAGAAAGATGGCGGAAAGTTGTATTCAGTCTCGCTGTACTATCCCTTCAGTCAGCACCACCGCTAAGTCCTTACGAAGTATGTACGCATGGAGAAAGGGAAATTGAACATATGGAGTATCGAACAGTGGTGTCTGCGTGTTTGATGACACTGTGTTAACTACTAGTTACTCAGCTGAAGTATAAATTCTAGAAGCGAATGAGGCTGCGCGCAACGCAGCACGGTATGCACATGCCTGTATAAACCCTCCGCTTCAAAATTCAGCTCATCGAATAACTGGTGTACTCTAGGTCATTGCCTCGTGAACGCACAAGTGATTGTGCCACATCTATCCTGCAGGAGTCGGATCAGTAAACACATGACATACATGACATCAATACCCGAAACCACATCCGCGTAAAGTGCTCAGTACCGTGCATCATGCATCATGCATGACAAGACCCTGAGGCTGATTTACAAGGTTGCTTGTGGCAAGAACTTTCCGGATGCAATTTCCAGATTCAGTATCGCCGTGGTTCTGAAAATACCCTTGACACGTAGCGACAACACACTTGTGCGCGATTTTCTGCGAAAGCACTAGCGGATTTGGATTCCTTTCTCAGCAAGGTGGAATTACCGGACCGCAATGGGCTGTGAGTACTGTGGGGGCCGGCATTTACGAGGCCCTGTTGAAGGGACATACTCTGTACATACGGTTCTTCCTGTATATCGCAACAGCGGTGTTACAATATGGGGTGTATAGTCTAGAGAAGGAGACAGAATAGAATTGTGCCGCACCATCAGCCCCGCTATATATGGATGGGTATGCACTATGTATCTAGACACGCTAATTACTTTGTGGGGGTCCAAAAGAGCAAGGCAATGGAGAAACACAAGATATGCGGTCCTCGTTTCTTAGGATATCCCGGTCATGATTGCGATCGCTTCCGTATGGTCGATGGCTGATTGTCTAAAACCTCCAAAAAAAAGTGTCACCTACGAACGCCGGGAGGATGCGCTGTTAGTTCAACCCTGGTTGAACTCCTGCGATATGATGACTGCTGGCTGATTGAGCCTGATGAGCATCAGCTATCGCTTTATACACCTGGCAGGTTTGAGTGTTCGGGTCTTTCAATGGAGGGTGTCGAGTATAATTTTGAGCGAATCACACAACTCCTTTGCACTTCGCTGTAGCCTGCCGTCTTGCGGACATTTCAAAGCGGTAAGTCGCGGACAAAGATATGCATCAGACGGCCGAAGTGTTCGTCCATAAGAAAAGTTGCAAACAAACTGCAACGTAGTTATTGTGGCATTGATTTCCAGGACAAGGCGTACGAAATCTCCTGATAGGGTGAACAAGTCACCGTTCACGGGATCTACGCTGACGATTTCAACGCTTGTGATACGATATAGGGAGAGCCGTGTCCATGGACTATGTATCGAGAAGAGAGAAGGAGAATGACTCAAGATATATCAGACAGTTGTATGAGTTGTGCCTCACACGGTGTCTCACCATCATCCCTGGTTACAGCCAGCTCGTGTCAGGTCCCTGTATAAGTATATGTACCAGGTTGGCTTGAAAATAATGATGAAGGCTTCTATGAATGATACTAGTGGGATAGTGGACGAACTTAGTTCAGGTAGGGAAGATTCACGGGGGATGCGCGCGATACAATCATTCTATTACTCTGGCTACACTTCGAGTCCGGCAGGCGGAGGAACAGCTCAAGAAGACTCAGGAGCAGATCAGGAAGATCCAGGACCAGGATAAGAACTTCAGGAGTGGACTAATAAGGCGGATGAGAATGCGGCGACTGTCCAGCAGGTCTTTGAGCCAATAATAAAAGATAGAAATCGAGCTAACGAGAGGGCCTTACAATTGGCGGTGACGGTCAAGAAGTAGTAGGACGTTATTGAGAAGGCGATGGAAAACACGTCTGATATTGAGAAGGTCACTTCTATCCTTTCGAATCATTCGATAGCTGACATTTGGGTAGTCGTTACTTTGAATGCATAGCTGGGAGTGCCAGGGTTCTCAATTGTCCGATCCGTCCGGGCAGAGCAATGCCTGATTCTAGGCTACAATTTTCCGGGCTGAGAATTCATTCGTGATTCTGCCCTATGGCTTCGAGTTTTAGGACTATAACTCTCCAGGACCTTAGAGTCTTGTAGAAACCTAGCTGGTCTTGGCCCAGATGGGAAACCCAGCTCCAATATTCACCCCACGATGCGAAGCGGGTCAACAGTGAGGATAATGCGGCACGACAGAGTGGGGAATGCTGACCCGATCAAAACTGCTGAGTTTTCCCGTACTAGACAGTCGGAATTTCCGCTAGACGGCCGCGTGATGGTCCTGTAAAGTACACATTATGCGCGCAACAACCCCCCCTAATGCCGTTGCCGACACGACAATTAACAACGCAACCAACCTGGGTAACCGGCACCCCACCAAAATGAAAAGTTGAAAAAATTGAAAACGGCTAAATTAATTAATCTAATGCAGTGAGTTAGCTACTCAGTTTACAAAATGTGCACGTGTGTAACGGCCAAATAATCCCTACTTGCAGTGCGTGGCAACCGCTCAGGAACATCAAAAGGAGCTCACAGTACTTTTCAGACTCGGTAACAGTAGACGTGGCATACAAATTTGTGTAGCAACCAGCAGGTACGTAATTTTCATCATGGTTCATTGCCAACACACCATGGACTCAGCCCCTCCACCAAAAACAACCAAGTTTTATCGCAATCATATTGAATATAGAGTACTCGCTGACAACTAATTTGCATATGCATACCGCTCAATTGGATGCGTTGTGGTAGAGATCCTTTAGAGATGAAATACAAGGGTAAAATTTTGCTACAGGAAAGCAAGGTGGGTAGATCTCGGTGTGGGATTAGGTAGAGGTCTCAAATACATTTGTATGGCAACGATAACAGTGTGTATATTTGAGAGCATAAAACAGAATCAGCACAGCTACTCGTCAGATTTTTAAGTTACCGGAAGAGGGAAAACACCAACCCCACACGGAGTAATGCCAAGAGTCATTGTAAGCGCCCACACTAGTCATTTCAAGCGTGGGTTAGGGTTTTTATATTTCCGGGAAAATGAAAATCTGACGAGTACAATATATCATATGTGAATTTGTTAACTGATGGGAATCACAATTAGGCTTCATCAAGTGACTCAACATCAGCGACATGTATTTTTATCTCCAGGAGCTTCTGAGAGGGTGGTCGGAGCATGAATCAACAATGGTCAAATTTCGGAGATGATTGGTCCCTTCCAGTCACCCCAGGAGGACGTGGGAGCACTGGTGAGAATCTGGGAACACGAAGGAGCACGGGTTATAATTCTGTGAAGTATCTGTAAGCGCTGCCGACAAGCCTGGGAGCACTTCGACGCACTGTAGAGCTGCCAATACAACAAAACTCACTTACTACTTGTAGTTGAACGGTTGTAAAATTCTTGAATTTAGTTCGTATTCTGTGTAACGGCGACACGTGACCCAGGCCAGGTAAACGCTATTGTATATAGGTCGCCACTACGGCACTTAGATCTGTACCGAAATCCTTATGAGTTTTACCCATTTTTTGAGACGCGTCGCGTCACCGGATCACGAGACGATACCGAGATGCATACAACTAGTTTACTGTCGGATGCGGTCGATTGAGACGAGGTCAAATACTATAGTCGGCGCTCAATCAATTATGATTGAAGATCGGTGATGCCACAATCGATGGAGTGACCCCCGAGCACGACCTCAAGATCACGACAAACGCGTCAATCACGGCAAGGCCAAGCGGAGTCGAGATGAAACAACTGGAGGTTGATGGAAGTCAATAAGCGAAGCGGAGTCAACAGGACAGCTGAATGTGGATGGACGAAGCATAGCCGTCGCAGTAAGTTCGAGGCTGACGACTGTAAGTCGACTGACAGAGCAAGTTACGACAGAGCATAGCCATTGCAGTAAGTTCGAGATTGAAGACATTGGGACTTCTCATACGACTTTAAGTCAACAGGCAGAGCAAGCTGGGTAGTCACTGGACAGGGCGACGTGGAAGGACGACCGAAGCCAAAGGACGAAAGTCTGCAGACGAATCGAAAGTCGACCCGAATTACGTGTCGAATCACCAAGATTACGATTACAGTCCCCAATCACGATTACACTGCTACCGAGCCACGATGACAATCGACAATTGATATGATTATAAGTCATCTGCGGAGCAACGAACTTTCAAAAAGGGGGAGATAGCCGTGTCGGAACAAGCAAGTCCTACTGACAAGTCGCAAGCCCTCCGAGAGGCAGTCTACCGAGACGCGCACCGAGAAGTCGACCGAGTTGTCTATCGAGAAGTCGACCAATATTCTATGAAAGCCACCTACCGAGAGCGCAACCGAGAAGTCGACTGGAAGGTCACCAAATCTACGTTTCGAATCTCCTTATCGAGAACCATCTACGAGTCAATGCCAATCACTGATGATTACCGGCTGCAGGCGATATTCTACGGAGCACTGCACAAAGGCTCGGGAGAGCGCAAGTGCACTTGAACTCTTGGTAAGTATCACCATCTTTAGAAAAGCTGACGAGTTAGATATCACGAATTATATACGATCCGTGCCAATGCAATTGCTAGCGGCGATGATCAAACGCGAGCGGAAGCTTCCATCCATGCCGAGAGAGAATAACCTATACCGAGATACGGCTTCGTACCAGCACTTACAAGCCGGAATTACTTCGGGAGTAGATGGTTGGAGGCAGGATAGGTTCGGAGGTGGAGATATGGAGGTTTCAAGGTCATAAGTCCTATTCCGGGTTGAGATGACGAACACTGAATCACGTTCTGTTACCATCTCGTGGTTGCCTCTAGTATTAATGAAGTCCTTATCGTTGCCAGCAGTCTCTAATGCTCTGAATTATTCCAAAGTAAAGCAGGAGGCCGCGGATCTTGTAAGGTGTAGGTCTGCCTCAGACAGTTCGAATTCGAGTGAACAGGAGTGCATCGATTCCCGCCCGGAAACCAGTGCTTGGGGAGGGCAAGGGCGAAGTATCAGCGATTGTGAGACGACAGTACTGATAGTCATGGAATACTAGCTGGAAGGGAGGCTTCAAGCCATTTTCCGTTTGGTGTGGTTAGGGGAGATGGAGACGATAAATGTTAACGTTGCTTCATCTGGGCCAGCATCTTCAAGCTTTCTGATGCTTCTCTATATATTAACACTGGTTTATAAGGAGACATTGCTTTTGCTATTTGATCTCGCCAAGAGCGCATGACATGAGATATGGCCAAATCGCATACGGGTTCACAATTGCCTTTCCAAACTTGCCAGCGTCGGGCAGTAAATCGCACAGCCTCTAATCTAAGGACGTGTGGCGTATGCTATATTACACTAGTAACAGTACGAAACACTTCTTACTCTACTTGCGATAGGAACTACCACTAGCAATCCCACTTAGTGTCTACTCCTTGTCATATTGCATCTGCGCACCGTGACCGCAGGGTTGAGTGATTTCAGCCGTCGCGGGAGAGTAGAAAAAGTGTACTGGAGGCAATAGAAGTACACGAACATCATTGTGACTTGATTCTATCGTCGCAGGGAGTAGGGTATCTCTTCACTTTGAGCGCCAATGCAGCCGTATTTTAGTTCGAGTTCGTGATATTTTGACAGGGTGTGTAAGATCAGATCGATTAGATCGATTAGATATTGTCGGATTGTCTAGATGATCTTAGATTACAGCACTGCATCCTGCGTGACAGGGGACTAGTTCGAAACAAACTGTGATGTACATTTCTATGAGAAGCGTTCCAAAGCATTCCAATATATCTTAATATTTGTTGCTCTTCTCTCGAAAGAGGAGAAAAAGGTCTGTCGCATGACTCTTGGGAATGTGCTCTTGCGTTCGTCCTTTCAGAACACACCACTAATAAAGTCGCCATAACCACACATTTCGCCCTTCGGATTTGATTCCTCCCCTGCCGCTGCGGTGACTACGCCCTCCGCTTCGGCCAATGCCGTGCCCCCCACACCATCTACACCATCTCGTCAGATTTCTTCGCCACACTCGCCAGTCTGATGCTTCAGCTTCGCGCACATCTTTATCGTCACTACCTCTTGACACTCCCATGCGTCGGATCTCCAACAGTATTCGGAGGAGTGTAATGGTCAGCGAGTCGTCCAACACTAACCGTTCGGAAATGGACCTTTACCTCTTCGACGAACTTCAGGGATATACCTATACAATCATAGAGGGCTTCCTAACGTTGTTTCCTAAGAGTTCTGAAATTTCCGAAATCTTCACGCATGCCAAATGTACGGATGTCTACTCTGGAGGGCGGTGGAAAACTGGCCTTCGACTGCGGCTGAGGCACAAGTTCTCAGGTGGTTCGAGAATACAGCAGTCCCCTTGGTTGACCATTATCGCAGACTTGGTGCCATACACAGAACAGGCTATCGGTGGATCCCATCATCACAGGTCTATATCCGAGATGAGGACTGCAAACGGAAAACGGACATCATGCTCTCCAGCGAAAACCCCTCGGGCTCCTGCACACATCTATCCTAGAACGGCGTATGCGTAGTCGGTGAGCAGAAGGGAAATCTGAGATGGGCGGACAAGGATTCTACGATCGTTCAACTGGCAAACTACGTACACGAGATATTTGGGGCGCAGTGAACCAGGCGATGGATTCATGCGTTCACTTTGTGTGGAGCCAAGTTCCGGTGATGGCTCTTTGACCGCTCGGGAGCTAAAGGCTCGACGCTGTTCGATATTCACGAAGAACCGGAGATCTTTCTGCGGTTTATTTGCCGCTACGCGGCGATGGGTCCGGAAGATCTCGGTTTCGATCCCATAATCCGGTGGCATTATGGTGGCCAGGAAACTGTTTTTGACTCTACGGTATACTATCAGATGGTCACTCCGGCAGATCCCTTTATATATATTTCCTTTCGGGCAGGGATCGGAGGACGGCCGCAAATGGAGGCAACACTTGTAGAGCAACATCGAATGGTGAAGCTCGTTATCTGTCCGAGACCTCTCGCATCGCAGTTATGCAATTGTTGGTCGAGCTAGTACCTGTTGGAAAGCAAGATTAGCGGAAGACGAGCCACTAGACGAAGGAGATTCGCAAACAGACTCCCAAGGATCCATGGCCTCAATTCCTGAGAACGAGTGGAAGTATGTGATCAAAGACCAGTGGCGAGACAGCAACCACGACCCCGAGGGGCTATTTTACAAGTTCCTTGGCGGCAACCAAGGCTGCGGACTTTCGAATTGTCACTATCATCAAGATATTATGGATCATCCAGGCAAGACCACCGCCACTAGTACTTATGTGCACAGAATGTCTCGACCTACCAACAGTAGCCACGCCCCTGTCTAACAGCGGCACTACCCACAGGAGTAAAGGTTCAAAGCGGTCTCACTCTGCCGGCATGGAATCTAGTGCTACCAAAACACGGCGAACAGGTCGGAGAAGGCAGTATGCTCAGCCGGTAGACCAAAAATACAGACTACAATCGAATTCATACACGCTTGGTTACCTCGCCTGTTGGTAGGCCACTCGTCAATTCACATCGTATTCCGAGCTACTCTGTACATTGCGGGACACAATCAAAGGAAAGTTAAACTTCCCTACCACCTGTATGCAGGAATAACATGTGTAGTTTAGGCCACCGCCACCTCTACACGTATGGGATTCTCTACTGTGATGTGTCCCCAAGCAACATCCTACTCGCACTTTCCACTACCTCACCCACGTATGGCTTCCTCATCGACCTTGACCTCGCTATCTTACTCAACGGCACTGGCGTCTCCAGCACCCTACACCGCACTAGAACCTACGACTTCATAGCGATCGAAATACTTTCTTAAACACAATATGGAAAGCTTACTCTATGTTCTTATCTGGAGATGTACATTTTACACCTCTACCCAAACACCCCGCCTCCGGCCTCCAAAGAATACTGACACCATATTTGTCAAATTAGCCCCATGCGATCCGAGTGGGATGGAGGTTGTGGTGAGAGCGAAAAAAGGTATGATGGAGGATTATGAGGAGTTTCAGAAATTTTAGATTGCCAACTTAGAAGAAGGCGCACGGATGTGGCTAAGGAATACGTTAAAACGATGGAGGACGACACTGTTTCCGAAGCTACCAGAGTCTAAGGAGGTGCTATTCCCTCCAGTCAGTATAAATTTAGACACCTCGGTAGAAACGGTAGTGAAGCCTAAGGAAGAGGGGAATAGGGAGGTAAGCTAGTTGTATGATAAGTTGTTGGAGCTGTTGGAGATGGGAATCTCAGAGGTTGCGGGGCATTAGGGTGCGGTGTCTTGTTAGTCTGGTCTTGATATTATTCTCCTTTGGTACATAATGCTTGAGGATTGTATTGACGCAATGGAAGCCTTTTGCCCGAGATTACGTGATTACTTATCATATGTTCAAGTCTCCCTTTTCTCTTGATCTTAAGACATACCCCTACGTACATATATAGATAGACATAGAGAGTGAATAAACGCCATTTAGCAACCCTTTCTGTGATTGTGAAACAACAACCTCAAGCGAAAAAAATTCAATATACAATAACAGATAAATGCAACGTGTACATAAAACTCTGGGATCCACAGGAAGAAACTTGCAGTAGGTTTGAGAGTGCCAGGACCTGCGCCGAGGTCTTGACAGTTCCGAAACTGTACCATCCTACGTTTCAGCCACCAGTGGCAGAAACTTCACTCTTAACTTTTTCTATTTTATTTCTGTTGCATGCTGGAGGGATCACACTGATCGGGATATTTCAGAAGCACTTGAGAGTGCTCTTAGGGCATTTGAGGGCACATCGCTTAGCTGTAAGATGGTTTTGGACATCGCAGAACTCTAGGCTGCTCTCAAAGTTCACGCTAACTTCGGAAAGCATCGACAACTTTCCGGTGTTCGGAGGGTTTCAATTGATTTCGAAAAGGACTGAACATTCAAGCTTTTGCGGCGTTTTTCCGTTCGCATGGCTATGATTATTTTCCTACATATGTTTGTATCTATCTTCACTCAATACTGTACATGATGCCGCGTACTCCATCCTTCCAAACGCACTTCATTAGGCACTCCCAGGTACGCTCCCAAGTACGTTCCCAAGTACGCTTTCAAGTACGCTTTTGAGACGCTCCCAAGCATAATATCTGGATTGGGTTATATGGTGTGTAGATGCATTACCGGCACGATTGGGCTGAAGGCGTATTATCTCCGCGACAGCTTGGGTTAACAGCATGTAAGGGCATGTATATGTGCGTATGGCAATGTATGAGGATGGATACGATACGGTTGCAAGCGTGGACTGGAGTGATCTTATGTGTACAACAATGAGCAAGGTTTTTGGTACAGATCTGCAGCGAGTATGTAATGTGGCGCTTACCAGGCCTTGGGTCGCTATTACGCAGCGCCAGTTGTTGTTGAGCGGAGCGACGTTTGTTCGCAGTTTGATGTGGTGCAGCAGAGTTTCGCGGGTTTCTTAGATAGCCACCGGTTGTCTTTAATTTGTTGTGAGCGGATAGTCTGTCATCCCGCTTCTTTCGCTAGCCAGCGAAAAAAATGAAGAAACGTTTGATATACCTGCCCGACAGGGGGTCAGTTTTCTTTACCCTGTATGCCCACGCCATAGTGCAAACTTAGAGAAAGCGGTTTAATGTCGCTAGCCCAACACCACAAACATCGTTCTCCATTCACCTCTACAAAAACAAAAGCACAGCTGCAAAAGACACATAAAAAAACAATAAAATTCACTACTACTTAACTCATGCTGCTACACCTTTTTTATGCTTAAAATTGAACAGGAAAGGGTAGGTTCTTGTCGTTTGCCGAGCAACGCAATGAGATTGCGGCAAAAGAGCAACAAAGAAAAAATAAAAACATACAAACTCCACTGAAATAGCCTTTTACTTATCCCTGCCTACTGTCCCACAGTCACCTTTCCTAACCCGATTCGGAAGGTCGTCCTTTGCAAGCTAGTGCGATCGTACAGGTGGCCTCGGACAAGCGACGCATGTCGTACACAAACACTCTCGCCATCGCACCGAGAGCACTGAGTTAGTGCACCGTGGTAGAGGAATAACGTAGATATACTTGCATATGCTTACCGTGTGTTCCAGGTGTTATCCGCATTACGCATAATGGGCTTGGGCTGATTTTCATCAGTAATCCTGGTGGGCCAGGCGGGCCAGTTACAGAATAAGCTCGGCCGGGCCCGCGCATCGCAGGCCAGGCCATTGGAGCGGCCCACGCCTGCAGGTTTTGAGCAGGTGGGAACTGCAGGTGCCTAGGTAACCCATGGTTCGAAAAGCCTGCAGTTTGACTACAGGTAACTATAGGTAACTATGGTCCAGGCGTTGAACTTCACATTGGTACATCTAGTAATACATTTCCAAGAGTCCACTTTTCCTTGGCCATCGATTCCTGATACAATGCCTCCAACATATGCTCCATCTCATTGATCTCAGTATGCACTCCAGAAATTAGACCCTCTCGTTCCCACGACTTAGTAATGTCACCTTGCACTGACTGATCGGAGTGGCAACTACAAGAAACTGCTGGATTTCACCCGCAGGCTCAAGTCTCAACAGATGATCAATCAATTGTATGTCACCTTGCACTTACTGATCAGAGTGGCGACTACGAGAAACTTCACAGCTTATCAATTGTAAGTCACCATTCACCGACTGTCATCATATGCAACCCACTAAAAAGCCTATAGTCCGCCCAGTCACCCACAGTTACGCCCCAGGCTGTCAAATCGTCGGCCTGGCCTGCGCAGTTTCTAAAATCGAACGGCCTCATCTGGCCCAGCCTGCGGGCCACTGACCCAACTGCGGGCCGGCCCGGCCTGTCGGGAACACTGATTTTCATTTTCCAGAGTTATGGCAGTTACAGGAGGTTACGGTAAGCTTATGGTAGATTACAAGTAACGTGATGACTTTTTCCAGACGTTCGGGATCTGAAAATCCTCATGGGTCCAATCGGGGTTCTCCTGATATATGTTCGTAAGCAGTCTGTCAAGATAGCACACTCGAACGTACGTGTATTCCTTCCTTTTCCTTCGCCCAGTGGTGAGCCGAGACCTTCGGCGCCCTGTCAATGCGTTGATCAGTACAACACACATGCCTACTTTGAACTACGTCACTGGTTGGCTGTAACCAAACGTTTGGGTACTGACAGTGGACATGGTTGTCTAGGAATTGCCTATAACCGCCGATCACATGACTTTGGAAGTCGGGCTGACCAACTACCACAGGTGCTATACTGTTGGGTTAGCGATTTTCTTGAAGTTGAAGACTTTGTGTGCAGTAACTAGTGAAGGTGTGATGTTTAAGAGAAATGAAGCTTCAGAAACTGGGTGACGTCGGCAAGTTGTAGAAATTATCTGGAACTCAACTTTACACTACGATCTTCTTGCCTCTTCACATAAACCACCTACCTACTTGAACAACCTCCGGAATGCTATCAGTATCTCCGAGTGACAGTTTGGCATATCATCGGTACACCGTCCTACGCATGCGCAAAACCACCTGTCGCGCTAACTTTCCGAAGAAGGGACAGAAAGAGGAGCCCGTGATCGTCAAATCGACTAAAGCCAGTGCGGAAATTCTGAGGTGGATGCAGCATTATTTTGTGGATAAAACCCCTCAAGAAGCTCTAGGATATCGCGACCTCGAACTTTCCTTCCAAGTCGACTGCCCTTTGCACCTTCCATAGCTACTGGAGCTGCAACGTTTCGCATCTTCTTTTTAGTACCAGGCGCCATTCTATCAACCAGCGATGTGAGTCACATTAGCCCGTTCTTTCCTTTAGCTTGCCTGTAAACAGTCCAGCACCCTAGCCCACGATAACTGCATAAGTCACTCTGAGTTTCTCACCACGACAAATACGCGCGTCTCATGCTTCACAGTCGCCATGCCTTTGATCTAATACGACAACGGTGAAGACGCTCAATTGCTTGCAGCTATCAAGCGCACCAAATCAAAACAGCCGAGAATTCCGATAGACCCTCTGGCGTCCCTGAACCAGAGATCTGTTATAACTATGACGAGATCGCCGAATCAAAGTACGAGGGATCTGATGTTGAAAGCGACGACGAGAATTACGATCAAGATGAAACACAGGAGCGATGTCGACGTCGCAAGTATAGATCCCACTCCGGCGATGTTTCCGTTTTCCAATGTGGCGGGACCGTAATTCAATACGAAACAATCATTGAACGTATGTCTGTCTAACCCCCAATTACTAGAGGAATATGGGTCCTTTAAGTGTCCGACATGTAGGTCAACAACAGGCACCCGTTGAAGGATGGAAATAGCGTTGTTTCATTGAAATATTTGGATGACTTGTTTGCGGACAAAGACGTGATGCAAGGGCGCCTCCAGTCAATGAGGACGAAATGAATGAAGGTGATTCATTGTCAACCATTGAAGTCTTCTTGATTAGTTTCTCTTCTGATGACGACAAACCAACCCCCACCGACCACGGACTCACCTTGTCCTGATAAGCCTAACGACAAAACATATGAGGGGGGTAAGTTTACGGTTATTCCTCGCCCCCCTTCCGAGCATCTGGCAGATATGAAAAAATTATTGGTTCGAGTTTGGTTCGGGTTTGTTTTTGACTTTGTTTGTTCCGGATCGTTTCTTGGAAATTACTTTCTACTTCTCACATGGGCGTTTGCGTTGCACTTTCAGCACACTGTAGATGAGTTCAACGGGCAGCGCAATTCTCTCCTATAGCATTTACAGATTCTATATATCTAGGACTGATTGCGCATATCTGTGATGATATCTTAGTACAGCCTTTACCGATAATCTTCTCTTCACTTACGTTTGCTTTGCTAAATGTGATAAACTTTGAATAGGTCCCTTGCCGAAAGTTACTTGCCACCTAAATAGTCGAGATAGAGCACAAGCTATAGTAGTCGAAGCGCCTGAAACGATTTGCACTACTCGCACCGAACTTTTCCGTTATTAGTTCACCTTCAGCTTCAAATATGTCCTCGTAGAATGTGTCGGACTCCTCCCAGACAACCCGAGCAAGGTTGCCGTGGTAGGGAGCATTCTCGTTTAATTGATACATTATATCAATCACGGCAAGGACCTTATTACCGCGTGTTGGCACGGGATTTGGCCCGATGGCTTTTGTGGCGTATGGGGGCTTGCAGCCCCCATCGGTCTAAGGCGGCGGGCATCAGGCCGGTGGCTTGTAGCCCCCATGGGCTTCGCCTGCCTCCATGCTGAGGAGGAGGCCTAGCTCCGGCACTGGTAGTCGGCTTCGGACTCGGTTGTGATACTCGGCTTCGCCGAGTATGGTCTTTTCTCTGTATATAAGTCTAGTGTTTTCCTTCTCTTGTATCGATAGACAATTGAGCTTCTTCATCCTTTCTCTTTTGCTTTCAACACCGCGGCGGAGATGCTTGGTGATATCGCCGGTGGCAGTCGCATTGCCTACGAGAGACCCATCAGGCTGTAGATGTTCAGAACACCGGCATTGCCCGTTATATATATATATACACATGCTTTGTCGGCTCGAATCATTCTCATTGGTTGACTTGTGGTACGTACCTCTAAGAAGGATTTTTATTGGCTGACAACCCACAGCTTCAATCATTTGGATGGCTTGGCATACCCCATCAAATATCCTCAAATATCCACTCCCAATTAAGTATTTGAGTTCAACTCTGATCAGAATGTAATGTTTACATGAAATGTTCAGAATTCAATGCTCTTGCACCCTGCAGTCTCAAATTGAGCATGTCTTTGAAATTGTTTGCATGATTATGGAAAATGCTCGATTTTAGGTATCTGGTGGCAATTTTCGAGTGTTTTTGTACAGCACTCTATCAATTTTGATCATATGGTAATTCTGAGATGTGGAGGTGAAACAGGATGAAAGGAGGTACAATGCATGTATACATTACATCCTGATGAGAGGTAAACTGACAATTGCGAATATCTCAAATCAACTTACAAGTATTACACTGGGAAAAATGACCTTACGCAACACGTAACTTACCAAGAAACTGTTTCTGGAATGGTAATCCATAGCATATTTGATGTGTGGCAGTATGAGGTCTAATGGACCTGCACGTTGACTAGATTACTATGATACGGCTTTGATTATGTGCGCTTGATACTATACATCATACTGCACTCAACAAAACTGCCAAATGCACTTCATTGCACGCTGTCACGGCGGCACGTGACCCGGGCCGGGTAACGGCCATTCTATATAGTCGGCTCGCCACGAGACTTATATCTCTAGCGATAATCTTACCTAGACACATCTACATCTACTATCACTCGCATCCACGTTTGCAACCGTATTCCTATAATTACCATACGTATACCTATGAGGCCGAACGCAGGCGTACGTGCCCTTACACTATTATCGCTTTTTCAGTAAACGGATACGTTTCGCTCACGGGATTACGAGTTGACGAGTTTTACCCCTTTCCGACGCGACATCATGGAGTCAACAATTCAGAATACCGCCTTCCAAATGAGATATCGAAGCATCATTACTGCGAAGCACGAAGCGTTGACCGTTCCATCATTCAATTGAGCCCCTGATGGCAGCGGAGTGAGATCACAGACCAATTGGCGCACAGCGTCACCGGCAATGAAGACGATTATTATCCCGACTGCAGGACACCACCCAGCCAATGACAAAAATCGCATACGATCGATCCAGACGAGTTCAAGACGACATCAAGTACTTCCAATGGCTGCAATCGACCACCGGACACCGGAGAAGTCGCGACTGCACCCCTGAACGCGTCAATTCACGGTGAAAACCTAGCGAGCTCAGAGACCAAATGGCGCACAAGGCGCGTTGCCGATATTGAAGACGATGATCACGAGTACAAGACCATTCCTATGAGTCAATTGAGCGCGATCACCAGCCCAGGCACCTACAATGGACGGAGTGACCTTACCCCTGAATGCGGTCATATCATGAATCAAAAGCGAAGTCAGAGACGATTTACGAGTCAGCACAGTTACGAATTCATTTCTTCTAATTGAGCGAAGTGCACCTATCTCAGTTTGGATACGCTACTCGAGCGAAGAATACTTACGGAGGAGGATCAGTCTACCATTGAAGCACTCTTACCGCCACATACGTCTGAACGAGCAATTGCACTTACGGAGAAGACACCCTACGATTGAAGGACATTGAGGATGAGAAGCTTTCCCTCGATTGAAGCCAACTATAGCGGCGATACATTGCGCAGCGTGAAGTGTATTTACGGTCAATGACCGACACAATTCCGCAGACCGACTACAATGACTACAACGACTATGATGACCTCAGAGCACAAGTATTATGGACAATCGAAGCGGCAATCGACAAATCCAACACTAATGGCGACTCTGGACGAAAATGTTAAGTCCGTATCTATACAGCACCGAAACGCCGGATTCGGCAAACATAGTTCACGAAGTACAATACCGGACAGAAGTGGCGAGATGCAATGCGTACGGGCTATTGTCGACTGCGGCGCAACCAGCATCTTATGACACCGAGGCTTTTCAAGCGACTCGGAATATCACATCAGGCGGCACACATCATAACCCTCGCCATGACCGGAGGTGTGATGCAACATGCAAAGGACAGCCGGAAGACGCGGATCACAGTCCAGTACTTGGACTATCTCGCACCGGTAGACAGATCAGACGTGCTAGTCGTGCCAATGCGGGCGTACGATTTAGTACTTGGCTTACCATGGTTTCCCAAACAAAATCCTGACATCGACTGGGCTCGATTAACTCCCTGCGATCACCGAGTGCGAGTGGAGCGGCGGAATGACACCGATGACTACGGCAGTGGCATCGAAGGTTTCAGAAGCCGAAAATGATAACGTCAAGACAAGATTCTGGGGCGCGGTCCGGGTATACAGACACTTGGAGCAACCGCATTCGACGATCTTCTAAGTAGCATTGAAGTCGTCGTAACATTTGCCCGACAGACTGGGGAATGCATAGGGCTGCTGGGAGCGACTTTGGAAGGCATCACTCTGGATTCACCAGGTGAGAATACAGACCCAAGCGCTGGACGCGACGAGCAGAGAGCAGCGGCGGTAGTTGCGGCAGAAGAGCCCCTCCGAGGAGAGACTTGAATTACTGCTATCGGCTCGCCGAGACCCGAAGGGAGTGACCGGACGGCGGGGCTTGGCTCCTGTGTGGGCGAACCGTTAATGACAAGGCCTCCTGGATATTCCCTTCCACCACTTCCATCTTTTGTCTTGATTCCTTTGGCTAACATAGATGGAGCAGTTCGGAGATATTCCCGACAGACGAATGACAATTGAGAGCGAAGAACGCACTTCGGAACGTCGAAGACTTATAAAGCAATTGGATGCCCGGGCATGAGATAATGTCCCAGATACGAGAGACGACGGTCCTGCAGAAGGCTACTTATCGAGGAAAAGAGCTATCATTGAGACAATGAGAATTGGACTGACGAGCGCCAATATACCCATCTCGGAGATGGATGACAATCAATCTTTGACTATGGCGACATACACGAAGTTATGTGGAAATCTACCCTATCTAATATACTTAATTTCGATGACAGCCTACGAGACTAGGAATTGAATGTCGAGAAGCAGATGTACGTACCGACGGCCTTGCCGTACCGAGTACAATCCCGACTACTATTCAAGAGACCAAATCAAGTGCCGTACGGCAGAGATTACAATGCCGATTACAATGCCGATTACAATGCCGATCACAATGCCGAATACAATGCCGAATACAATGACGATTACAATACGGAATACAATACCATATCTGTTTCGAAGTTACATTACCGAGAATACGCCCCAATAGATCCCGACTCAGACTCGGCGATCCCATGCTATACAACTACGATGACAATTGACAAATGCAAATTGACAACTGCAAATCGACTTCCGAATTAAACCCTTCCAATCGATGTTCCCTACGAAGCTATATGAGATTAGTCGCCGGCGGAGCAACGACTTTCAAAAGAGGGGGATGACCGTACCGGAATCTCAAACAACCCCTACTGCAAACAATTACCGTCCCGGAAGTGCAGGAACGATGCACCATAAGATCCATTCACCAATTGAGAAGGCTAGCAGCAGCAAGTGCACCTGGGCATGAATCGACTAGTGGACCCAGAGAACGACAATAAGTCAACCGAGTCAAGTGATGGCAAGCACACCTGCAGATAGATCGACTAGCGGACTCAGAGAACGACAATAAGTCAACCGAGTCAAGTGATGGCAAGCACACCTACAGATAGATCGACTAGCGGACTCAGAGAATGACGATAAGCGCACGGAGTCAATGATGGCAAACACCTACAGATGAATCGACAAGCACACCGAAGGAGAGCCAACGTCCAGTAGACCTACAAATGCACCAGAGAGATGACAAGTCGAACGAGCCTGATCCATGCCGAACGAGTGCAATATGGCTACCGAAGCAGTTCCGAACGAGATACCGAACGACTGCAATATGGCAACCGAAGTAGTTCCTAACGCGATACCGACCGGCCGCGATAAGGCTACCAAATTGGTCCCGAAGGAGATCGAAAATGACCACCGAGCGTACCGAATAGTCTACCGAATGGCATCACAAGAGACAGTCGAGACAACTACCAAGAGATGGTGACCGAGACCTCTCAGCGACAGATATCGCTCCCGAAGGACTTCACATGGAGATCGAGAGGATTACCGGGAGTCTTACCGTACCAAGCCACTGACAGAGACGCTTACCGAATGGCTTACCGAAGGATCAAAAACTATCGCCGAACGGCATACCGAACTGAATGCCGAACGATTCTACCAAATGACTTTTACCGAGAAGCGGTCCACCGAGACCCTACCAAATGCAGAATCAAGAGATACCGGAATCCGCATATGCAATGTACAAAGCGGCTTTCCGAGAGCAGATGCGCGCTCCTATCGCGGTGAGTATGACCACCTACTGTGAAGCTTACGTGTTAGATATGGATCAATGACATACCGCCCACGCCTAATGCAATTGGCGCATTCTACCACCCTCAAATGGTCACCAGCTAGTCACATGAGAACTGCCGGCTATGACGATGCCAGGAGCGAAAGCTCACATCATTGCCCAAAGTCACGACAAGGCGCCGTTGCTATGACGTCGAGATTGAGCGCATTGGGACGCCTCATACGACAGTAAGTCAACAGGCATAACAAGTCACGACGAGGCATAGCCGTTGCAATGACGTCGAGATTGAGCGCATTGGGACGTCTCATACGACAGTAAGTCAACAGGCAGAGCAAGTCAGGATAGTCACTGGACAGCGGACGACGCAAAAGGACGACCAAAGCCGAAAGAAGATAGTCTAAACCAAATTACGTATCAAATCACCAATAAATCCCAATATCAATTCGGAGATCCAAGTTACACTGCTACCGAGCCACGATGGCAACCGACAATCAATATGATGGAGAAGTCGTCGACGGAGCAACGAAATTTCAAAAGAGGGAGATAGCCGTGTCTACACGATCAACCGACAAGTCAAAAGCCCACCTGGAGGAAGTCTACCGAGACACGCACCGACAAGTCTACCAAGAAGTCCTACCAACAAGTCACGAGTACGCCGAGAGGCACGTCTACCAAGTCGACCAAGATTCTACTGAAGCCGCCTGCCGAGAGCGCAACCATGAAATCGACCAGATGGTCACCGAAGCGGACTTCCAAAGACGATTACCGAGTCAATGCCACTTACCAATGACTACAGGCTGCACGATATATTCTACAGAGCACGCGGAAGCACTGCACGAAGGCTCAAGAGAGCGCAGGCGCGCTTGAACTTGGTAAGTATAACCATCTTTAGAGAAGCTCACTTGCTAGATGTCAACGAATGAGACGAGACTACATGATTGACGTATACGATTGATGATTACCGACGGCTACGACCGATGCCGGCAGCGGAAGCTCCCATCGATGCCAAGTCATGAGCGGAAGCTCTACCACCCTGACGAATTCCGACAATGACCTACGCCGAGAAACACGAACTACGAGTGCGATACTGGATGGCAGGTCGGATGCTGTATGAGTTCGAGAAGTGGAGATAAGGAGGAATTGAGGTCCGAGGCTCGGGAGCGGAGGAAATGGGTCAATAGAGTTTCGGAACTCAGGACTGGAGGAAAGTTATCAATTGGGCGTTCCTTTCTTCTGCTTCTTCTCTTCTCTTCTCCATACTTTGTTACTTCATTGGATCTCGGCCCGGTATAAATGGCGTCGGCACGGGTTTTACCACCTCCGGATCTCAGTCAATGGGAGGTGGAGTTTCCCCGTGCGCCGGATCCGCCGAAAGGTCACCCTGAGCGGTACCAATCGGTAGCGGAACTTTTGAGTTAGTACGAGTACGTACGCGGCATGATTGTTTAATGCTTTTGATTTCTTTCCCTTTCTCTTCTACGGTTTATGCACCCCAGGAGGTCTGCGCCTAAAGAGGAGGATAATGTCACGGCAGCACGTGACCCGGGCCGGGTAACGGCCATTCTATATAGTCGACTCGCCACGAGACTTAGATCTCTAGCGATAATCTTACCTAGACACATCTACATCTACTATCACTCGCATCCACGTTTGCAACCGTATTCCTATAATTACCATACGTATACCTATGAGGCCGAACGCAGGCGTACGTGCCCTTACACACGCTCCCAAGTAAGCTCTCAAGCCGCTCTCCAGCACACTCCCGAGCATGCTCTCAAGTACACTCCCAATTGCACTTGATGACACTCTCAACCTGCTTGACTGTACACTTCAAAGTATGCTCTTAAAAGGCTCTCCAGCACACACCTGTGTACGCTCTCAAATACACTCCCAAACGCACTCTATCCCACACTCCCATTGTGCTTGACTATACACTCCCAAGTAAACTCTGAAGATACTCTCAAGTACACTCCCGAGCATGCTGTCCATTACACTCTCCAGAGGCAAGATACTCCCAATCTCACTTGACTATATGCTTACATGTATGATCCTGGGCACTCGATCCAGAGACTGGATGAGTTGCAGGTGCCAGGAACAAGGAGGCGGATGGCAGGTGATGCGAGGCCCGAAGTGGCAGGCAGGTGGCGGACGGTGGCGGCTGAAACCATGACATCGGTCAATCACATAATATGAACCTTATGTTTAGCTTGGCCACTGCGACAAGATCTCACGATGCCTCATCGTCATGGTGTTGACAATTGCTGCCTTCCATTCTGCAGTAAAGGTAGACAATTGCAGCTGGGGGAGAGCAGATCTCCGACTCAGATTTACCAGCGGAACCTGCTCCCCTCTTCCCACCGATTGTAGGCGTAGATGTGCGCATTCGGTCTGAGGCTGATGGCAATGGTGATGATGGCAATGGTAATGATGGCAATGGTGATGATGGCAATGGTAATGATGGCAATGGTGATGATGGCAATGGTAATGATGGCAATGGTGTCGGTGATGGTGATCACAGTACCAGTAGCATATAGACAAGCAGGTTGCCTACATCAACGTTCGCATCAAAGCTTCCCCAGACTTAGAGCATTCTATTAGCCAAAGCTTCCACAAACTCAGAGTTTGCCATCGGCCAAAAGCTTCCTGTGGAAAACTCTACTCTGCTCGAAGCATAACTCTCTCAAGCATGCTATCAAACATTCTACCATGCAGGCATTCAAGCACACTCAAGAGCAGGTTTTCAATCACCAGAGGGCTCTCATGTGGACTCCCAGCAATAGTGTGTATAGTACCAGCATCACCACAAAGACTACAGGTAGTAACAACTGATATTTATCCATCTCTGCCCGGCAGCTGTATATGGTTCCATAGGCCCACAAGCACATCTCTAGGAATCAACTATAGATGAAAATACACTGGGGGTGGCGCAGGGGTCCATAGGATGCTTGCTATGAGCTGTCTTTGTAGGCATGTGTGCGTAGTGCAGCCTATTGTCGATTTGCACTTTTGCCAAAGATTTCCAACCAGCCAACAGCTAACCCATTTGGATCATGTCCTGCCAGTCAATGCAGGTTGTATCCAGCCTGAAGCCTGCTATTCTGTACAGATTGCATCTGGCCAGACTGTCCAGCACATGAGGGTTCTCAACTATCTGTCCTATCTATTTAGAGCCATGTCTGATTGTGAACTACAGTTTTCCAAACTGAGAATCCACAACCACTTTAACCATAGGACCTTGAGTTTTGAGACCTACAACCTTCCAGGGTCTTCCAGTCCTCATTGGACAAATGTTTGTGAAGTTGTTATGGGTATGTGGTAGAAGTTTCAGGGGAAGATTCCATCAACCACACCATCCGGCTTTGCCACTCTGGGGGCGGCAGAGCCGCCACCAGTGCTAGTATTGAGTATAATGATCATGGCAAGATCTTTAAGTTTGTTAGGCGCTGAACCACGTCAGCTTTTACGGCGAACTGAAATATTTGTACTAACCGCTGAACATGAGGAAGATTATTTTCGTCGTTGAAAGTTTGTTTCGATCGTTTGTTGTGGCTGTATCGAGTGAGAGGCTATGTTACGATATGGAAGTTGGGGAGAACCGTGTGCGTGTTCTATGGTATCGAGAATAGAGAATGAGAAAGACTCGAGATATATACAGGAGGCATCAGCCCCTGCAGCTGTGACCGTGTATCAGACCTGTAACATCATGTACATCTGTAACACTTCCCCCTCTTGCTGCGCTCCATAAAAATCAAACAAAAGCAGCAAGAACTTCAGAACTAAAAAAGCCAAACAACAAAGCCACGGACGAAGGACCCATCTGGCCGGCTGATAGCCGTGATGCAGGAAACTCCCCAGAAACCTACAACATCCCCGGAAACACTAAAATAACAAATAGAGTAAAAGCGGGCAGTGCCCAACAAAGATAAAACAGCCGCTCCTGGCGGGAACTCAACAAACTATACAAAACTGATAATACTTCGCCCGGACTCCGTGAATCCACAGTCAAGCCGGTAATAGACAATAGACAAAAACCCCGCGAATCCGCAGACAGGTGACATAGATATATAAGCCCCATGAAACCACTGCCAGGTGACAAAGGTAAATAGGCCTCGTGAAACCACTGTAAGGCAACAAAGATAGATAGGCCTCGTGAAACCACTGTCAGGCTACAACAATAGATAAGTCCCGTGAAACCACAGACAGGCCAGTCCCGTGAAGCCACAGACGGACTTACAAATACTAAAATAGATCTCGGTCTCCGGGAGTGATGCCGTCAGATGCCAACGCAATTGAGGCTTCGGCAAGTCTTGCATGTTTCGTATATCGGGATTCGGACTTCTTTTCTGCGTGAAGAACCCAGCAGTTGTCTTGCTTGTGGCCTTCTCTTTCACAGTAGTTGCAGATCGGACGAGGTTTGTCAGATTGGGATCGCTGGGACCATTGTCGCTTTCGATCGGAATGGAGTGCTAATCCAGTACTTGAACTGCCGATTTCCACCAGCTCCATTCCAAGCTTGACTCCGTTTCGCCGTCAATCTTCATCCAAAAGTTGACCAATTAGATTCTCCACATCAATATAGTTCTGGTTGTCATTGTCATTCTGCCAAAAGGACTGTGTAGTTGCGATAACGAAGCTGTCATAGGAATCTCCAAGACCAAAAAGTAAGACTTGGTGCTCAGTTTCATTGTCAATGATTGCTCCAGCAGTTTTGCAGCTGCTGGCAGAGAGATCGATGGGCATTAATGTAAAGTGACATCGCATTTTCTTCATCAGATTTGGCATAGTCAGCAAGCCGTAATTCATAGAATTTTTTCCGAATAAAGAAGCCTGAGGAATATCCCTTTTGTTCATAAAGCTTCTGTAGCTTCTTCCAAAGATCCACTGGATTTCGAGTCCCTTTCACAAGTTGCTCTGCTCCTTCACCCAAACAGAGCATTATATTGGCGGTCACTTTTCGCGCATCTGAATCCCACTGTCGAACTGCTTGTGCTGATCTTTCAGGTCGTAGACGTTCTTCGCAGACAATCGGCCAGAGGTCATCCTTGATAAGGACCATCTCCATCCATGTTGCCCAGGTTTGGTAGTTGGGACCAGTAAGCTTTGGAACGAGATGGTGGAGAGATGATGACATGATGATCGAGCTGATTGTGAGGTCTTCGTGGAATGAAAGGTTTGAGGTTTTGGTAGCGATAGAGATTTAGAGAGTAGCGGCCACCGGGCTCATAACCTGTTACGATATGGAAGTTGGGGAGAACCGTGTGCGTGTTCTATGGTATCGAGAAAAGAGAATGAGAAAGACTCGAGATATATACAGGAGGCATCAGCCCCAGCAGCTGTGACCGTGTATCAGACCTGTAACATCATGTACATCTGTAACAGGCTATTCGTTAGTTTTGGTGAGTGATAGGATGTGAAAGCATTGGTGGGGTTGACTGAGATCCCGGCTTAGCCGATGCCACCAAAGCTCACCAAATTCAAATTTTTGTTTGTGATTTACAAGTTTCTTAGATGTAAAGTCTTCTTTCATATTTGTTAAATTTATTTGAACCTATCCACTGTGAGAATGACTATCCACCATGAGAATATCTGTCGTAAGAATGGCTATCCTCCAGCGCAGTATGTTCTCTCAGTCTCATCTTGTGGCTACTCATTCATGAACCATTCTATGGTTCTCCCATAACATCGGTTGCCGTGCAACTAAACAATCTTCCAGTGAAGTACTCACACCCTTCACCATCTCTTCTGCCGCTGCAAGAAGTGACAGAACGAGCAGGGGGAACTGTGGGAAGCAGTCAGGCGGGAAACCGGCTGGAAAGCAGGAAGATGCAGGCATGTGCAAGTATTGGAGCTCTTTCTCTGGAGATGTGTGATCGAGCGGTGATGGACTTCCTTGCGACCACGGGAGTCGGAAAGTTCCCGCGCTGCTGAATAGAGTAGAGCCTACGCAGGAGTCATTCTTTCCGTTTCGTTTCCTTCTGTTTCAAGTGTGATCATTCGTTTGTCTTTGTTTCATTTGTTTAAGGGGAAGATAAAGGGAATAGGAGATGAGAAAGAAGGGTAGAAAGAGGGGAGCCCCCCACCTAGCCGGCTATCCGGAGGAGGAGGGGTCTTAGGTACTGCCGTACTCTAGTTAGAGTGCATGCAGAATGATTAAAACAAGCAAACCCACACCCTTCACCTGTGAACCCGAGTTCAAGGCAAATTCAGTTCCTCCGGCGTAATAAATGCGTATCCAACCAGCTTTCCTAAGGCCTATAAGCAGGTGTAGGTCGCGATCACCGTTGCTAGTGATACGGTGTTCGATTGAGACTATATGCCCTATTGTAGGATGTTGGTGTAGATAGAGACCTTGCGGAACATCTGAAACATGGTCAGCTACATCTCTTGAAATGAGCACAACAGAATTATCACAACGCTGACAGACAATGTCAGCATTCCAAGTCTGAGCCTAATTTCTCAAAGCGCTCTTCCGGGTGTGCACCAGCTCGCCCGAATGCCTATACTCTACGTGTCTTTAACGATATCATCCTGGTACTGCTTCATGCGGGCTGTGGCTGTATGTGGCGATAGATGATGATGACCAAGGTGTTTCTAATTACAACGCCGCATCCAATCCCACACCCAACCCCAACCCACGAATAATACAACTTTACGCTACTATGAACCGACGAGTTGCTTTCTATTGCCCACTCAACACAATAAGGGAAGCAAAATTAAGATCATCCCTCGAGACGCATCCCAGCAATCGCAAACGCCGATTCCAGACGCTGTGCCAGAAAATGCGGTTACATTGGATGACATTCATTGCGAGCAGCCGCAAGACTTGGAAGATAAAATATCTGCATTAACTCTTTCATACTACTCCCATTTGATCAACTTATACTCATATAATACATCAGCGACAAGCAGATGATGCACTCAATGTGGAGTAGAAGCAATACCGGTTGGTGGATGCTTGTGATCCGGACCTCGCGTCTGAAGTCGTACGACAGGACATGCTACCTTCCGCTAAACACGACCCTTTAATAGAGCCTGCTGGTGAAGGAAATACAATTTCAACTACCGTTCTCGAGGAAAGAGAACGACTATATGATGAAGACCTACCACCTCTAGAGTATCCAATTGGAACTGGCCTGCCACCAGGCGCAACTGTCGCCACTGAGGGTTATGCTGGTGCACCAGAAATGAACTGCCTCAACCCAAAAGCTTCACAATCTCCGTTCGAATTGGCACTGGCTGTTTGGGTTAACAGGATAGGGTTGTCTTCACCGGTGAATTTCCAATTTCTACTGCGCCATCGGCATAGCATAGCTTCTTGGAGGTGTATGAGTACCACCCTGCCGGATTTTCGTACGCGCTCAGTCCCTCGCCATTGTTTTGCGCACACCTTTGGCAACATTTCTGTAAACTATATCCATGCTGATTGGCAAGATCGAATCTGCATTCACACCGGGAGGTAATGAATTATCGGGAGTGACAGCGCCAAACCATTCTTCAAAGGTGAGAGGAACAGATTGGGGTGAATGTTGCCCAGTCGAAGACAGTCTGTATTGTGTTAGCTTGAGCCTACTACGTACGATATGATGGGTCTATGAGCTCACATAAGTAAGGCCCTCTTGGTATGTAATGATCTTTTGGCCGGGATCACTCTCACTTATACCCGCGCGCTGCACCTGCGCGACTTCGGCCAGATCCAAACATGCCGGTGCCAGAAGTGTTCTGCAGATATCGGTCTCAAGATCTAGAACAATACAGCACCAGACTTGAAGGATAGAGGACGGATCTATCTAAGGGTCACTGCCGACAAACTTCAGCACGATGACGGCGCGAATAGCCCCTGTGCAACTGTTAGTAACGAGATAACAATGGGTATGGGTTCCATGCTTACCTTGACTACCGTAAAACCAGTTACATTTCTTCAGCATTAAATCTTTAAATGTGTGACTATTGCCAACCTCCCACAGAATGATGGGCCATTCATGGTTGTAGTAGGTGTCAGAAACTAATGCGACGTCCGGCTGTATCCCCCATATAGCCTCGACACCATGTGCATTGGATGCTTTAACAAATCAGTACATAAGTTGAAACTGGAACGGGGGTCGCTTGCATTCAAGGTTTGTGTCGACACGTCGTTTCACCTGAATGCTAATGCGACCCTGACCACAAAGTCCTAAGCTGCTCCTACACAATCAGGAGTGAGATGTCGTGAAACGGTTTGGCGGCACCCATGACGTTGATAAGTAGAAGTCCACCGTAGTACTGAAGCTTGCGGGTATACAAGTCCGCATAGCTGTCGCAAATAACATCCGCTGCGACGCTGCGACGAACCCTGATCTTCACCACCGAACCTGTTGCGACCACTTTCGACAACTCACCGGAACGCTGCAGCGCGACAAAGTGCTCCTGCGAGACTTTGACCGCCAGCAAAACGTCTCCTGATGTGTTGATGTCGGAATCGCAAAAGTCGTCTTCGTTGACTTTCAATAGTCGTGCAGGGTGTTTCGATTCTGCGGAGTTCGGTGGTGTCAGGATCTGTGCGACCGTTCCGGATCTTCCAAAGTTGATGCGATCGCGAGCTCGAGGAGTTTGGGCTTGAAAACCCTGTAGCTCTGGTTGAACGTCGTCGGTCGCGACCTCCTCGTCCGAGCTGGGAGGTGTGATCTCGCGATGCTCGATTAGCTTGGTCATGATGGTTTGAGGAGGAAAGTGTAGTGAACCTGATTCTCGACTGGACGTGCCCCATTAAGCGCTAAGAGTAGTTGTAATGGAAACTACCATGGCATATTTACCACAATAAAACTTTCCTGATGCATCGATAATCCCAAGCTGGATGCAAGCTACCAATCAACCAGGAACACTTTGAACCTCGGGAAATTACGAGCGCGACATGAGCGATGCTGACCAGAACCATCTTACACGCCTAAACAACTCTCAAATAACAACGGCAACTTTTCCAAATCTCTATGCCTCAATCGAATAACGATCCCTGGACCGTTGGCGACGTCGATCAGACACTCCGGAATCGTGCCAGAAACTTGGCAAACGGGACGGCATTCCCGCGCAAATATCTTCCGCTCCCGCGTAGGTGAGCAGGGGTGGTTGTTGCATTCGCGATTTGATGATAAGCGCCAATACGGGTAAGCTATTCTGGAAACGGTAAGCGAACGTAAATCGTTTCCTAGAATGGCCCATGTACGTCTCGGAACTTACCCCGGAACCTTCCTGAGCATCGGAAAGTGGGGCTCCCATCTTCGAATGCCTCTGTTTACTTCGCCATCGCCTCCACTACGTCAAAGTCGATATTGCTCTCTTTCTGTGCTCTTGTCCCTCTCCCAAGCCTGTGGACTCATCGTTTCCACCCGCAGCCGTCGTCCGTGCCTCCGCCCATGTCAGTTCCTTCGCACACTGCTCCTACACCGGCGCGCCGTCTTTACCATTCACATGCCAGGCGTTCTGCTGCCCCCCGCATAGCGTGTACGGCGAAACTGCTCTCCGCTGTCTTAAACATTTTCTATGCTGAGTATTCTCACCGCGCCATCTGTACCTCTCGTCCTTCCTGATGTCAGGCCTAGGCGGACTAAAGTTACTAGTACCCGCCCTGACCTGACATGCACTGTGGAATTTTGTTTAATTGAATAGATGACTACAGGTTACTTCATCATGTGAAGCCCTCTAACCTCTGGCACGGTCGCTCCTCCGCCTTTTGTCTCCTCCGCCGTCGTATCCAACCTCGTCTGCGTGGAACTTATCCTTTTTACGCCGTCGTTTACCCTTTACCGTCGTCCACCTGCTGGTCTTCATCTCTCCGCCCTCCTGCCATCGCCCATACCTCCGTCTACTGGTGTTCTCCTTTCCTGAGTGCCGGCTGCTGCGTCCTTCTCGGCATCATCTACCCCACTACTGTCGTTGTCCTCCGTCGTCATCGCTACTGCGCGCTGGCGTTTACTTCCTTCTCTGGCATCATCCACCGAACCGTAGTCATCTACCCCACTACCACCTTTATCTCTCCTCCGCGCTATCGCCTACGTCTACCGAGGTTACGGCGGTCTGGCTAGCACTGACGGCAGCTGTATGGGCAGGGCAGTATATCCGGCGGGATTGGCATACCCGACGTGGACGGATTCTACGGATGGCCTGGGCTAAAGGAGGAGTTCACAGTTTTCCACTCGCGGCTCAGCCGTAGTGATTCGCAATTACGCTAATGGCAACGTGGCCACCTTTAAGCTGGAACTTTGGTGGGTTCAACAGCTGGGATCGACTGGAATACTGTTGTCGACGTTGCAGGCTGCGTGGTGGGCGCAGTGGGCTCGGTACTTGCGAGGCTGGTGAGGCATTTCTTAATATGTTATGTTCAATCGTCTAAAGGAATCATGTTAGTCTTTGTGATTAGGAGCTAGGGTAGCTTTGTATGAATTGATCGATATTCTGTTTTGGTTTTCGGTGCACCCCACACAGGCTAATCGTTTGAGGACATTGTAATGTGGCCGTTTATTGGATGAAGTTTAGATGCGGAATCCCATGGTAGTTGTACCACCTGACTGAGGTGCATTGCTCGAATAGATCCCAGAGACCACCAGACTATCGTTCACCTCCAGACCAAAATCGATTGTGAAGTCTACGCTCCCAGTAGTGATTTCCACTGATTAATTTCGTACTCTACACTTCATGTGACAAGATAGTGCCACCTCTCAGCTCCAAATCAGGGATAGAGAGCGTCTATCGAGTGATAGCTCGATGACCGAGTTACTGTAAGATCTGGAGTAATGCCGCCGATACACTGAGTCACTGAATAGACTCATACACGGTTTCTCCCTTGCCACTTACCACTTACCTCTCGCCATCATCTCCGCAGGATCTTTAGATCTCCATGTATATAAAGACACAGACTCAACCATTATATGGATCAAGAGACTGCGTCTTCACCACAGAAAGTAACGAGTCACTTTCGATGGTTGATTGACTTGATTTTTTGATCGATCTATCCATCGAGGCCAAAGAGCCGATACATATACAATCTTCCATTTGCGTAAGCGTATGCACTGGTCTGAGACGCATTGTCCTGATCCTGATACACGCCATATCCTCATTCAACCCTCTATCTTCATACAGACCATTGCATCAGAGCCGTAGCGGAGGCTGAGGCTCACGATCCAGATACTGAAGCAACAGGAGTCATGGCCTCATGATCGAGTGATAGGTTGGTGATGAGAATATATCCTTACTGGGAGTGGCTCAGTGGGTCAGACCTCCCAACGGTTGAACCAGTACACTGTTTGTAAAGGGTTAACCAGTGCGGTATGTAGTTAGTTCTTGGCAGTGCAGTGCAGTGGGTGGAGGCTCACAGTGCAGTGCAGTGCAGTTTGTAAGTTCAAAATCCACTGGTTCACTGCTGGTTAGTTAGTGCACCACCCATTACCATTCCACTTCTCAATGGTTCTTTACCACTCATTCCAAATGATCTCGATGGTTATGCTACCTATTACCTATGTTCTCGACAATCCGCAAATCCACTAACTTAGTATATTCCTCTTTTTTTCTCTGCCGGGTAACCTTTGACACTCCCATCCTCTTCCTACGCTCCTCCAGCCAAAACCGTCTTCTTCGAGAGATTCCTCTGAGAAGCTTTTGAAGGGCAACGACAAGGACATCACTGGGGATATCTCCCTCCACACGCCTTTCAAATCGCCAGAGTGGGCAAGGGTTAGAGCTGGCGAAGGAAAATTCATGGTCGTACACTGGTTCAAACCAGTTAGATAGTTGAACCGAATATATACAGTTGAACCAGTTGTCAACCAGTTCGTTTCACTGGTTTAGCATGCAGTGCAGTTTGAACAGCCAAGTAGTCGGTGCAGTGCAGTTTCCCCTCGGAAACCCAACAGGTTTCCACCGTTGGGAGGTCTGCAGTGGGTTTCAATACGGTGCCGTAGGTATATAAATGTGGGTGTTCATCCTTGGGCTCGAAATGAAGTCCGTTTGATGTTATTCTTAACCCTAATGTAGTGGCGGGTTCTAGTAGCGATTATGGCATCGCTGGCGGATGAGGTATTGTGAGGCTAATGGTAGAGGCGGGTTTGTCATCAATTATTGCTCATGGTGGTTGGATTTGTAGTGTGTGCCAGCTGGGAATTTAGTTAATTGATAGGTTCACTTTCTCTTATGAAAAACTAGCATCGTCCTCGCTATCTCCAAGAATTTGAATGGCAGACAAAGTCAGTATGCTGGAAACATATAAATGTGATGTAAGTTCTGTGATCAGCTAATTGGGACTTACGGTGTTGATTCAGGATTTAGCCCTAAGACCTGGGGTTGTTAGAAATGTCAATAATGAGGTGCTGATGTACTAAGTCATTCAGTAGACTCATACTCCTAGGCTCATTCACGATTGCTCACTTGCCACCACCACCTTGTTATTGTTGCATGAACCTGATCGAGCTGAGCTTTAGCTGAGCAGATGTCAAGGCACACAGCCGGTAGGGCATAAGGCACCCAACTACCTTGTATATATCTCGAGTCTTTCTCCTGCTCTCCAGTCCCGTATCTTAAGTCTATTCACGCGGTTCTCCCCTTCCATATTTCAACAGCTATTTCACATGCCGCTCTAGTATCTCCGGAGATGAGGGTAGCGGAGGAGGCTCACAACTTTACATTGTTTTACTTGGTAGTTTCATTGGAGTGGGGAGAATATTTAGGAAGATGTATGTTATAGCCACAAGCGGCTGAATACTAATGATTACAAACAAGCAAACTCTAGTATCTCCACCAAATCTCCAGATTTTTCTGTGTATAAAGGCATAGACGTTCTTTAGGTAATTCGTTAGACAATCACTGTAGTACAAAAGATAATTCAACCTCTTAGTACTCGATTGCCCTCAACATATGGCAGTGTTATTGGACCTCCGGTGGAAATATAAGGATTTGAACTTGGGATTTGGTTGTGAGAGTTGAGGAATGGGGAGTTCAGTGGTGGGAGTTCGGCTTTCTTTAGTGTAGGTATAGAAGGGTATTCCGGATTGCCGGGATTCAACATAGCAGAATAGTGCGCTCTCAGAAGTTCCCGGAGTTCATAAACTACTCGTTCTTGCAGACTGCTGTATCTTGCGTCATGCTCCGGTATGATTCCATCCTGACACCATACCGTGACATCAAGAATCGTAAAGAGATCAATATGTGGCCTGTGAATCCTCTTTCCTTGGCCCTACATTATTAATTGAACTCCATGGTTGGTGGTGACGTGCCCCCGCAACGATTCTCGTTCGCTGAATACGTTAGCGGAGGGCAGGGATCCCAAGACTCCGTCTAGTTCGTTCTGGGGGTTCGAATACACCGTACTGTACTCTCTCATCCTCAATAATGTAGGACTACCGAGACGATTCTTTTAGTGGCAAAGCTAGAAGGATTACAGCGCGTACAAGCTGTTGGGAAATGCAAAGTCATGGATTACGACGGGGTGAACCGTGCGCGTGTATAGAATTATAGTACAGAAAAGATCCGAAACATATACCGGAGTGCCTTTACCACTATTTACCACTGCAGGACGCACCATTAGCTGTACGTTTCTGCAAAACCAAGTGTTGAATTGCGTGATCTTCATAAAATCTCTTGATTTATCAGAAGGTAGAACTTATAACTTAAATGCAACGAGACTCTAGGGATTATCTCAGTTGCGGCAGCCTCCAGGAGGGCAACTGGAATGATGATAAGAGTGGTGGTGACAACGGTGAGAAGTTGTGAAGCGGTGTACCGGGACTCTAGAGACCTCTCTAGACCTCCTTCTGAACATTATTGCAATACCAATGTTACAGGTGTATTTGTAACGGAGACATGTTACAGGTCTGATACACGGTGCTGCTGCAGGGGCCGATGCCTCCTGTATATATCTCGAGTCTTTCTCCTTCTATCTTCTCTGTACCATAGGATATACGCACACGGTTCTCCCCAACTTCCATATCGTAACAACCAAGGTAGCCAAGTGCACGAGTGCTCGCTGGTGTAGTTGCACCCACTGACCGACAATGTCGTTCCGCGTGCCGGTAGGTCTTGACAGAGCACTCTCGGCACCTTCTATGAGGGACACAAGTCGCTTCCGGGTATCTCAGAGGAGAGTTGTTGTACACCATCCGGAGGGTGAGTGGAGTGCTGCAGCACCACCGCGGTTAGAGTACTATGACCACTTATGAAATGAACGGTTCGTGTATGACATCCGGAATGATTCTGCGGCCTAACGGTAAAAGTAACGAAGTATTGGAGCTGTTAAACCACCCTAAATTGGGGAGTAAATCATGGTGTTAAGGCAGGGAAAGCGAGGGCTGATGAGTATTGTCTGATTATTGCTGGTAGTGTTCGGCACGAGACGAGATATCTCGGGACTCTGTCCCGGGACTTGAACCTGGGCTCCGCAGGACTTCATTTGCTGCGGGACGAGATATCCCGGGACTACTTTCTGGCATGTGCCGGGACGACTTGAGACTTAGAGTGATGGCTCATGACTGATGCCTTTTGGCCGAGAGCAGTCTACTGAGTATAGTTCTCTGTGGTTTCTGTCCTCTTTATCGCTGACTTGCTCACTCAAGATCACAGCACTTTACCTCCACTCTATAGCACCGCTTACACCTATTATATTCCAACTAGAAGTGTGTCTATAGACACTTCACTGGTAGCGGGTAGATTCTGATACCACACGAGCTACCATTGACGAAGCCCTTAGAACCTTGATTGCGGGTAATTGGAGAATGCGTATTACTCGCTGTAACTGCCATAATGTCTAAGACTCTAAATATTAGCTTTAATTAGATATACTATTTGGCTTAAATACACTTAGTCACCTTGAATTTTAGTCTAAGAAGTTTAATGCGTACATCTATAATGAGAAGATAATACTGCACGATATTCATACCAAGGAGATGGAGGATAAGTATTTAGCTGCCGCTGGTGATTGGGTAGATCGAGAGTACTAGTCGTTAAGAATGAGAAAGAAGTGGCACTGTAGATTGAGAGTTTAGATGTATACTGTATAGATACACGAGATATCCCGAGCCTACCGCAGGGACTTTACTTATAGTCCCGGGACCACGAGACTAATGACACGGCGAGACGAGATGTCCCGGGCTCTGCTGAAGTCTCGTCTCGTCTCGTCTCGTCCCGAGCCGAACACTAAATCGCTGGACCTGGCAATGTGACTGTTGAGAGCAAATGACAAAGAACGAAGAAGCGCAATTGTCTATCGATCCAAAGAGAGGGAAAACTATAGACTTATATACGAATGAGAGAGAAGGAAAACTCCATGCCGACTGCCAAAGCCGGAGCCCAAAGCCGAGTACCAGTGCCGAGCCCTCCTCCTCAGCATGGGGGCAGGCGAGGCCGATGGGGGCGGCCAGCCACCGGCCTCATGCCCGAGTCCACCGGCATCGAAGACTAAGGAAGCCACCGGGCCAAATCCCTACTCAACAGTGACAACTGACGAAACCACTCTAACGAATACTTTACAAATGCGCAGTGCTTTGTACAGAGAATCAACTGTGAGTGTTAGACATGCATCATATTGTCCACTTGAGGCCCTTCGTGGTGCGCTAGGCCTCGCTGTTCAGTGCTTTCTACATCTCCAGATAGTAACTGTGAAGTGTACCTAGATGAAACTGTAATAGCAATCGGCTGGCAACATTGAGTGCCGCAGTTCAATGACGATAATGGTGATGAGGAAGCTCAATGTATGCTGTCACATGGGCCCCTGCTTTAGGCGCCCGAGCACCTCACCTCCCGCTTGAAGTTCTGATTTTAGGCCCGCTTGGCTTCCCTGGTGGCCTCCCAAGTGCACTTGGTCTTGCTGGTGCGCCTGGCCTCTGACTTTGAGCGAACTGAGCCAGTTGTTGTTCGTCCACCTGGTTCAAAATGATGGTTAACACTAGAAAGACGGTAAAACAAAGGCCTCTGAAGAATCCATTCTAACTTGTTGCAGTTAACATAATTGACCATTTTTCCAATGCGGATTTGTCGTTTCGTAAGTTGTCATACATGCAGTTGCCATCTCGACAAGACACCTGTGAAGCTTAGATATAAGATAGCGATTAGATTGGATTGATTGATTAGATAGCGATATGCATGGTCTTTATCATTTCCACTTCGGACTTGTATCAATCAGATTCTATTCTTATCGCAAGTGTATGATTGTTTGACCTCAACAAGTCTAAGGTCGTATGGACGGTAAAAGCGAATAAAATCGTTTCTCGCGGATTTTTTGTATTTGGTAGAGTACTCGAGTACGTGATTTTAATAGGCTGGAGTTAAAATAAGTATTAGAGGAGTTTTTTTTTTTTTGTTTTGATCATATTGTAAGTATTAGAGGAGTCTGTAGACGTTTTTGGTTGCTAATTTTGGTTTTGACTGTTAAGCACTAGCGATGACAGAATACAAAAAGCGCACAAAGTGACCAGCCGCCTTCATCCGCTTCCAGCCTCAAGGTGAACAGGGGTTGCTAGGCATGCACCATACACATACTCCAATCAAATTAATCCATGGAACACCATATTTTTTGCGTTCTCCCATACCACACGCCCACATCCCATATTTGTGAACAGGGGAGGGTGTCACGAACAAAATTCTCTTTTCATGCTCCTTGCCACGTCACCACATTTTCAGCTGTACCAGTGCAAGTTCACTATATTATAAGTCGGTGCTGCCCATCCCCGTTGAAGGCTTTCAATTCGTTATCGCTCGTTGAACACGCAACACTCTCGGTTATAATCCTTGGTCGATTGAACGACATTTTACGGCTTTAGAACGCGATGACTGAACGGCGCACCCGCTCAGCTGCCACTCCCAATCTACCCGAGTCCTCACCTCCGCATACACGCAGAAGATCCGCCTGGATCTCTCCGGGTACATCAGCGAGCGCACGATCAAGTACACAGCAACAGACCACCGATACGAACCCCAGATCTCGGAAAGGAAAATGCAAGCAGCCACCCGATGCTCCAAAGCCACCAAGAAATGCTAACCGCGTCCACACTACCGGGGGTACTACCGGAAGTAGCATTCTTGACATTGGCGCTGGCCAATCTGGATCCCACAATCCCTCAAATTCATATCAGCGGCCAAAATGTTTTCGGATATCTGGTGTTCCGTTGACTTGGAGTGCCGATGATCTTTTGGACGCCCTTGCCATTGACCCATCCCTCGCGCGTCAGAATCATCGACCATCGCTCTACCCAGCATGTTGCAACTCCACCCAAACAGCATTGCTCAACTTGGACCCTTGTCCCGAACATTTCCAGCAACAAAATCATCTGCAGGTCTCAGAATCGGGCAGCAGAACAGCGGCTCTTCTAACGATTGACAGTCATTTCTATAATCTAACACCTCTGAACGCCCCTGAGGGCGAAGTTGTTGCGGAGTTAGTTGTCTATGCTGCCGAAGGTACATACAGACGCTGATAGAGCTGTAGTGTGATCGCGGTGACCGGTCTTGGAGGCCATGCATTTGGATCCTGGAGAAGTCGTGAGACTGGCCAGATGTGGCTAAAGGACTTGTTACCGCACGATGTGAAAAATATCCGGATCATGTCATATGGTTACGACAGCTGGCTTGTCGCGCAGGAAGGAAGCGAAAACAGGCTACTAGATTACAAGCGGCTTTTTATCCAGGATATAGAAAATACCCGGAGCTCAGCTATGGTATTAGTGTCTAGCCAAATCGTGGTATTAATGTGCTGACGGTGTCTTTATAGAGAGCCCGACCTATCATATTCATTGGACACAGTCTTGGAGGTATTCTCATTTTACAGGCAGGTTCATCATATCTTTCGAAACGTGTCATAAACTCATGAAGCACTCAGGCATTAATTGAGTCTAGACGCAATCCGTCTCATAGACATATTCTGGATGCAACGCATTGTATTATTTTCTTTGGGACTCCGCACCAGGGCATGCGTACCTTTGACTTAGAGGAGATGATGGATGAGGAGCCCGGCAACTACGAGACGTCAAGGCATAATCTACGCAGACAATTGAAAGAAGGTTCTGAATTTCTTGAAAACCAAAAGGAAGATCTCAGCTATATCTGGAGAGAGTATAAGTCAAAAATAGTCAGCTTTTATGAGACGGTGCAAACTCCGACCCTTGAAAAGGCAAGATTGAAAACACACCCTCAGCCCAGAAACTAACTCTCTCCAGTCGGACTCGGGAGAGTATGAAAGAAGCGGTAAACAGTCTGAAATGGTTACACGGTTTTCAGCCCTATTGTTTTTACCTCTCGAGGACCGAATTCCTGTTAACAAAAGCCATTCCGCATTGGTGAAGTTCGCTTCAGCAGAGGATCCGACCTATTGCACTGTAGTTAGGTACCTGAAGGGATGGGTGGAGAGTATTACTGAGTCAAATGGTATATAAGGATCCTTTCAAGAATCCAGCTAGAGGAGAATACTGATACTTGGTATACAGAGACAACAAAAAGGGTTCAAAATCTTCAAAGTTCGTTCCAACGCAAGGCATATATAATAGTAGTCCATTACTGATAGCTGGGAATTAGGTTCACAAGACTACATCGACTGCATGAAAAGTTTGAAGCCCTCAGACTACGAAACAGACCGTGATAAATACTGGCTGCGACGATATGAAAATACATGTACGTGGGTTCTGGACGACAAGCGTTATAAGACCTGGGCCGAGAGAGATGGCCAAGCAATTCTCTGGATCTATGGAGATCCCGGCTGCGGAAAGAGCGTCCTATCGTCATTTCTAACTAAGGAAATCATGAGGGGTAAAACTACCCAGCAATGCTTGGCTTATTTCTTCTGTGACGACAAGGATGACCGATTAAAGACTGGTCACGCAATCCTGGTGAATTTGCTTTCCCAGCTGTTAAATCAAGTACCAGATGCTATTAAGTACTTTATGACCGAGCATGAGTACATTACGCAAAAGGAGAAAACATCTTGGAGCTTCGGCATGCTCTGGCGAGTCTTCAAACGAATAATACATGATGCCCATCGCGGGTTGGTTTATATTCTGATTGATGCTCTCGGTATTCCCCCCTGCCGTATATATAATTGTTGCTGATAATCGTAGATGAATGTGAGGAAGGGTCACGATCAGAGCTCTTAGACCAGCTGCAACATCTCTTATGCGATGCCGCCACTACACGACGTGTCAAGATTATCATTACAAGTCGTCCGCACATTCCAGTTGCATCGCATTTGACGAATGTTAATACGTTACATCTGGTTGCAAAAAACTTACACAGCGATATAAAAGCATTCGTTAAAGCTGAGGTTGGCAAATTGCCACAGTTTTCTGGGAGTCTGGGCGAAGAAGTACAACAAACTCTTATAGAAGACGCCAAGGGAATGTTTCTTTGGGTTTCTTTGATATTGGAAGATCTCAAAACGTCAACAGACACAACGCCCCACGCTATTAGAAAGTCCCTGAAATCGTTACCGCCGGACCTTTCAGGTGTTTATATGAACATCTTGCGCAATATACAAGCAAAAGACCACAAAACTGCCCAGAGCATTCTCCAATGGGTGGTGTGGGCTGTACGTCCCTTAACGTTGCAAGAGTTGACAATTGCTATTGCAATGCGGCCTAAATACACTTCCATGTCCTCGATACAGGATTACATGCAGACAAATATGAAGAATGTTCTTCGGTTGATTTTTGGACCTATGCTCAGAATCGAAGATAGTGATACAGTTCACCTTGTTCACCAGTCGGCGAAAGATTTCCTCATTGGCATGAATATATCTACGGGGGTAGGGGTGCATAGTTATTCACTACCCATTTTTGTCACCTCACCAACAAAGTGTAACATGCAGCTGGCCGTTTCCTGCTTATCCTATCTTTGTATCGATGAATGTGAAGTTGGGCCGGTCACTGGAGAATACCGGTGGAACAGCGATGTCAGGCAGAACATAAAAATTCTACAACACAAACTCGAATTTTTGGACTACGCTGCAACTCATTGGCCTGAGCACGCAAAACAGGCTGACCGAAGTGATGACAAGACTATATTCCTCAGTTTCAAGAAACTGGCAATGTGCCCTCAGAAAATGAATCTGGCTTACCAGATATTCACATTCTCACGCCGTCGGGGGTTTAAGAAAACACCACCGCTTCAAATTGCAGCATCTATGGGGCTATTGGCATTCGTGAAACAGCTTTTGGATGACGGCGCCAACATCAACGTTCAGGGCGGTACATATGGGAATGCGCTCCAGGCGGCCGTATTTAATGGCCACACAGATATGGTGTGTCTGCTTTGCACCCGCTCAGACATCGAGATCACCGAACCCATCGTTAAGGCAATCGCTGGGTACACAAATAGAGGCAAAGAGGTGATGGATAAGCTCCTATCCGCTCATCCCGAAATTACGATCACTAAGCCCATCGTCACAGCCGCGGCAGGTAACTCGGATAGCGGCAAGGAGGTGATAGAAGCGCTGCTCAGCGCCCGCCCCAATATCCAGATTACCGAGCCCACCGTCACAGCCGCGGCAGGTAACACGGAAAGTGGCAAGGAGGTAATAGAGGCGCTGCTCAGCGCCCGTCCCGATATCCAGATCACCGAACCCACCGTCACAGCCGCGGCAGGTAACACGGATAGCGGCAAGGAGGTAATAGAGGCGCTGCTCAGCGCCAGTCCCGATATCCAGATCACCGAACCCACCGTCACAGCCGCGGCAGGTAACACGGAAAGCGGCAAGGAGGTAATAGAGGCGCTGCTCAGCGCCAGTCCCGATATCCAGATCACCGAACCCACCGTCACAGCCGCGGCAGGTAACACGGATAGCGGCAAGGATGTAATAGAGGCGCTGCTCAGCGCCCGTCCCGATATCCAGATCACCGAACCCACCATCACAGCCGCGGCAGGTAACACGGGTAGCGGCAAAGAGGTGATAGAGGCGCTGCTCAGCGCCCGTCCCGATATCCAGATCACGGAGCCCACCTTCAAGGCCGCTGCAGGTAATAGGAGGCGCGGCAGGGAAGTAATGGAGTTGCTGCTGACCGCCCGTCCCGACATCGAGATCACCGAGCCCATCATCATCGCCGCAAAAGGGAACTCTAGAGGTAAAGAGGTGATGAAGGAGTTGCTCTCCGCGCGTCCCGACATCCAGATTACCGAGATGGCAGTGGCAGCAATAGCAGAAAACTTCGACAAGGAGGTCATAAAACTACTGCTCTCCGCCCGTCCCAACATCCAGATCACCAAGCCCATCATCATCGCCGCAAAAGGGAACCCTAGAGGTAAAGAGGTGATGGAAAAGTTGCTCTCTGCCCGTCCCGACATACAGATCACCGAGATGGCAGTGGCAGCGATTGCAAAATATTTTGACAAGGAGGTCATAAAGCTGCTACTTTGTGCCTGTCCCGACATCGAGATCACCGAACCCATCATCATCGCCGCAGAACGGAACCCTAGAGGCAAAGAGGTGATGGAGGAGTTGCTCTCCACCCGTCCCGACATCGAGATTACCGAGATGGCAGTGGGGGCAATAGCTGGAAACTTCGGCAAGGAGGTCATAAAACTACTGCTCTCTGTACGTCCCAACATCCAGATCACCGAGCGCACTGTCACGGCGGCGGCAAGAAATTGGAGGTGCGACGGGGAGGTGATGGAGTTGCTGCTCTCTGCCAGTCCCGACATCAAAATCACCATGCCTATTGTCACAGCTGCAGCGGGTAATATGAATAGCGGCAAGAAGGTGATGGAGGTGCTGCTCTCCGCCTGTCCCGACATCCGGATCACTGAGCTCATGATCGCTGCTGCGGCAGGGGACTGGAGAAGTGGCAGGAAGATGATGGAAATGTTGCTCTCCGCCCGTTCCGACATCGAGATCACTGAGCCCATCATCACTGCAGTAGCAAAGAACGAAGAATGTGGTCTGGCGGTGATGACGATGCTGCTGTCCGCCCGTCCCGACATCAAGATCACCGAGCCCACCATCGCTGCTGCGGCAGGGAACTGGGGCAGTGCCAAGGAGGTGATGGAGGTGCTGCTATCCGCCCGTCTGGAGATTAATATCACCGAGCCCATCATCACAGCCTCGGCAGGGAACGATCGGGGTGGAATGGAAGTGATGTCAATTCTACTTAATCGTGTTCGACAGTATGGGATCCACTTAGCCTCTGTGCAAGCGGCAGCGTATTTCGGAATGCTTGATTGTACTAAAAGTCTACTTATGAAATGTAGCCCATCAACTTTGAATGAAAAGTACACGCAACTTGTGCATGCTGCTGTGGAAAGTGGTGTAGCTGATATTCTTAAATTGGTTTTGGAGTTTGGTGGAAACGACTCTAGTCTGGACGATCACAACTGGACGACATATATGACTGCGTTTCAGTCGCGGAACGCATGGGCATTGCAACGATTTGCGGATACGGCGCAGCAGCCATCAAGTTCGGTGTTTCCCCCCAAAAAGTGGGTTAGTGCACATGCATGCGTGTCACTTCCTCTGCAAGTTAATGGAACCGAGTTACTATATTCTGGTAATGATCAAGCAAGAACCTTAACAAGGAAGCTGACGTGGCGTAGGTATATCAAAGAGTACGCTGTGTTCTGTGAAAAGCGACCATCCCTTTCCGCCTGGAAATCTTGGCATCAACTATTTTGAAGTTGCTGTAGTTGAATCGTCGTCGAAATTGTATGTCACTCTCTAGAATACTTGAAATGAGTACTCTTAGGCTTATAAAACTAGGTATATGGGAGTTGGGTTTTGCGGTGAACACTTCTTACAGAGCGATATTCCGTATAGTTATTGTTTTGCATCTGTGTACTTCTCCTATGGCTACTACCTGGAGGGGGACAAACCACCTTACCATTCCACTAAATGCGAACAAACTTACTCTAGTGGTGATGTGATCGGGTGTGGGTTAGATTGGAATAGTGAAAGTTACTTCTTCACTCTCAACGGACAAAAGCATAGTAAGTTTCATTTGTTTCCCAGAATGGAATAAACATTGAACAGTAAAATCAGAGACTATACAAAATGGCAAGCTCCTTCGGAGAAGGTTATATCCACTTGTCACGTTTGAGGGAGAATTCGATGCTCGGATTCAAGCAAACTTCCGGGGGCCTTTCGAGTACACGCTCTCTCAAGAGGAGCAAGGTTTCGGTGTTTGAAGTGATTGGCTTAGCTTAAGGAACGGTCAATCTGAATTTATGCAAACAAACGCTTCTCTTTCGTTCGATCGATTTCCTAGGTAGCGCTGGCTGAATGTATAGGTTGGGGGCAGTTTAATACGAATTTTATTTCCTACGTCGTAAACAGACAGTGGGCTACGTTCAAAAGTCATATCCTAAAGTTGGAGTTGCAACTCATGTCAACGGGGGTGCTAAGACAGCAACGGCTCGTAGTGCGGATGGCGAACGCTTGCAATTGGTTTAAGCTAATGGAAATACATGAAGCTCTCACCACTTGACTCCGGTTATGAGAGTTATTATGGAGGAATAAGATAGACGAGTGGAGATTATGAGTTAGGTTTACCTTTGGACTCTTTAAACAAGGCGCTTTCTACGTCGACTCTCCGGATTTTTAGCTGCTCCAAGCTGACAGAAGAAGAGTGCCGCATTCATAACCTCGGCGGTTTCCGATAGATTGTGTGCTAATCAGCTAAAGCATATAACACCCTGGCCTGGTCCCTACTCCGGTCGCCAACACCCTCCCAAAATACTCTCTATACAGTGAACAGTGAACAAAGTTTATCTTGTGTTGAACTCGTTATACCGAACGTATATGGACTCTTGATTGTTTACGTCTAAGATGACATGTGGTCATGCAAAGAATTAACACGCTAACAATCACTACTCAACCCCAAACAATGGCATGTGATCCACTCTACGAACCAACCCGGCAATTCTCGGAGCTCAATATTGAAATCCGGACTGCAACCAGAATTAACCGACTCTGGTTTAATCTACAGTCATCAGCATGGGGCCCTGCATGTCGATGCACGCCACTGACTGGACCGTTCTCTGGGTCTCAGAATACTGCAGTCTCTGTACCCCCATCGATCTAACACTTTACCGTCTACAGGGCAGTTGCCATCCCGCCGTCTCAATTATCTTAACCTACGACGCATTATCCACAACCTCTTTATCGTTGCCGATCTTAAGTTCCCCATCCAACCTACATGAGTCGCCCGCCGTTCTCCTTCCGCAGCTCTCTCCCCAAACGTCACAACGACATAAGATCTTCGTCTTTCCCAACCCTCCATCAACTCTATATCCTTGATGCACATAACCTCACCCAACGTCAACTTTCCCTGTCGCTTACTACGATGTAGCCGGACATTTGCATGTTTTTACCGTCTTCGCTCTATGGTAGTAGCTGTGATACAGCCGGATAAGGGGAAGAGAATACTGCAGCAGAGACGAGCAAGGGAGGACGATGGCATGGCGGAGGCGGCATGGCTGACGACGCTATGTACGACGATTGCACCGTGGAGCGGCTGAGGGCGAAGAATACGGCCGTGGACGAGTGATGATGCTTTCCAAACAAGGGAGATCGTATCATGGCGGAGAACGGCGCTCCAGTTTTGAAGAGTGTTATTGAGGGGGATTGGGGGAGGATATGGTGGTTTGAGGAGAGTTGAGAGGGAAATGAGGCGGTGTGGCTTGAGAGATGATACGGAGAGTTGAGGGCCTGGAATCTTAACGGTTGGGGCGACTACAGTCTTTTGGGTCCCAACATCGCGGTCCCCTCCGGGGTTCCTTTCTGCGGCCTAGTCTGTCTGGGTCTGAATTCTTCAGCCCTAAGGCCCTGTATAGGAGGCCGGTGGCTACTGGAGGTGTGCTTCCGGCGGTGACGGCCGAGGTGGGCTTTAAAATTGGCACTAACGGATGTCGTGATGCCGGTGGTGAGACTTAAATTTCCCATATCAAGCCCTGAAACTACCAGTGATAGGCGTAAACAAGCGGCTGTGGGTGTTGCGATGCTGGGCATAAACTTGGATAGCAAAATAGTTGAAAATAACATGACTTCAACCACTTCTCACAGTTCAATCTGTATGGACGGAGAATACGGGCCCTGGAGGGGTCTAGTCAAAGCCTCCAAAGAAATTTTGCTCTGGTCTCAAACTGTCCAGAATTCTGTGTACCGAAACTTACAGTCCCGACTAGGGCGGATGCTTTTGTGATCCGGATATTACTAGCCCGAGAGAAAAGTAGACGGGCATTCTCAGCTTGGAAAGTTGTAATCCAGGGTCGGAGATGGCTCTGTCCGGATGAGATGGACGGTTGGGAACCCTGGGTCGTTGTAGCGAGAATTTCTGCCGATACAAGCTCTCCAATCGAACTCTTCCGAAGTTTGGTTGGGAGTTGTGGGTAATGCATGGAACGAAACACACAATCTGAAACGCCCAAAGTGCTTGTCTATCGCGGACAGAGTGTTACCGGGACGGGACGGACTATTGGGGAACGTTGTGAGCCGGGGTTGCGGTTACTCAAAATCCATGACCTAGTCGCTGTCAGTGAACAAACTTCTGGTCTGTACCACTTTCAGTTATACACACCTTGTAAGATATGAGAAGTGAGAAACAATTAGGAGGGCTGCTAGGATTGGTGCTGGGACTTCGATTTTCCTAGATTGCCTTTCCTTGATATCAGCGTTCAAAAGGTTTTTGGGGGAGAAGCAGCAATTCTGCGAACGCACCTATGAAGGAGGCAGTGGGTAAATGAATGCAGTGGTGATGCCGATAAAATTGAAACGCAGCAAAGCTGGACGCAGAGATGCGAGATGCAAGGATGGAGGGATGCGGGATTCAAGGCAGCAAGAGAACGGCGATGCACCGACGTTCCACACTGATGCAATGCTAGCTATCATCCCAATTATGTTCCCTGGTACGGTCAGTAAGATCCAATTTCATTGCATAACTAAGTACTTAGGTACACAATAAAAGAGGTAGAAATATGCCTGCTGTTTCGACCCACATCGGTACCTCCCGGGATGGCTGCTCCCGGTATGCGCCGGTCCCGTATCGGTACCTATGTAGATCCCGAGGGAGTATGCATATCGCCCCAGAAGTCCCAGTCAACCGGAATCATGCTCGAGTTGGGACCGTACTGCCGGACCCCAGATGACTATCTTCCGTCCCAGATCAGTACGCCTCACATCCCTTCTTGCGAACGACCCCTGCAGTCACCTTCTTAGCATATCTGCTTCCCGTCGCGCAGCGGTAAATTTTCTGAAGCATCCTATTTCACTGCGTCTCTGCTCTTTCCAGTCGCTTCACTGTACACACTATTATCGCAGTCCCATGCATCTCCTCCCTAGCATTTCTGTGATTTCACAGTGCATCCCTGGAGCCAGATGCTATCTCGTGGAACAACGTAACTGGCCCCGTGGGAAAGAGATAGCCGTGCGATTTATTAGTCATAAAGCTTTGCTGTATCACCACCACCCCACCACCCCACTTAAAAATGCTTCCATCCACAAGCATCTCATCTCCCACCCACCTTACTCACAGCTCACTCTCACCCCCCCAAATCTCTCAGATACCCCCCAGAATGGCAATCAACGAAAAATCCTCGTATTTGCCAACCGTTGGTGTAGGGCATCGTTCGCCTAACTTTGATTAACCCTACTAACAGCAATCGCGAAACTTGGCTGGCCTCAGATATGCGACAAACTCTTGCTCAGTTGATACTTTATATCATGCATCTCTGTGGGCAGCACTGGCGGTGGGACATGGATTCCACCCTCTTCGAAGAGCGTCGTTCGGTTGGCTTCGCCCGCGTCAGCACCTTTGGGGACTCGCCTACCAACATCGCCTTCATATACGAGCAGGAAGAGAAAGTGTCGAGGCATGTTTCTCTGCAGGATGGACTGCGGAAGGCCCGCGTCGATCCCGCATATTGGAATTTGTTCCAAGAGTACCTATTCAGGTTGTGGCCGCTGTCGTATGCCTTGTAAGATTTCATCGACTCATAATATCAAGAGGAAGATCTTGAAGGTGTTGTGGAGAACTTTGCAAAGCTTAACCGCAACGATCCAAAATGGAAGGAATATTTGCTTGTTGCTGTTCCAGGGTTGCAGAGCATCAGAGAGCGGGAACCAAAGTTTAGTGGTTGGGAATTGACGGGTTGGCAGTGCCCACTGCCCAGAGTAGACAGAGTGTGCAAATTTGGTGGAATATACCTTACTGAGTGGGAATTTATGAAAGGTAGCCGAGATAGCAAATTTAGTTCAATATGATTGACTGGCTTGCTTCTAATCACCGACAATGCTATGGTCTGAAGTCATAAACGTAACCTACCAAATTCTGAGTATTACCGCCTCTCATCACAACATAGTGGTACGAATGCGGCTTGATCAGGGCCGTCCAGGTGGCGTGCGTCCAAGCGGCCGCACTGTATGGGAGTGAGCTCTGGTGGGATCCCAAAGACGCGGGCAGGCGGGATGACCTCCAACTCCTCCTCAATCGACAAGCCAGGTCCATCCTGGGCGCGCTGCCCACAACTCCACGGGGTGCACTTATGAGAGAGTCAGGGCTTACACCCGCGCCTGTAGTCTTAGACTCCAGACAGCAGCGATTCGCAGCGAGACTAGCAGACGCATGCAGCGGAAAGCTGAAGGAGTTACACCGAAACCCTTCCTCCGGTGCACCGATATGCAGAGTAGTCAAGGAAGAGCATGAGCACGGCCGAACAACCGAAGGCATGATGTGGCCGGCCCCGGGCGAAGAATCAGTGGTCAGGACCATCATACTGGACGACACCACCGCTACCAAGAGAACCGCTCAGCGCTGGGCGAGAGAGAAAGAAGCCAAAATAGGAGCGGGGGTCTGGATGTGGTGGACAGATGGATCGCGTTCAGACGATGGCCGAGTGGGAGCCGCAGCAGTGTGCAAGGATGGAAATCAATGGAGGTCCCGTCGCAGCTTTCTGGGCACTGGACGCATGGAGGTCTTCGACGCTGAGCTGTGGGCGATTGGACTCGCGCTTGGTGAGACGATCGAGAAGAGAGAAACGTTGCAAAGGCATGGAGTGAAGACGGTGGCTATCTTCAGCGACTCGCAGACCGCAATTCGATGAGCGGCACACCTGGAGCCGGGCCCGGGGCAGAGATTAGCGAGGCGGATCAATCGGAGAGCGCGGGCACTCCTCGCCCACGGCATCGCAACCGAGATTCACTGGGTCCCGCGACACTCCGGCATCCCTGGAAACGAAGAGGCGCACCGTCAGGCAAACCTGGCCCGAGACGCCAGTGGAGACACGGTAATAGAGCGGCCATACACCTCGGCCTCGAATAGAGCTAGGCGAATCTCCGAGGGGAGGTCAGCAGCCAAGGCAAAGTGGGAGGCCGACAAGTGCAGCAAGCACTTCAGCTACAGACTCAAGGGCAAGA
>Ga0307514_10000518_pt1 | contig 76276 bp, 63 predicted proteins | sample 16_EM_MG_FD_203088 | JGI IMG/M metagenome (GOLD analysis project Ga0307514, IMG submission 203088) | Populus trichocarpa ectomycorrhiza microbial communities from riparian zone in the Pacific Northwest, United States - 16_EM | ecosystem: Host-associated > Plants > Roots > Unclassified | place...
CAGTTGGCCACAACGCCAGAGCGTTCGTTTAAAATAGGAGACCGACAGAGCAAGAAGAAACGGTGAAACAGCGATCGGAGGGCGATATGCAACGCGACGCGTGGTATTGAGGCCGGGCGCGGAGTAATCCGCCACCGGGGTGTCTCTGACGGCTCTGACGGAGCGCGTCCACTCTGACGGAGCTATTCCGCCCGGCCGGAAATATTTTTTGCTGATGGGTGACGAATACAGATCCAGGTTTGGCCCGCCCAGAAGCTGTGGGTCAGGTTTTTCATTGGGTCTGATACCGAACCGAACTGTTATTCCAATCCAACCTGGACTGCTGGCTGGTTACCCAGACACGTTGCTAACACTAAAGGCAACCAATTCATAAATTATTGGTTCATGCCGTTGCACAGCCTGTTGAGTATATAGGATAGAAAACCAGAAATCTTGAACTCTCTGTTGACACTCATTCTCAGAAGGTGGTAGTGATACTGTCACTAGCATTTTGGCACATAAAGGCTGCCAACACTTTGAGTATCGGTTAATGGCATTCAACAGCCCTTTGATTATCCAAGTTACAAGACCAAAAATTGTTGATGCTCTGTTGATGCTCATGGCTATGATGGGGCAACCAGCTTATCACTCTCCATTGTACATATAAAGACAGCCAATAGTTTCACTTTGGGAGTATATAACTATGCAGCCCTTACATTCCCAAACATCTAAAACTAAAAAGCATTCAGGCTCCGTTGACGCTCGCCTTACAGATATACTAACATTCATTTTGTACTCAACAATCGTATGCAAAACTGCATATAGTCATTTTTGTCAGCCGATAAATAGTTTCTAAGTATAATAATTGGCATCCAAAAAGCTTCAAAGCCTCGAAATTGCTGATGTACTACAATACATGTCATATGAGCAATGTATCATGTAGGCCTATTACGTTCCAGCTCTTTCAGCCAGCAATTTACACAATGTAGATCCATCCACTAGTTTTTGATGTCTACAGTCTGACTCTCTCACCTTGCCTCATCCAGCTCTATCACCTCAATTTCCATGAGCTACGATAAGCAATTTTCAAACTGTTGACCGCATGAACCAGGTCTGAGCGGGGAGTAATGCAGTTGGTTGTATGGATACATGCAGCCTGATGATCGTTATTCTGTCAGGTTTGCATTACACCTTGACCACACTATCTGTTACTCGTATGACATCACTTAGTCAAATTTTGTAAGTACATGTTGTCAGTGATCAAGTTTTTACTTTCACACTTGACAGTAACAGGCAAGACGATATCAAGTTCATTGGCCATCTATCAACTTGAAATGGTGTCTAGAACTATTGCATGGCCCGTGCGACCCTTCTACAAGCACAGACAAATTATCATGTCTCACAATTTGGTCACTGAAATCAAGAAAACGCTAACATGTAGAACAATAGGTACATAAATTGTTTTTCCAAGAGATTCATCATCAAAAATAGCAATTAAGCTATCTATTCTTGCAGCAACGCACAACCCTTCACAATTTTTTCGTCCGAATCTGATTTGGGTATTGTACTGCGATGTGGAGGCTATATGCAGGGGTAAAGGCCAATGGGAATAAACGGTTTTGATATCTTCATTGGTGACAAAACGTGCGCCTTCTCAAACAGAAGAGACCTTATGCGTTTGTGTGACTGTTGTATAGCGGAACACAGCCTCATATGACTACATCCTGGTCAAGACGTCCCTTGCCCCATTTGCAATTTTCCAACAACGATACCAGGTGTCTCCATAAGCTCTCCAACTGTTTTTGTTGCTGGTGCGGCTGCACCCTTGTCCGTTTTGGGCTTAAGGACTGCCAGAATCTTCAAATTGGCCATCCCATATTTTTTTTCGCTGTCACAGAAGTAGTCGGCCACATCGCCCCATCCGGGTTCCATCGGTTTGTCATGCATCATCTACTTCTACCAAATACTCTCCAGGTGTTACTGTACGGATTTTAAGATTATGCCTATGTAATGGCACGGCTGCACGTGACATGTCCAGGGCCGGGTATTACCCGCTTTATATAGTCGGCTCGCCACGAGCCTTTGATCTCCAGCGATAATCTTACCTTAACTAACCTTTATACTACTCTACAATATTGACATCCACGTTTGCAACCGTATCTACTGATATACCTTCATACGAGGCCATACACGGGCGTATGCCTTTACACTATTATCGCTCTTTAATTTCAGATACGTTTCGCATACGGGATTTCATGAATTACCCCTTTCCGACGCTTCACGACACGCAATCTACGCGCGAGATATCATACGGATTTGAGAGCACTGATTGCATCAGCAAAGTGTCTAGATATGTCTATTGAATTGATGTTAACGGTAACAGAGACGATCTTGTGCGGATTCCAGAGTCCAATTGGCCAGAGACGCGTCGCGACACCTACGAATGAGAAATCATACGGACTTGAGATCTACGAATTGCAGATACAAAAGAGGCATGAATTGTCCACCCAATCGAGGTTAACAGTAGTACGGACAATCCGAGTTGATACAAGAGGCCAACCGGCCAGGAGACGCGTCAGCGACCAAGTCGGTCAAAGTCAATTGCAACGAATGCATCATACGAGAACGCGAAGGCTACCAATCGCGGCATCAATGATATTCGATAAGTTACCTTCCAATTGAGTCAATTGACGATTAAGGAGGCGGTTTACGAATTACGCGCGATTCACGTCGATCATCATCGCCAACAGCAGTTGAACCCGCGCTTACCTTCTATACGACTCGATGGACTCATCTACGTTAGAGAAGCTGCGAAGTGCACCTACGGAGGATGAGGGCGGATTTACGCGATATGCACGATTCACATCTAGCGATGCCACCGATGGCAGTTCCAATCGCGATTCCCTTCTACGTGACTCGATGGAGTCCTCTACGTTACTGATGATGTTAGGAGTTTACTGCAGCAGCTACGGAAGTCTTACAAGGCTCTATACGGTCAACGGCCATGCAATGATACAACTATGATTACCGATTTCTTTCGTCTATTGATGGGCAGAGTTCAAGATAGTGGAGCAGCGATCACAGATCGTGTGGCAGCTCCGAATGGGAAGTATAATAATCCCGAGAGTTCTAAAGTGGCTAGCAGGTACGATTCACGACTACCATTATCAATTATCACAATCGGCACCTGATTGGACGACCGAATCGGATCGTTGTGAGGAGAGAGAGCCACCTGGGCCAACTCTATTCAATTTCACCAAACATACGCCAACGAGCGAATATGGATGTGTGCCCATACGATGGCATACGAAGAGGGTTTTTAGGAATACAATGGAGATGTTTATTTGTAGCCGGGACTCTCAGGATCCATGGGGATACCGGATGGACCATCTGGGCACTCTCAGGAGACCAGCGGATTCAGCATGTATTTAAGACGCGCGGAGGTTCAATTGATGTGTCGTATCCCCACGTGGGAATGAACAGTATTTGGTTGTCAGACAGTCCCAATTGGGTGTGACAAGTATGTGATTCGCTCAGTGAGCTTATTCGTACACATGGTGGCAGCCGCGGTGAATACACTGTGAGCTAGAGTGATAGGAATTACCTTGGTACCAGGCCAGGAATCCTAGCGTCGACTTGCAAAGCATTCGACTTTTGGCTCTGCAACCCCAGGGTGAGCGGAAGAGGTGGCAGTGGACCGGGCAGGCCATCAGGTATGCCCCGGGAATGTACCTGGATCACGGCTAGGGAGGAGACGCGTTCCGAAGGTGGCTGTACTTCATATATACAAATACTTGGAGCTACTGCTATTGACGATCTACTGGCCAGTGAGCAGGTCGTTTGGACGTTCTTCCTAAGAGTGGGAGTTCGTACAGGGCTGCTGGGAGTGACCGTGGAAAGCATCACTAGTGGTGAGATAGGCACCAGGCACTGGACGGGCGAGCAGGGAGCAGCGGCGGCAACGGCCAGAAAAAGGTTCCCAAGGGTATACTCGTGTAAACGTTGCCGGCTCGCCGAGACACGAAGGGAGTACCGGACGGCGGGGCTTGGCCCTATTGTGGCGAACCGTTTTAAATCCGGGCTCCTGGATATTCCTTCATACCGCTCCATATCTAGTATGAATTGAGAACTAACGTTTGCAGATGGAGCCGGTACCACGACAAAGATGGTGCCTACAGACGATGGAGGTCTTATCCAGCGATATACGGAGATTTCGTGGAGGTTCAGCAAAGCCAAGGCGGAGACACTCCCGCCGCATCGGTCAATTGCAATTAATTTGGAGCCTGGCTACAATTTGCCATTTGGGCGGATTTACAACTTCTCAGAGTTGGGTGGAGCCATATTCACGCAATTGCGTGGATTAAGATCACGTGCTCACGAGGCCGGATCATGGATTTGGACTTAAAGATCCCATGCCATATGGACGGATCGATGAGTGGGTATTTTCTCATGATGGACGATATGTCACCGGATGGATTATGGGACTGCGATGAAGAGTCAATGGATGACGGACATTATGGAGGTTAGTAAATATAACCTTTAGAGAGCTTACAGAGCTACAGGAGCAGTCACGGAATGCGGCCCATACGAGCGCAATAACGCACAGGGTGGAAACGAATGGCTGGAACCAACTGGATCACAGCCGGAGATGGATCGCGGCCGAAAATGGATCGCGGCCGGGGATGGATCGCTACCAGAGAGGCATTGCGGCCGGAGATGGATGACAAGAGATGGATCCCGTCCGGAGATGGATCGCGGCCGGATATGGATCGCGACCTGATATGGATGGATGACCGGAGGTGGATGACCGGAGATGGTTAACAGGAGATGGTTGACAGGAGATGGATCACGGGAGACAGATGGCAATCGGTCCCCTTCCTATATGAAGATATTGAGGTTATGCGAAGTTATACCATTCTCGAGATCACGACTTTGATTTCAAGCTACGAAGTTACAATCGAGCGCAGATATGCAGATACACGATGTACTGCCGGCGGTATGGTTCCAGCAAGTACGATACCGATCACTATTCAGAGCACTATTCAAAGATACAGGGTTATACAGCTTATGCCGGAGTTCCCATGCCGAATACGATCCCAAATCAGATGCCGGTCAATCAGCTACAATGCCGATACTGCACATCATGAAGCCGTACGAGATTAATCTTTGGCGGAGCAACGATCTTTAAAGAGGGAGATGACAGTGCCGGAATCGCAACAACCCTTACCTCGAACAATTACCGTAACGGAAGTGCAGGAACGAAGCACCGTGAAACGCATTCACCAATAGAGAAGGCTCGCAGCGGCATGTGCACACAGGGAAGTGATAGCAAACGCACCTACAGATGAATCAAGAAGCCGCATGTCTAAGTTACAACCCCGAATGAGATCCTGACTCAGTCTCGGCGATCCCGACTCAGTCTCGACAATCCCGAGATACACAGTTGCTACTGGAAATCGACTTCAGAATCAATCTTAGCCAATCGATATGGCACCCGAAGAAGCCGTAATTGATTAGTCGTCGGCGGAGCTACGACGTACAAAAGGGGGATGACCGTACCGGAATCAAAATCAACCCCTACTTCAAGCAATCACAGTACCGGAAGTGCTGGGAGGAAGCACCTTGGAGCGCACTTACTGGAAGAGAATCGCAGCTGGAGATTAGCCGATGAGCCTACCTTGGAAGAGATCACTAGCAGAGTCAACAAGCGTACGTGGAGAAGAGTCAACCAATGCACCTGGAGATGAAACGACCAGCGAACTCAGAAAACGACGATATGGATACCCAGACAAGTGACAGCGAGCACACCTGGAGATGGAGCGGAAAGCATACCCGGAGGAAAGCCGGCGAGCAATTGGAGATAAGTGCACCGAGCACAGGGCGGATGTCAAGTGTACCTACAAGTGCACCGACTTGGAGGATGATCAGTGCGACTATACGAGCACCGGAGAGATGATGAGAAGATCAAGTGAGCTTGATCTATGCCGAACGAGTGCAATTATGTCTACCGAAGCAGTTCCGAACGAGACCGAAAATGATCTCCGAACGTACCAAATAGTCTACCGAACGGCATCGCGAGCGAGTCACCGAAACGCATCGCGAGAGATAGTCACAGAACGGCCTCGCGACAGACAGCCACCGAATGGCATCATGAGAGACAGTTGAGACAACTACGAAGAGATGATCACTGAGAGTGCGCATAGCGACCAAGATCATAGCCGAATGACACAATATTGGGATTCAATAAGAGGATTATCGGGAGCCCTCTACCGAAGGCACCGACTGGGATGTTTACCAAACGGTTTACCGAAAGGAATGCCGCACGACTATACTGGAGGACTATAAGCCTGCTTGGCCGATGCTGAAGGAGGATGAATATAACTACTGACGGGCACCGTGTGAGAGCCACCGGCTGCAAGAGATGATATCGAGGCTGGCCTACAAAGCTATGCACGAGGGTCTGGAGAGTGCAACCGCGCTTGAATATATGCAGCAACAATGATCACTGATTGGCTGGGCCTGCGGAGTTCACGAGGAATTGGGAAAGCTCGAGTGCTAGCACACTTGGAAGTATAGTGAGTATGACCGGTTACTGGAATGCTTACAAATTAGATATACCGATGCAATGCCGATGCCGATGCCGATGCCGATGATGAGCAGCGAGCGGAAGCCACCATCAATGCCACTGAGTCAAGACGAGGCTCATTCTATGATTGGGGATTTCACCGAGACTACTGTGTCTAATTCCGACAATGACCTACACTTGGTACGAGTTACGAGTGCGAGATTGGATGGTCGGATGTCGGACATTCCGGAAGTGGAGATATGGAGGACGGTGTCACTTTGGATGTTCCTTCTTTCTCTTCTCTTTACTTCTTTACTTCTTTGGGTCTCGGCCCAGTACAAATGGCGTCGGCACCGGTTTTTACCACCTCCGGAGACAAGTCAAGTGGAGGTGGAGTTTCCCCGTGCGCCGGATCCGCCGAATGGCTACCATATGGTACTGATCGGTTGTGGGACCTATGGGTTCGTACGTTTGCGTACGTTGAACGGTTATTTGATTATTGTCATTCTTTTCTACTCTTGTACGAGATTATGCAGCCCAGGGGGTCTGCACCTAAAGAGGGGGATAATGTAATGGCACGGCTGCACGTGACGTGTCCAGGGCCGGGTAATACCCGCTTTATATAGTCGGCTCGCCACGAGCCTTTGATCTCTAGCGATAATCTTACCTTAACTTACCTTTATACTACTCTACAATATTGACATCCACGTTTGCAACCGTATCTGCTGATATACCTTCATACGAGGCCATACACGGGCGTATGCCTTTACAGCCTATCGCCCAGCCATGTTCGTCATCTTTGCTCTGCTTGCCCAGCTCCGTATCTGCTTCCTCATCTTCCTCCTCTTCCCCATCCTCCTCAGCATCAGAACTTGCAAGATAGCTCACACTGTCCTTGATTGCATTCAACATCTGCTGAAATACTTTTTTGGGCTTTCCGGTTGTTAATCCTGCCTATTCAGCAATTCTCATATCTTCCTTCTCTTGAATAATGGCTGTCTCTGCATCTTGACCTCGCGTTGTAGCCACAGTGGTTGCTCTTTCCACAGAATCCTCGATCTATTCCTCATTCTCTTCGTTGCTCAAAAAGTGCTTGTCTCGCCATTCCTCTGCCGCAAGTCCCTGTGTGAATCGTAAGCTGCGCAATCCTTCCAAGGTTCGGACTCGTTCTGGTTTGAAATTGTTGTTGCCTTCATTCGCATGATACCGTCATCATGTTGATCACTTTGTCAAATTGTCATATTTCCCAGCCAGAATTAATGAATGGTTCTTTTTCTGAGTATTGACCATGATATTTTGTTTTGACTTTGTTGTTGGGCGAGATGTTGGCTGTTGCAAGATATGGACCACATGGATGCAAGCTGCATCTTTTATGCCATAGTTGGTGTGTTTGAACAAGTTGAACAAAGCAAAATCTGTGTTTTAACTGTCACTGCATTGGGAATAGTAATGCTAACTGTACAACATGACATAATTTTTAGCATCTGTTTTATGTAAAATTCCAGGAATATCTTGAGACCACAATCACCCGACGTCCATTCCGTTGATGAATGTCATTTTCATAATGTACAACCAAGAGATCTCAGCTGTCATTAACCTCAAAGTATCCCTGTATTCAATCAACAATATTGTACCAACTTACTGCGAATCGCAGCACCGTTCAAAACCGCAGCAACCTGCATTTATACATAGTAGGATTCATCTCAAGTAGAACGTACAAGTTGACTGTTACTCATTCCATTTGGTCTTGAAGCTAACTGAATATTCCTTAGGACTTCCCACTTCTTGTTGGTATCATCTTCCTCTCCTTCTCAACAACAGCAATTCTTGGCTCCATGGACACCTCAGCAAGGTGCAAGCAGATCAGAATTGGGCCAACCGACAGGTGCTGCATTAAATGTGCCACCCGGTGTGACACAGCAACAACACAGACACCAGATAGTGCACCACAACATTGCTAATGCAGCCACCGAAATTATAACCCAGAACTCACTTTGAAAAATGTCCCAAACAACCATCAGCAGCATGAAGAAGACGCAACATCCCATAAGGTGTGAGTGAATCCATATTGAGGTAGACTGCCATCAACACACTATAAGATGTACCACTGGTGTAAGTAGCAAGCTATGTGACCAATTGATAGCTGCCTGTAATGTGAATCCTCCATGGTCAACCAACAGATTTGTCCCCACAGTCTGGGATATTTGACATCGTGTTGTTGTCATTTCAAGGATTTTCCCAGACAAATTTTGTGATAATCTAGCCCAAGACTGGACCAATCAGGCTTTAAACGCCTTACAGGAGGTTATGGAAGAGTATATGGTAGATGTAATAGCTGAATCTCATTTGTAGAAGCTGAATCTGATTTCTTCTACGTTTTCAACATGTCTACTAGTATGGCAAGTCAAGAAGGTCATGTACAGCTAAAACAGACCAACATGCGCCTTGCCTTGAATATGGCCAAAATGGCCCCTGGAGAGATTTCACACACCACAATACAGAAAATGCAATATCTAATCCAGAAATCTCGCACCAAAGTCCTAGAATAGAAGATGTGGGGAGTTGTGTTTTCTGGGAATAGAAATGTAAAGGCTGCGATATAACGACACCCAGTAATGGTTTGTGAAAACCAAACTGACAGCACCATTCTTTGCCACAATGGCACAGCAAAGAATCTGCAGACTCTCTGGCAATACAAAGAAACGGGTGCATATCCCCCAGAAGCAATACCATCCCCAGCTGGAACACTACTGCCGCCACCCGGCGACATTAAGGGAGCTCGAGGTTCCCAAATCGAAGCTGTGCTGCTCGGATATGGGTATATGCCCACTCTTCTCCTCAACCCTCAATTTTTCAATCTTGACGCATATGCCAAGGTTCGCAAGTGGAATAAAGATTTCATTCTAGATTTGCTGACTGATGAACGAAAATCCACTGGTTAGTACACTTTCTGCTGCATGGTAATGCAGCTCACATCTATTTTGCAGATAAAAGCAGCCTGTCAAGCAGACCTCCAAGTAGTGATGAGCATTCATTGAAAGAAACCGGATTTTTGAATGTGTTATTATCTTTACCTAGTGGACACTTTAATATATATTTTACAGGATATATTTATATGTATAATTAAAGAACAATGTAGTGATAAAGGAGAAAGTACATGAAGATGATAGAAAGGCTGCCAAAAGACAATTAATGATATACTATGCCAAATAGATTGGTGGAATATTGTAAATATGCCGGTGGCAAAATGAACATCAATGGAGCGTCAATGATTTTTGGTCTTGCAAGTCAGGTAATTACAAAGTGGTTTGGTTGTTGTTATACATAATCAAAGTTTTGGCTGCCTTTATTGGCAAAAGTGAATGCAACATGCGCCCTGCCCCATCTTTACAATGACCATCAACAGAGTATCAATGTTTTTTGGTCTTGCACTCTGGGTAATCTATGTAGTGTTTGATCGCAGACATCTGGAAACAAGGAGTTAGCACGGTTCATATATTGATTAGCAAGAGATATTTGCATCACAGCCTCCCAGACATTAACTTCTTATTTTATCTTCCAACCTGCAACTCAGTGTTCATGTGTGTTGCAGCCTACAAAAATGGTCCAAACATTGTATGTAGACAATAACAGCCACATTGTAAAGGCATATGCCCGTGTATGGCCTCATAGGAAGGTATATTAGTAGATATGGTTCCAAACGTGGATGTCAATATTGTAGAGTTGTATAAAGGTAAGATCATCACTATAAATCGAAGGCTCATAGTGAGCCGACAATATAAAGCGGGTATTACCTGGCCCTGGACACGTTGCGTGCAGCCGTGCGATTACACAAATTGCACTTTGATTAACCATGATGCTAGACCAAACCTCATTGACGCTCCATTGATGCTCATTTTCCAGATGAGACAGGCAGTGTGTCCCTTTCTCATTTGCCTATAAAGGCGGCCAATACTTTGATTACATATCACGATGACTAAATCACTGTGTAATTACCTGACCTACACGATTGAAATTCGTTGACACTCCATTGACGCACCGTATCAGAATGGGGCAGAAAGCTTGTCGCTTTCTCTGTTTCCTATAAAGGTGGCCTAAACCTCATTTATGAATGTCTGCAACCAATTGCCATTCAGATTATCCCAGATCCATGACCAAAAATCCTTGACACTCTGTTGACGCCCATTTTCAGAATGGGGCAGAGAGCGTGTCTCTCTTTTTTTTGATTATAAAGGCGGCCAATCCTTCAGAGAAAGACAATGACATATCAAGGTAACTATCTTGCAACTACCAGTAGGATGTATGAATGCAACGATAAATAGAATATCCTGAAAACAGTACTGGTGATTGGAACCGATGTGTTTAACCAAACCTGGCAATACCCGCAGGTTGACGGGTACGGGTACAGGTTTGGTGTGCCATAAGGCAGTGTATGCAGTTTGTGGATGGGTCTGGAATGGAATCGAACTGTTTTGGTGGTCCAAACCCATACTGCTTGCAGGTTACCTGGACCTGTTGCTACTACTACCCTGTATATATTCCTTCTCTCATACCCTCACTTAAAACCCAAGCTGGGGCACACAACTATACTCACAGTAAAGATTCAAATGTTTCATCCTGGATCAGTTGCACTGACAACCATTCTTGCAGAGAACCAATTGGCTACCAGAGGACACTTTCTCTCATAGGCTTGTGAGGCTGCACCCTATCCATATGCAACTGGCTTTCAAACCCTTTCAAATGATAACCTCCACAAGCTAGTGGCAACGATATCCTTGCCTTGCACTTATTTGTATCAGCATTTTCTCTACAACAGTATAGTGAAACTGAACTCTGTTGACTCTATTAATATCCAAACAATCAACTGAGATACCAAAAATAATATTTCTGCATTGTTCACTGTTCAGTCTGAGGGCACACACTTTCATTCAGATCTTGATATGAATTTCAACCCCATTGCCATATACCTACTACTTCACTGATATGGTGACCCAGAAGTGTTTCGCACTTGCCACAACAGCAGTAGAGCATTTCTTTAACAACTGAGCTGGTGGCAGTTTCTTTCACATGACATTTAATTGTAACAGCAAGACATGACCCAAGACCAGCTAAGTGTCACTGTATATAGATTGAAGCAAAGGCACACAGATCAGTATCCAAGATCTTATTACATACAGCTTCTTGTAAACTCACGCAGTCTGTTGTACAAAGCTACCACTATACCATTTGTCTGCAGTCAAGCAAGGGCATGTCAGCCTTTACATCAAAGCAGATTCATACATGGGTATGCCATACACCATTTTGGATACTCATATCTGCTATTTACATAGATACATACACTGATCAATTCAAGCAATGAGATTGTATACCACCAGAGGTTAAATTGAGGATCCTAGCAATACATTTAAAGGTGATTGATATTTAAGAATGATCAAGATTAGAAGTTACCCATTGCCACACATGGAATCTATATATATCAATCAATAAAAAGGGCATGTAGCTGCTTATGTCTATCATATATATTCATTAAATCTTCTTTTATGGGGAAACAGTTGATCGAAAACTAACTAAATTCATTTCATGTGTACATGGTTCTAAAATCACAATTAGAACAGCAATTGGTGAGATAAATATACATGCTCTAATAATGCACCAGGTGTCCTGATAAAATTGCAGTAACTATATGTGTAGACTCTGACAGCTGATGTTGGGCTCAAACAAGACGAGGGTAATAGCACACAAAACCTCTGACAAGCTCACAGCAACTATACACGTGGACTCCAATAGCTGACAGTGGGCACTGACAAGACCAGGGTCATCGGGTGAGAAGCCTCTGATAAGTTTATGAGGCTATCCATCTCAGTTGTGCCAGCTGACAGTGGGCTCTGACATGGCCACAACAATAGCATACAGAGCCACAAACAAGATCACAGTGACTACTCTGATTGCCAAACGTAAGTTCTGTCAAGACATTGCAATTGTACAAGAAGCCTCTGCCAAATGGCCCACAGTGTAGATCTAGTATTTTTGATTACAACATGTCATGCACAAATACTCTCACTATCACCCTGAGAGCACTTAGTAGACCAAAGTAAAGTGGTAAGGTAGAAATACTACCATAAGCTTACCATGTATTACACATTTGTTATCCGCATTATGTACAATGGCTCTGGGCTGAATTCCATTATCTGCCGTTATGGCTGATATGGGAGACTACTGGAGGTTATATAGGTTACGGTAAATTACACCTGGCAAAATGACTTTTTTCCTGACATAACAATGGCAGTTGTGAGTGAAAACTCATGGATGAGTCTGCAGCCTGTGAGTCTGCAGCCTGTGAGTCAATTCAGTGATCTCAGTGTATCAGCAACTTCCACCCAAGTCATATAGTAATAGCTGCTACACTGTATGAAGTATATATACGTGTAGATACCCTGACCTACTCTATGTGACTACTGTCTACAGATAGTCATTGCTTCTCACACGGAAATATACACGGGAGCAAAGACGGGCTGTCTCTTAATACAATTATCTATCTTCGTATCTAGTAATAGCTGTAACCACAATAACTACTCTAACTTAAGTGTACTGCCGGCCACTGTTGAATCAGAGACCTTCCGTGTAGTTAAATAGTCGTACCCTCGGCACTGCGACCATTGGGCACGGATCAACACTTTTCCCATGAGTGATCCTGGAGGTTTCATTGATCGATGTCCAACACGTCTGGAACCCTACATCCCATTGAGATTTAATCCTTACATGACGCAACGAAAATACCCAGCCAACTGCATAACATAAATTAGTGAAGATTGATCTGGCTCACTCACAGCCCTACCACTTCCTACAATGTCCTACATGTTCCCGCTTCCAATATCATCCGTGCGGCTATGACAAACACACCCAACCCTGGAACAACTATGAGCGGACCCACCACGAACAAGCTCCCCACCATCTTTAAATGATTAAAGGAGAAAATCGACCGATGCCTGACGATTGCGACAAGACCGAGAATTTGTCCAAACACCAACCACACAATAATCCATATCCTTTCAAGCCGCCCACTTTCTTCTGCTTTAAAACCTGTAAGAATGTATGCGACGAGATACGGTGCCCCGTACGCACAGATTCCGAGAATGGCGGCAACGGTAATGTTCAGGGTCGTTTTCCAGACTTTATGATTGCGCTCAACGTCGAATACTTTAACCCTGTTCAGAAAATAGGAACCCCAGCGAGGTTCTTCGTTTCCAATATTCGGGTCAAGACGTATAGTGCCAACCGCACCATACATGAGTCCGTTCAATTTCTTTTCCACCGAATCGGGTCCCGGTTTCTCGTACTGTACCAAGTACACATGTGAGTACTCCGGTCTATAAATTGTGGCAAGGAGGTTCAAGAGAGACATTGCGACGTATGGGACCACCGTGAGTGAGAATGCTGCGAATCCATACTTCTCCAGTTATTGACCGCGGGCAACGTACAGTTCCCAAGATCCATATAGCACTTGAAAGATTGCAAGTGCCGCCTTGAGGATATTGTACTGGCTACAGATCTTCTGCTTGGTGCTACAATTCAACAGGCATAAGCGATCATCCATCCACTTAATGGATTAACTGCATTCTAACCCTTCTATAACCTCGACTGGATCTTTTCCAGTGGCGTTTCGCGGCGACGGGGGTGGTGAGCCAGTACTGCAATTCAACACGCATAAGCGTTCATCCATCCACTCCATGATTGGCTACATTCTAACCTTATTATATCCATATCCTCAACTGTCGTGACTGAGACATTTCCGGTGTCTTTTGGTGGCGACTGGTGTTGTGTCTCGTTGGATTCGGTGTTAGTCGGGTAAGGAAGCGCAGTGACAACATGACGCTGGGTAACTCTGGCGGGGTATATATGACTTTTTCATCCTTGGCCGGAAACTTCGGGTGTTTACCGTGAACCTGGACCCCCCATTGGTGATAGTACCTAGTGAGGCTGCAGCCCATTAGTATTATTGGCAGAACTGAGCCAGGGGTGGGAGATAGTAGATACCGCTTCAACATCGGGCGTTGCACAGTCGGCATAATATATTCCGGCTCCTCCTTGCATTGATCATCTTCCGATCCACCATCTCCCAGTTTGACGACGGAAGAGTTACTTTCACCAGTGTATAGAGTGCACCAGCTCTGTGAGCCATGGCAAGATCGTTCCCAGATGTTCTCGCACATATACAGATTACCGCGATGGCCCTGCTAATCCTGCGAATGGCATGAATAGTGACCAGAGAACGAAACCAATCCTGTCTTTGGTTCGCTCGCCCGGACGTGTAATGGCCGTGAATGCATGAGTGAAGTAGTTCGCCAGGATGAATTTGGCAACGTCAGTCCAATCGGCGGAGCGGCAGTAGGTTTTGACTGGAAGAGGACCGTGAGTTGTTGTAGTGGTGTTGAAAACCTCGGATGCCATTGCGATCGTTGGTGAGTGCAAGCCTGAATGAGGGAAGACGAACGTGATGGGGATTACTCGGGAAGCGAGGATCAGGGATTGCGTAGTAGGTAGGAGAATATGCAGTGAGAATGTGTAGCGGAGCGAAAGTTGATTGCGGTGGGGATAGGAATGAAGATATATCTCGCTTTGACAGGGCTTGCGAATCTTACAAGTAGCTAAAGGTGTGCGTAACTTTTATTAGCTAATGTTTCAACGCTAAAGTGTTACTTTGACATCCCTCCGCAACTCTCATTGCTTTTCTATCGTTTGCAGTCATTTTTAACCATCCATCCATCAATCCAAACACCAGAGGGTTCACATTTAAATCAGAAAAGCACAAAGTTCCGGTTAGTTCTACAAATGCAATGTTTTACGAATGAGTGCGATCCATGGGTTTGGGCGACATGCATATCGCTAACTCAGGAACATCGCGAATGAAAACTCGTTGTGCAACGAACGACAACAGGATTGATGCTCTTCAACAACCGCCCAGCAAAAAAGTACCTCCAAAAGTAAGACCACCCGAACCAGTGTTGATGCACCCGACATTGCAGGCGGGGCCCCTTCCGACTGAATGGATTCTACTATTTGTGTCCTGATTCACTACATTTCCATATCCAATTGCCACGTACTTGCGCCGGATAGTGTATGAGCATTGACTATGAGCTCATTGGTCAATTCTAGAACGTAGGGTTTCAGTCCGCAGCCGAATACAGCTGCAAACCGATCATTGCAGATGTTTCATTTGTTCTCAGCTATTTGGGGTTCTGCCAGTTGGCATCCCCGCAATGTCCACCAGTTGATTGCGGGTCAGGACTGCAAAGACGTGCCCCCCAAAAACTCAAATAGATTCATGTTTCATCATCTCGAATTGGATGAAAGGCAGCCGGTATCACCAATGGATTCTTCCTGCCCCTCTTTGTGCATGGGCGCGTCAAATTAATGAACACACATCAGCACCCCCGTCAGTATAGCTAAAGATCAAACGCAGCCTAAAAGAGACGGTCCACTGATCAAACCCGGCTATGTCGGCTGCCAGCAGAGTTCCGGCCAGATACAAATCCTCACGTAGAGTGTATGCAAATGACAGCACATGAATACAACAGGTAGATTGTCGCTGGGGTTCTACCTCCAATCACTCAATCACATCCGTACATTAATCAACAGTCATCTGATATCTCCCCAGCGTTGGCATAGGCTAGCCTCATTTATACTCATACTGTATAATCTCGATGCATCAATTTTGATCTTTTTGCAGGTTGTATGCCCAAGTTCACCAGGGACTATTTTATCGGCATTGAAGTCTTGAAGTCCAGCAAAGTCAAAATCCGGACAAATAGATGCAACGTATTTATGTAAGTTGCACGAGCTACAAAAAAGATGAATCCATCTAGACTTACGGCATCTGGCCGATTGTAATTCTGTGACTGGCATCATACGCCAAGACTGACATGCGTCAAGATGAATCTCGAGAAGTAATGAAGCCCAACGGATTTCGTAAAGTTCGCAAAATTCCAGGCAATACCATCTGTGTCGACTGGGCAATTGATCTTTGTCGTGAATTCGAATATTTCAGACCGCGGGTCGAGTGATGGTGTATGACATCATTGTTAGTACAATGCTGATTATTGCATCTTTCTAGTATAGGTGTACGGGAATTAGACTAAGATACGATACAATATCATTCCGGCAACTGGGCACCCTTTGTCTTGCAGCATTTCTTACCAAATCGTACCGATCGTGCCTAAAAACTGAACAGAGTTGTTTTGGCTGCTGCCTAAATTTTGCACAAGTAGAAACAAAACTGATCTGTGGATCAGAGTGGTCGGTCCAGTCTGGTGTAGCTGCCAAGTCCCGTTATTCTTTCTCCAACTTGAACCGCACATTGTCTCAACGCTGTCATATTGTATTCCTGCAGGTGTCACTGGCTGATTCATTGTATTGGGAGTGCATGTGATCATGTTGGTACAACAATTTGGCTCTGTTGGTGTTCAAATTTACAGATTAAGGTGTGGGAACGCACCCACACCTCTGAACTGTAGCGATATATTTATGTTAAGGAAACTGTGCCGACAAAGAATCGATCCCCACAAGCTCCTCAACAGTTTCGAATTGAGTGCGTTACCCAAAGCATCTGACACTCTGCTCCACTACTATCGATGGATAACCTTCGAATTCCGCACTCTAGACTTCCAGAACGGCTTTACCGAGTGGACTATGAAAACACCCGTTCCTCATACACACTTAAACCCAGGGGAAATGCGCATTCACGAAATTCTTTCAACTCATGTCACCCTGTACCTTTCTATTTCAACCCTCCAAATCATGATATCAAGGACTATTCTACAGGACTGAATTACTCACAGCCGCATGTTAATACCTACCATCTTCTATTCCCAACCACCTGTCTCCACTGCTACTACCCCATTCCGCCCGAGAATCACACCGCACCGATGGCCCAGAAGTATTACCTGGTGTTATGCCATACCATGGTCCTTAATCAGGAACTTATCGACAAGCAAAGATATCCGGTGATTCGCACATTTCACTCTATCGAGTCTGGCTGGCTGGTTAGTATCTCAATTCTATGGTGACAAGGATGGAGGGACTATGTTCGGGTTTGATCTAGAGGGAGGGAAGGAGATTGTGAATAAGGTTCAGGTATAAGTGAGTGGTGGCTGGCCAAATGGGAAGGGATAAGTAACGATAGAAAAGCTGATTTAGGGGCGTTGTATGACATCTTGCGCAGTACCAATAAGCTGAGATGAATTCGGGTAAAAATAAATTCATGTCTAAGCGGTCCGGGAGGTTAAATATGACCCATTCACGACAGGCTGGCTATAAATAATGTACTGATATCGCCTCAGTGTAGCCTTGAATAATTGGGCCGCAAGTTTTGTTTGTGAGCATGCATGTTCAAAGGGTTCGATGTAGGTACAATTCTACTTATTATTGTCCACTACCAGGTGTGCTACTGCTAAAGTTATCCATTTACAAGTCTACCAACACATTTCATCTGCTAATCTGCTAAACCTCCCCTTAAACTAAACTGTCGACTGATGTTTGTGGGACTAAGTTACTGCGGGATCCAGCCTGCTAGGTGCCGAGGTTCGACTGCCAAGGCAAGTGATATAATGTGATTGAGTGGAGTGTTTGGGATGATACAAGTTGTATCCGCATCACAAATCAAGCAACAAACTTCATTAGCAGCAGTTCAGAAGCCTCAACCGAGAACTCGGCGTATAGATTCTTATCAAAGCTAGGCAGTGAAGTTACCCTCGGTCAGATAATTCATACCCTAGTGTTGAGATCAATCGAGTACGAATAGAGATATTGAATTGACTATCGTACAAAAGTGATTGTCTAAAGAGCAAAGAGAGAGAAAGACAGGCAAATATATATGGGAAAGGAGGGCATACTCGGCGAAGCCGAGTATCACATCCGGAGACCGATGCCGAGCATCACTGCCAGGGATAGACCTACTCCTCGGCATGGGGGCTGGTGGTGGCCCATGGGGGCCGCAAGCCACCGGCCTCATGCCCGCAGCCTTAGGCCGAAAGCCACACAAGCCATCGGGCCAAATCCCGTGCCAACACCTAGTCTAGTTAGCCCTTGATAGGACTGCTAATACTCGGAAGAGTGGGTTAGACTCTGGCTCCAATCAGAAACATGGTGGAAAGGATGGTGGAGAAAGAAGAACAGGAGGGGACTTACGCAAATTCGGGAGAGTGCGGAAGATGGGTACCCAGAAATGTAAGTACCCAAGCACGCATAACTAGCCATAGTCAGGACTACAGAGCTTAACATGAGCGAGCTAGCTTTCACTGCGAACTTGCTAATTAGATGTACCATTTAGTGTAGGGTGCTAGTTATCGATTCCAGTGTAGCGTGATGTGATTGCGTGATCAGTCAACAATAGTGTAGATTTAGCGTTAGAGTTAAAAATCCTAGATTGAGATTACCGAGACTAGCGTCAGATAAGCGAAATCGTATCTCCACACTATTATGAAGCGGGGTATTCGCAATAACTTTATAAGTTTCGTACTCCGGATATTGAAAACATCCTCGACCTTATTATTTTTGCCAGTTGCACAAATGTTCTACCATGATGCCATCTAACGCATGCAAGTGCTTCTATATTCAACCTAAAGGCTAAGAAATAGGCTTTGCATGCGATTTGCTAAAATGCACTAGCTTATCTAGTAGTACACAGTGGGGTGTCTTGGGTACTACACACACAGGAAGAGCAACCTCCGACTAGGCTGAAGAATACAGTCGTGTTAGGCTGAAAAATAGAAATTAGTGAACCTCTGCTTGTAGTAATTGTTGCCGCTGATTCAGACTTACTCTCCGGCTCAAATACACGGCCTCTCCTGCCCCTGAAACAAAACCGATTGAAAATCAGACTACATCTACAAAGGAGCATCCATATTCGACCAGTTGCATCACTCTCTTAATTGAATCGTACCACGTTCCACAATGTCTATCGACAATACCTCATTGCTTTCTCCAGAACAGATATCTAAGCCATCCATAAATCTCATTGCTAAAGTAAAAGAGTGTACTAGAGAATAGGCAAAATATGTTGTGAGCCCCTAGCTCATATGACACCCACCGAGGTTCAAGTGCTTGCCCGAGAGTTTGTCCAAAGTGCGGGCTGCAGCGATGATGAAGATACTCCAGATGTTTGCGAGAGATGGGTTTCTTGTGCAAGCCAACGGCATCTAAAAGCCGGGCAATGTACCCAAATCTACGGTTAACGACATGTGGGGATTAACTAACAACGAATCTCGGGTGATATTCCCGGGCATCTGCCGCTGCTGATGGCCATATGCTACCTGTGTGCAATCATACAGGAGCATAATGAATGGGTAGCTTATTGCTTATTAACTAAACTTCGAAAGCTTGCGTGCTGACGAATCAACCTATCAGAGCGGTTGTCGGTGTCGGTAAGCCAGCCTACCATTGCAAGGTGATATCGACGTTGATTTTTCGACAACGAATATCTCATATAAGGCTCCTGAAATTGGTAAGGAAATGCACTACGGTTTGGTTAATTGATACAATGTATTTGCTGCGCTGTGTTTGGCTGCTGGTATGTGTGATAATTACTTCTCTTTGGTGATTGGAACTGATATTTGTATGAAAGCTCATGGCTCTACTCAAGTTAGGTAATATAGAATAATATTCATTTAAATTGTGTCCTGTATCAATTGTCTCGCGCAGTTCTTCGCTCAAAATTGGTGGCAAAGTTCTTGTCGCTATGTTAAGCCTCATTCGTAGATCTACCCATCCGCGGATGGTGCAAATCCGTGAATAGGGTGGTGTTGTGCGACCGTTGTCACCACCACCAACCACACCACTCCATATCCACCACTCATTCAAATTAGTCCTCCAACACTATCCCCATCACCATAAAATGGGGGTTTTTTTCGTAGTTGGGCCTGTGTATTTGATTACGGCTGCATCACTACTACCACTACCTATTTTACTTCTTTAGCATATAGGTTCGGGGCTAGCAGCAGGTAATAGGAGTATATAGAAAATAATAGTGGTTGGTGGTGATAGTGGTAGTAAGTGGTAGAAGAGTACTTAGTGTGGTCGCGGATACCACCCTATCAGCAGATTCCATGGATGGCGTGTCCCATTCAGGGATCACACCAAGCGCCACCATCCGCGGATAGGGTGGATCCGCGAATAGAGCTTAACAGCTCTGATACAAATTTTGTTGAAGGTGGTACAGTACACTATGGGTGGGCGCTAGTTCAGTGGCAAGCTGACGGTTGTTGTGCATATGGCATAAACAAAGTTCCGTCAGTCACCGGTAGCATTAAATCTGAGAGCGCTTTCGGTATTTATTATATTTGTCCCGTAGAGCGGAGGATAGGAGCATAGGCAATGATTGGAAGTGAACTATCCTCTGCCTGGCTATGGCCGACAATGACAAGAGATGGCTGAGCACTGCCAGTCATCTCTTGTCATTCGACTTCCTTAGAATCGTGGTTGTTTAAATGTACTGATTGCTAGAAGCTTGTATTCTCAAGTACAGGTACATTCGTGATCTTATATACGGCATTCAGAGTATGCCCTGTACGCATGCATGCGCACTCAGCTGGCATCTCTAGCTGAGTCTGGAACGACCATCATCTTAGGGAGATTATGCATCAGCTCAGCTGAAGCCGTACGCCGTACATCAGGGAGGCGGTCCATATATGCAACAGTGGTTGGGATGTTGACATCAAAATCGAGGCGCCTCTAATCATGTGTATTCCAACACAGCCGGGTATGGGCGCTTTTAATTCCAGCACAATTGCAGATGACGCAGATCCGAACTCATCCCAATACTATGCGAACAGACCAATCCCAGCGTAATATATCAATTGTAAACGTTGTCAAATACAAATATTGTGCATACGTACATATATAACCAGAGGTGCAGCAATTGGATAGTGTGTACTACGGACTCCCTGTTGTCTATTGAATAATCAATCTTCTGGGTTTAAACCCTTCCAATTCCATGGGAATGGTGAGTATGAAATTTTTTTTTACTCAAGTCACTTCGACCGTCTAAGCCAAGGACTATTCCACAAGGCTGAATCAATCACACCTGTATATCAACCCCCCACTTCCTTCGATTCCCCGCCACCCTCCACTACCAAAGTGCGACTTCACCACTACCTCCGCTACAATCCCCTGATTCCTATGGAACATCACATAGCACATATAGCATAGAAGCGCTACCTAGCGTTATGTCATACTATAGACCATAATCTGGATCTTATCAGAAAGCAAAGGTATTTAGTGATTCGCAAATGCTACCTTATCGAGTTTGGCTGGCTGGTTTTGTCCGGTTGTGTGGTGTGATGGCCGTAGGGGTTATACTATATTTGATTTGGAGAAGGAGGGTAGGGAGAATTTGGATATGGTTCAGGTACAAGGAAGCGATGGCTGGCCGGGGGGAGTGCTGCACGAGAAGGGATAATAACGATGGAAAACTCTGATTTAGGGGGACTTTATGGTGCCTTGTACAATATCGATAAATTAAGATAAATTTGGGCAAAATTATTGTCATGTTATGCGGCCCAGCGGATTAAGTTAAATATTACTCAGCCGCGATAAGCTATTACATTCACCGCACCGTAGCCTTGAGTAATTAAGCACGACTTCGACTGCAAGTGTTCGTAAAGTATGTACTCGGTCTTTTGACGCGGATACTGCGCTTCCCCTATTATTCCCATCCTCCGCCCTCTTCTCCTCCCCATCCTCTAGTAACCTCCTTACAACCCCTCATATCCATTCGTTGCCGCACAATGTAACGAGGTCGCCCATCCTTATCTCTCACGTCCATCTCTGCCCCTTGCAGTAGCAATCCAATAAACTCCTCATGCCCTCTCCTCGCCGCCAAATGCAGCGGGGTACTCTCATCATTCTCTCTCTGCTCTACATCAGCTCCGAGCTGCTTCCCCACCTCTAAATGTCCGCCCATCGCCGCACAATCCAATACTGTCCACTCTCCGTTCTCCCACGCATCTCGGTCGGTATTGAATAAGAAGAGTGCTAGAATACCTGCATGCTCGCTTTTGGCTGTGTAGTGAAGCGCCGCCCACCCGTCGCCGTCCCAGGAATTGATGTCGACTCCGTGCCAAAGCAGTGTCTCAACGACTCCTGAGTGGCCACGCACGGTAGCGTGGTGAAATGGAGTGCACTCGGCCTGGTCTCGCGTACCTTTGGCGGTGGAGTATGAGTCAAGTAGTAGACGAGCGATGTGTAGAGGGGTCCATCCTTTGTTATCGCAGGGGTCAATATCGTAATCAGGCGAAGAGAGTAAAAGGTGGAGGACCGGTGAGACCATAGGCAGAGAACTGAGCGGGGAGCTAGGATTGGTCGTTGAGGCAGGAGGTATTGATTGGGGTTTGACTCGCAGCTCTTGCTGCTGTGGTAAAGTTGTGGATAATATCGAAACCCTCCGCCAATGTTCTGACGCGCACCTCCCAGCACTCATCGTCCTCCCATTGTATTATAGTTCTTGAGCCCCAATATCGCGCGCCAATGTAGTGGTGTCTTATGCACGGGATTGAAGACCAACAAGTGGATTCAAGACGAATAGCCATTCAGAGAATGGGTAATTTTGCGTGAACTCAAGGGTAGTAGACATGTTGCAGTTTATTGCACACTTGCAGCGCATATTGGGATATCTATATTAAGTGAGTCTCAATGACTCACGCACACGTCTCTAGAGCAAGTCATGTTGCATGTATACTTAGAACATCAGTCTCAGCCTCCGTGAGACCGATACGAGCAGATGGCAGAGTACGAGCTGATGATAGAATATAGGCTGATGGAACTCGGTCGAAGCCTCGGTGATACGAGGCTTAGCACGAAGAGATGGTACACGGGACTACTCTATATATGGGCCTGCAAACCTCGTTGTTAGAAGTACAATCAAGTCAATCTACAGTCACAAAGTAACAAGTCATTACAAATTCGGAAAGTCAAAAGCGTTGGGTTAGTTTCTGACAGCGGGAGCTAGAGTTTCGGAAACGTCAGCTGAGGTGCGGAACTGCACGCATGAGGTTGGTTGGTGCTAAGAAGAATCTGCGTGACTTTTTCTAAGTAAATCATTTTACCATACTACTCGAGTATAAAAGCACAATGGAAAACGCCACTCGTATTCAGTAGAGAGCAGCCTCTAGGATAGAAGTATGGAAAATACGGGGTTGTTGACTAGTCCTAAATCGCTGCTTCAGACAGACGTGGTGATACCTTCAAATTGATTCTGTTCGGATTTCTTCAATTACTGGGCTTATTCCGGTTCTGTTCGCCGTTATTGCAGCCACTGTGCAGAGCGGATGCGCGTATGTGTAGTGTCATTCGAAGCCGCTAGGTTGAGGTGAGGTGATCATCGTTCAGACCCAAATCGGCGTAAGCGATAAACCAACGCGAACCACCCTACATTATGTGAGACAGTCAGAATAAATCTTGCTGCCAATTAATGAACGTTGATGTGGATATGAGAGGCAACCGCGCAAGAGATCGACATGATTGAGCATCAATGCCTTTTGCACTGCATTGTGCTTCTACACTCTGCATGTCTTGTACAACCAACCAACACACCCGTAGATACTTCGATGGCCACTCAATAGTCGGTATTTAGGTCCACTTGCAGTTGAACTGGAATGAACTGAGACATATCAACAACTTGGACTGGTTCAAGTATTCTTTATGTTTTTCTAATAAAAGAGAGGTTGCAGGGATGTTATACGTATGGTTCCAACAAATGATTTCCCTCAAAGACTGTATGATACCGTGTGCGAATTATTATTCGTACAACCTTCTACACCCTCAAGGAATAAGGAATTTGTTGAAGCTTAGGAGATGATGAAGCTCCTGGTTAGGAGGCAGTATAAGTCAACTGCTCAGCTTGCACTGAGTCTCTCAAAACCAACCGAACCACATGTTATCCAACATGACCACGGAGGACGAACATATCGACGGAAGTGATGATAACAAAGCCGAACAGAGCGGGACTCGAATTGTCACTACCGAAGTTTCTAGCTCAAATATCGACCAGCGGAAGCAGCTGGATGATCTAATTTCGCCCTCAGAGCTTAAAAAAATACGAACGTTTTTCCCCTTTGAGCAGGATATTGTGGGCGAAGTTATTGAAATATCGACAAAGCAGACGGACCACGGCGAAATGAACACCGCCAAAGGCACCAAACACACGATCGCCGAACTTAAAGACTCGGAGTTCTTTCACACAAGGTCTCCACCGAAGACCGACCAGGCAGTCCAGACGTATCGGTGGGTCCATTTACTAGCGAATGATATGCATTGGTTTGAGGTAGACACCCCCAGAGACAGTCAACAGTGCACGTATATATATACGGATGTATTAATATAATGCCTCAGCAAACTCTCAAATCAGTATACAAATCAACCCACTCGGATGAACCGGAGATTCTCGGTCATCGTCGCTGGTCCGACCGTCGGAGAGGACAATTCCATCATACATATCCACAAAATTTTCGACCACACATGGAGTCTTACTGTGGGTTACTAAATAGAGGTAAATTGCATGAGGAACCACAATTAGCTATTTATGCATGTTCCCGTTACCGGTTCAAAGAAAGTAACTAACACATGGGAATAGATGCCATATCTTCACTGGAATACAACGGACAATCAGGAGAGCTTCCGAGAGGCTTTCCGACTATTGGTAAACCAATACAAAGACAAGGAGACAAGCGGGGAGCTCCTCGATCGCTACACAGTGAACAGGTGTCGGAGTGTTTATCCGTTTGATGATGAACTACCATACCATCCTACCAGAACTCTTGATCAGTACTTCTGCCAGAACCTGGACACAGATCGGCGCGATGCAATACAAGTCTGTGACAAAAAGCTCTTAGTTATTGACCAGCTGTGGATAATGGTTCCTTGCAAAGGTAGACCAAGGGCTCTTCCTCCCACTCATACATCAATGTGCGGCTAACTGTTAAGACAGACACTATTGTGACAGCATTTCCATCTCGGCCAATTGCCACCGATAATAACAACAACGGATCCTGTTCAACTGACCAGGATAATACTAATTGCAGTACCCTGGGGTTTATGGACCTTAGTAACCCTCACAAACTTACCGCAAACTGTTCATGTGGCTTTGCCAACCTTCGAAATGCAGTGCACCAGGACTTCAAGCGTTCGTCAGAGTTGGGGTTGGCATACAAAACACCTCTTATACTGGCTGCGTTGATCATGCATCACGCCGTCTGTATACTTCTACGTTCAAAAAGCAGAAACTCGGTAACGGGTATGCATGTTGAAGCTACTTTTCGGGACAGAATTGCGGAAACAGTAAGTCACATTACCAACCAAGCATGACAAGATTGCGTCTGACATGTACCAGAAATTCGAGGCTGTCAGCCGCCTTGGGATATTTGTAGAGAATCCCAACTCCCCTCAGTTTGCTCTTGATATCAAGAAAGAGTTCGAGCTACTACATGATGCCAGCTCAGTTGAAGAGGAAGCAGGGATACTCGAACGTTTACTCGAAGACCAAAAAATCGTTATCGAGGCCTTCAAACGGAAGGCGAAGAAACTTGGTAGCCAGGATTCTGAACGTATAGAATCAATTCTCACCGAGACTCTTCACCGATTGGGTGGCTTTGAGCGGAGCGTACGCCAGATGCGCGGAGATGCGGAGAACCTTATCAAATTTGTTTGTCCCGTCGTTATTTCAACTTTCCGATAGTGCTGACTCTTACGTAGATACAAGGGCTTTTGGACCGTAAACAAAAGTGTGCAGCTGTGATCGAAGCCCAGGAAACTGCAAAGGTCGCTAAACATTCTGCAACGCAAGGACAGGCGACAATGATATTCACAGTCGTCACTGTTTTATTTGTGAGTTCATCCCCACATAGGTACTTGTGTGGCCCAGGACTAACCCTCAAAAGCTTCCAATAGGCTTCTTGTAAGCCGCTCATCAACCCTCACTAAACTCTAATAACGAATTTCGAAGTACGTCACTTTTGGGTATGAATATCAAGGAATGGAACGGGGGTGTTTCAATAACTACCTTCAAAGTCTATGCTGGTGAAAATCCGTCCACAGTACTGCCACCTTATGTGTAACATCATTAACGGAACATCAGTCATCTCAGCGTTGATATCGATTACGGCACTCGCGATAGCCTTACGCGTTGACGCTTTGAACGATACCCGGAAGGCATTGAAGGATGTTTTGAAGAATGTTATGAATAGTACACGGTCGTGTGGAAGCAACAAGGACCTTGAAAGTGGGAAGGAACGTGTGGACTGAGTTAAGACAATCTGTTTCATACTTATGATGTATCGATCGCTTTTGCTGCGAAAAATTTGTACGAAATAACGAAATGAAAGATACTTGAATGCTTCATCGCGGATAAGCAGAATACATACGTGAACAAACCCCCGACATCCCAGTTCATTCAGTGCAGGAAAGAAGGAGTCTGTCCTATCTGTCTGAACGACTAAGTATAGACTAAAGTAATCTAGATCTGTTTTTCCTATACATGTATGTTTGGGCTACTTATACTACAGCGATCCAATCGGACAGACAGCACATATAAGATGTCCGATACAACGCCCATACGACTATTCTGCTTGAAACAGATCAGAATATCGATTAGAGCGAAGTCGGAATTAGTTTAACAATATAGAACAGGGCAATTTTGCTAGCTAAGATATAGTTTTCCGGGGTTCGGGTTTCAGACTCAACATGACTATTCGAGTTTGTTTGTAATCATATTATATGCATTCGGCCGCTTGCGGTCATGGCATATACATCTTCCTAACTAGACCCCCTACACTCCAATGAAAGTATATCAATTATGTCTTGTGGTTATATAAAAATGTCTACCCAAGGGAAGGAACGATGGAGATAATCTGTCCCGGCTGTCCGAAGTATGCCTCTATACCTCACTATCATTTGCGGAGCAAAGGAATATATAGTTCGATTAGGACGACTTCAGTGCATAGATCATTGTGTAGGATTCCATTTAAGGGGGGAGGGGTCCTGAGGCTTCTGGTACTCTATGGCTGTTGTAGCGTGGCCTATGTAACTAATTGTGCACTTCACTGCTCAAGAGAGCTGTCTTTACCGAGCTGATGACTTCACTCGGACAGAATCTAGATCAAAAGCCGTTTCACTAAACACAAACACCTGCCACTCATATCTAGCACGAGGATAACTGGCGGAACTTCGTCTACCCCACTTTCAAAAATTGCCGTTAGCCGGTCATTGAACTAGCGCCCCTCGTGATGTGGCGAAGCACCCACACAAAAATCTACTATTACATCGAGAGCAAAATTTACCACCAATTCTAAACGAAGAACTTTGCGAGACAAGTGAAACGAGACATGATACAACTGAATACCCTCCTGTGTTGCCGCAAGAATGAATTGAGTGGAGCCCGTGAGCCTTCATACGAATTTCAGTTCCGATCACCGAGGGGGAAGTAGGTATCATACACGTACTAGCAGCCGAGAACAGCACAGCAAAAGGTATGGTATCGAATTAACTAAACCATGGATTTCCTTAAAAAATTCTAGATGCATCTTGTAGGAAATATTCGCTGTCAAAAAACCAACGCCGAGTGTCACCTCGCAATGGTATACTAACTTGCACTTAGGTAGCATATAGCTACCAGCAACCACAGGCTTCGGGGAAATTTCTCCATCTACCTGTCTTCTCCGCTTCCGAATCGTTGGCTTGTGCAGCAACCGTAGGTCTTTCTTGAGCCGGGAACTACTTTTTTCTTCGCCGTAGCCCAAACCGCTAGTAAACTCTCAGTCGAGCTCTTGAACCTCCGTGGTTGTCATAGTTATGAACGAAGGGGTTTCAAAGAGACTCCTCTTGCAATTTTTTGTGGCGCGCTCTTTTACAGTGACATTGAGGTTTGTGGGTTGGTTGAGTTTCTGTTGAGAAGCAACCAGTGCGATATCGTCCGTGGACATGTGGGGCGAATCATTTGAGGGAATAACACAGCTATTCGAATACGGATGCTTCTCCGCCGGTGTAGTCTGATTTTCAACTGACTGGCTCGGCCGCAGCAATGATGGAGGATAGTCCCTCCATTTGAAGCAGAAATTAAGTGAAATCAGCAGCAACAATTGATACAAGCAGGGATTCACCGATTTCTATTTCTTTACCTAATGCGACCGCGCACGTAGTATTCCTTCAGCCCCTCTGGTGGCTACTGTACATGCACCCAGATATTTCGCTGGTGACCGCTTAAAAGCCGGTAGTATTCAGCAAATCATATCGAGAGCCCTATTTCTTAGCTTCTTCAGGGCTGAATGTTGAAAAGCACTTTGCATGCATGTTATCAGATGGCACACATTCACGCTTACTGCAAACATCTTGGTTAGAAATTCTATACAACTGGCCAAAGAATAAGGGCGAGGTTCTTGACGATGATTCAGAATCTGGAGTACGAAACTTATGAAACTATCACGAATGCCCTACTTCATACTTACGGCGGACTGGTGCAACAAAACCTTCATATCTCCGTCCCAGTTTGCAACAGCGTGTTTGAGCAACACCCAAAAAAAAGATCGCCTCAACTGTAAAAAAATTAATAGAGTAATTAAGAGGGTGGTTAAATAAAAGATAGCCATTTTTTAAGAACTCTTTAAAGAGGGTGGGTTGTGGTGGAGCTAGTGGTAGTAGCAGGGTTGAACTATTAAAGGTGATCTCTAAAGAAAGGGGATGGCGGCGGTCGGTTCAAATCACCCAGCCTATTCATCATATTACAACAACTTCACATCAAAAATTCAATGACTTCATGCCAAAGCTAGATGACTGCTCGTCCAAAGTTGAATGACTCCGAAATCACAACTGAGCGCTAAAAGAGATACAGTTTACTTACAGAAACAAATGCTCTACCAATCAAGCAAAAGGCTATCGAGTTTGCCATCAATTGATTCCATTGCAGTACCCAACTGCATGCTTCAATGCAAACAGCCAGCCACTGGTGATCGATAATCAAAGTCATACGGAAATTAGTACGACCCCCAGTACCACCACCACAATTATGCACCGGTACCATCACCTGAACATCCACCTACCTTATTAGAGAGTTCTTAAGAGCTGACTATATTTTGTTTAACTTGCTTCTCAATCAGTCTATCGATTTTCTTTTACAGTTGAGGCAAAAAAGCTTGGGTGTTGCCCTGAATGTTGCCCAAACTGAGTAGCAAGAAAGTTGCGACGGAATTATGAAGGTTTTGTTGCACTACATACTTAGTAGTGTGGAGATAAGGTTTCGCTTATCTGGCGCTAGATTCGGAGACAAGGTAATCTCAAGCTAGTGTTTCTAAGTCTGACACTAAGCCCACGCTAATGTTACTCGGGTACGAGGTAAAGATCGGACGATTCTGTCCTAGCAGGTAATCATACACAACTGGTAAGACGCGATTATGCCACACATAACTTAGGTATAGCATAGCCAAAACAAAAACAAAATAATATCACAACTGGGAAATATTGACTTCCAGCTAACATTCCTCCCCGGTCGGCACCCTGCTGTCAGCCAAATTCAATATCAGAACTGGGGCGTCTGATCCTTTACCCTCGCACCCGAGTATTTTCCCTCCACGGATAATCAATAACCAATACCCACCTTGAAGGGCACATCTAATTAGCAAGTAGTTGGCCAGCACTAAGCTCTATAGCCCTTACTAAGTTTAGTTATACGTGCTCGGTTATTTTCTAGGCACCGTCTTCCGCACTCCCAAATTAGCGTAAGTCTCCTCTCATTCATCTAATATCTGCGGGTGTATTAGGTGTTCTCTTTTACCGTCCTTTCCATCATGTTTCTTATTAGGATCAAAGTCCCAACTCACTCTACCGGGTATTAGCCGTCCTCACAGGGGTTAACTATACTAGGGCAAGAGTTATATGACTGAGGATAACTTCATCGTCTGGCCTTAATAAGTATTTTTACGTCGAGTTCTCTGTTAAAAAGGTCTGAATAGACTGCTGCTAATGAATTCTAACCTTAGGTTATGTTGCTTGATTTGTGATGGGGATACAGCTTGTATCATCCCAAACGCTTCGCTCAATCACATCATATCACTTGACTCGATGTCAAAACTCAGCAGCTAACAGCCTGGATCCCGCGTAGTGTAGTCCTACAGACATCGGTCGATGGTTTTGTTTAAGGATTTAGCAAGTGCAAAATTGTTGGCAGACTTTTGAATAGATAACACCATGTAGCAGCGTACCGGGCAGTGGATAATACTAGGCGCGAGCTCAGTATCCACATCAAAACCTGAGTACCTACTTTACGAACAAAACACGTGCAGTCGAAGTCGTGTTCAACTACTCAAGGCTATGGCGCAGTGAATGCAATATAGCCAAGTAATACCTAACTTAATTTGCCGGATGGCATAAACATGACTTCATTTTTGCCCGAATTCATCTCATCTTATCGATGCTGTACAAGGCGCCATAAAGCCTCCCTTCCCCCAGCCAGCCACCGCTTCTTTGTACCTCCTCCCCTTTTTCCAAATCAAAGTCTAGTATAACCCCCATCAGTCTCCTCACCACACACCCGCAATACGAAACCACCCAACCAAACCCGGTGAGTGGCGTTTGAGAGTCGCCGAATACTTGTGCTTGTTGGTAGGGTCTTAATTATAGCTCATGGTATGGCATAACACCAGGCAGAACTTCTATGTCATGTGTGCTAATGTGTGCTATGTGATGCGAGGTAGCTATAGTGGAGGCAGATGGTGAAGTCACTTATTTGTTATTTGAGGTGGAGAGAGAAGGAAGATGACGGGATAGATATTAATATGTGAGTGATTCAGCTGTTTAAGATTGCTCTTGGTTTTGTGGGACGAAGTATAAAGGTACGACTTGACTTGAGTTGAATGAATTTTCATGCGCTCCTACCCTCCAGTAAGTTAGAATATTTAACCCCCGGAGATTATTTATTCATTATACAACAGCAATTCCTGCGTACTCGAGAGGTCGCACCGCTATTTACATGCATACGATGTTCGCATTTGAATATTTGATTAAATAATGGCGGAGTGTTTCCTGACGGTTAACTTTCAAGGCTATTTGCGCCAGTCATCTTTAAGCTTCCGTCGTCAACATGACCAGTGTCGAGAGTATATTTGGCTGGTTTAGTTCTTGTTGAGCGAGACATGCACGAAAAAGCATCATCTATTTAACAAATATCTCTTCACACTGTGCTAGTGGCTTCTTCAAGCCTTTCCACCATCAGTAGCCAGTGGGTACAGAGAGCACAGCCATTTCGACCTTATATCTGCATGTATATAGAGCGATATCGCTTCTAGAATCCTCACAGCACCTGCAGATTTTTCACCATATTCTCTACACCTCTGACTCCAGCGAGTTCCTCAAATTCATCCACCCAGAAACCAGATCTCTGCCTCTACGAAACTCTTGTTCCTGCGATTCAGCACTTTATTAACAATATTCCAGTTGTAGAGACTGACTGAAACAACTGGTTTCACCCCAGACATTTCAATCACTGGCGCTGCCAGTGGTACTGCCGCTCTTACATCTGACTCAGTGCAGGCCAGAGATAGGAATAAGGAGTAGGTGAAGAAGTCTAAAAGCACTACAGTGACTTTGGCTGAACTAGTGCACAAGGCAGGTCAGGGCTTAAGACTAGGAGTGCTATCCTCCAGTTTATAACCATTCAGGACTTCGGCTAAGTTATTCTTTGGAAAAATTGTGGCAGATATCTCGCAGCATGTAGATACGCTGAGGAAATTGATGTCGGAAGGTCAAAGTTGACTGACGCGAAATGACTTTGAAAAATGGCCGTCCGGAAACACTCTACCAGGATTGCTACTTTGGATGCTTCTTTGACTTGTTGATTGACTTTATTGATCTATCTCGAGGGCCAAAGGCCCGTATATGTACAATCTCCCATATGCGTACGCGTATGCTCTGACATGAGACGCATCACCCTGGTCCTGATGCATATCCTCACACAGCCACCATCTTCATACAAGTCTTCATTCTCATACAAGACATCAGACGGTGCTGAGACTCACGATCCAAGTACACATGCAACAATTGCGGTTGAAATACTGATTGCTAGAAGCTTAATTATACTTTCTAAGGCCACAAGGCCATATATATACGGTACGAACACGTACGTACTCATCTAAATGTAGAGACGGCTGAGCTCCGTCAGCCCGTATCAGAGCCATCTCTGTCAGCCCGTATGAGAGCCAACCCCGTCAGCCCGTATGAGAGCCAGCCCAGTCAGCCCGTATGAGAGCTGAGATCTATTTATGCAACAATTGCATTAGCCGCGCTGTAGCTTGAGTAATTGATCACGGTTTTGACTGCACATATTTGTTTGTAAACTAGGTATTCGGAGTTTTGACGCGGATATTGGGCTTCCCCTTGTATTCTCATCCTCCGCCCCTTTCTCCCCATCCTCCAGCAACCTCCTCACAATCCCTCATACCCATCCGTTGCCGCACAATACAATGAGGTCACCCCATCCTCATCTCTCGCGTCCATCTCTACCCCTTGCTCTAGCTGCAACCCAATAAACTCCTCATACCCTCTCCTTGCCGCCAAACGCAGCAGGGTACTCCCATAATTCTCTCTCTTGCATCACAAATTAAGCAACAAATTTCATTAGCAGTAGTTCACAAGTCGCCAACCGAGAACTCGGCGTATAGTGTCTTATCAAAGCCCGGTAATGAAGTTGCCCTCAGTCAGATAATTCATTAACCCCTAACTGGGTAGCTAATGCATGGAAGAGCGGATTAGACTCTTGAAAACTCTAACATCAATCAAAAACATGGTAAAAAGGACGGTGGGAAACACCTTCAGATAAGCGGGAGGAGACTTCCGCAAATTCGAGAGAGTGCGGAAGATTGGTACCCGGAAGTGCATGTAGCCAAGCATGCACAAATAGACTTAGTCAAGACTACAAAGTTTATACGTCGATAGCATGGGCGTGTTAGCCTTCTCTACGAACTACTTGCTAATTAGATGTATCATCTGGTGTAGGGAATTTGCTATCGGTTCCCATGTTGTGTGATTGCGTGATTAGAAGATCCTAGCTTGAAACAACCGAATCTCCGAGACTAGTGCCAGATAAGCGAAACCTTATCTCCCCGCTATTGATGAAGCGGGGTATTCGTCATAGCTTAATAACTTTTATATTCCGGATGTTGAAAACATCCTCGACCTTATTCTTGTTGCCAGTCGCACAAATTTTCAAACCAAGATGCTTGTAGTAAGCATGAATATGTGTCATATGACGCATGCAAGTACTTCTATATTCAACCCAAAAGGCCAAGAAATAAGGCTGTGCATATTATTTGCCAAGTCATATCAGTGGTCTGTAGTGGGGTGTCTTACAGGAGGAGCATGCGCAGCCTCCGATGGGGCTGATGATTACGATGCGCAGTCAGTCGCGCCAGGCTAAGAATACAAATTTGTGAACCCCTGCTTGCAGGAATTGATGCCGCTGATTCCCTCTCCGTCTCAGATAGACGGCCTATTCCTGCCACCGAAACAAACCGATTGAAAATCAGACTACACTTGCGAAAAGATCATCCGTATCCGACCAGCTGCATCACGCTCAATTGAATCTTACCTCGCCCCACAAAATTTACTGACGATACCGCACTGGTTTCTTCAAAATAGATCTAATCAACCCATGAACTTTAGTGCCAAATTAAAAGAGTATACTACAGAATGCAAAGAGCCTCTTGTGAAACTGCTAGCTCATTTGACGCTTACCGAGATTCAAGAGCTTGCCCGAGAGTTTGTCCAAAGTGCAGGATATGGCGATGATGAACTCCAGATCTTCATGAGAGGAGCATTTCTTGCGCAGGCCAACTGTTGACACGTGTACACTACGGTGGGTGCAGAAAGCTCATCGATTGTCTCCCGTGTATATACGAGTCTAAGTCTTAAGGAGAGAGAGACAAGAAAAGGAGAAAGCTAAAAAGGACACGATGTCTACAATGTTATACTAAGAATGGCAACCCACGTAACGGCCAAGCAATCGCATGTGCCCGTCGATGCTCTCGGGCGAAAGTCCGTTATCTCCGTCAACACCAATTGCAATCGCACCTGGAAGCCCGAAAATCCGCCCGAATCTATGGATAACATTGGTATTAACAAACAACAAATTTCAGGATTTAGAAGCGAAGATCTCAAGTAATAATCCGGGGCGTCTGTGGCTTCCGGTGGCCGTATGTTCCCTGGGTTATCATTCAGGGGCATAATGAGTAAGTAGTTCATCAACTAAACTTTGGGAGCTTCCGTGTTGACAAATCAACCATCAGAACGAACCGGTAAGTTAGCAAGGTGACATCGACGTTGGTTCTCTGACAGTGATTTAGTTAATTTGGTACTACCCTTAGTTATGCTATTCTTAAATGCTTGCAATCATATTACATTCACCCGCTTGCAGAGTACAACATACATCTTCCTTGAATCCTCGCTACTCCAATTCCAACTCCAACAAAGGAATAGTTCATGCTGTAGACCCCCCTCACTCCACCTACCCCCTCACCCCTTGTTCTCGGATGCTGGTCCGTGTGATATCTACTTTCCCTCGGTGATCGGAGCTGATATTTGCTTGAAGGCTCACGGCTTCACTTAAGTCATTCTTGAGGCAACACAGAAGAATAATATCCACATATACTGTGCCTTGCATCACCTGCCTTGCGCAGTTCTTCGCTCAAAATTGATGGCAAATTTCCTGTCGTGATACCAGTACTAGTTTTCTGGATTTCTGGGTCGACATATTTGAATAATCGCCAGTATTATCATCGGTATGCCGGTGCCTAGCGTCAGGCCGATCGCCAATTTGTCACTCCGACTCAAACCTCCACCATCGGATGGACTTGCCGTTGATGTTGTCCGGCGGGTGGGGGTAATTGGTAATGTTGGCGTTGAAGTTCTTGTCTGGGTCTTGAAAGCCGTACCTGCCGTTGACGTTGATGTTCTATAACATGTTAGCATTAGCGCCCACTCAGAAGTTTCTTACCACCAGAAAAGGTGATCATACTCTGTTTGGGTCGAGGATTGGACTACGATGTTTAGATCATTACAGTGCGGGAGGGGCGCCTTATCTGTCAAAGGCTGATTATCCATGACCCCCTTTGCGGTGTCCCCGTCATTCACAACCTCGCCGTCGCCCCCAATCAAAAAGCACGTAAGTACCACAGAAGCCTCGTCATCTTGGTGCAATGTTAAACAATAACAACGCTCTTGCCCTTTTCCGATATCGTCAGTGTTGGTCCATTCACCTGTCGTATCAAATATTTGGTACGCGTTGGTGGTGGTATTGAATTTTGAGAAGGCCTGCTCGCATTCAGGGCTGTTGGACCAGAAGTCTCGTTCCGAAGTTATCGAAGAATTGCCGCAGATGGGGGTATAATTGTTCGTAACGAAGGTTATCTGCCAGTTACCGAACTGATCACCATTCGTGCCGGTGCTGGCAAGGGAGGGCCCTGCTGCTGTAGTGAACCGTGTGAACAGCAAGAGGCAAGCGAATAAGCACTGAATCTCAGCATGAGCAGTGCGTTTTCAGAAAGCACTCGAGTCTAAGCGAACTTACGAATCCAAAGCAGGATCTCCACATAGCGAGCTGCTCAGAGAAAGTTCTCCACATTACAGACAGGGAAAGGGCAGAGAGGTTCGATTCAGGCAGGTGTGGGGTTGATGGGGTTAAGAGCTAACTAGCCATTTATGCAAAAGCAAATAACAAGCCTCCGCAACTCGGTAGGCTGTGCCGAACCTTACTACGTCGTGGCACAACGCCAATCGATAAGGTTGGTGTTAGCCTCGCCTGGCGTTCTTTTCTGCGCCTCATATATCCTGAGCGGATCGGTTCCGATGCGTAATTTCCGCTGGGTGAGGAAACGGCCATCAAGACCTCACTGGTCACTGTATACATTGTGTGGTTTTCGTATACAGATGGGCTCATCAACTGCAGTTGTGCTATTTCCGGAAGTGAGGCTCCTTCAGCTGCTCCACTCAACGAGACGCGCGTCCTAGTTAGCCAGCAAACCCTTGCCCTCGGAAACTACTAAAAAGATGAGCTTCGCTCCAAGATCTAAAGTTTAAGCAGATTTAAGGCGATAGTCTAGTAGCCGTGACGGTGAGTAATTGTGACATAAGGAGTAAATAAGAGGAAGAAAGTGTCTAGAGAATTTGAGATGAAGAAAATAGCAGCACTGGCATTCAGGGAAGCGCACGCGGGATGATCCAATAGAAAGTCTTCTCACTTGCGATGCATCATAACGGTTCAACTTTAACTTGTTTCCGTCGTCTCATCGCGTCACCACCGTCACCACCGCCATCGCCGCCATGCTCGAGAGTCCTCTGGTTTCCCTCGAGCCTTTGAGCGTCTGACCTTGTGACATTCAGTGAAGGAGGAGATAAGATGCATTAGATGAGATTAGATTAGATATGCAAGATGCAATTGCACGCCTTTTAGGGCTTAGATTGTGTTGTTTCGCAAACACTTGCGATCTCGCTTACCACCCTGGTCGCCGATCCACCAAGTTGACACCTCGCTAATCAATCTGTGAGAGTCTGTCATGTGTCCAAACCCGGATCCTCCCTTATAATATAACTATGGCCACTATACCCGAGACGCACTTTTACAATCCGTTATTCTTGCTAGTCCCAGCATTAGTATTACTCCAGCTATCTTCATATACTGTACCGAGCATAATGACTCCGACACCATCCTCTATTGACAGGTAATTCCACTTTAGATGGCTAGTGCAGATCATGACAGCTTCGGAATACATGGACAGGTTATTCGCGATAATATCCGTGTTGGGGTTGAACTTCAGGGCCTGTACCAGCACAAGTGAGCAAGAAGTATAGGGAGGTTGGGCGAGTTAAAGGGTGGGCTTAGTGGGAAAATGCCTCGTAATATGGGTTTGTTTAAAGTGTATTTAGAACCCAATTCGAGGGTACTGACAGCTTTTACTACATGGACACTGGCCTGCTGATGCTGACCAAGGCACAATAACCGTTGGACAGACTCAGCGTTAACTACTAACGTCCGAACCACAGCGGCAAGTACAGTATATTTCAATGTCAGATGCTACTATATGGAAGAATGCAAAAGTGTTCTTCCCTTATCCTCATGCGCGTTGACGACTCCATATCTTGAAACGGCCCAATATCAAACTTGGGCACGCAGTATTGGCGTCGTTCGACAAAACATTGAATACGTTCACACATCCTATAGAATGGCTCGGAACAGCCACTTTTGACCACCATTACCAAGCCGTCACTTCAGGCCGCAGATCAGGCACAGTACGAGAGCGAGTATACACCTCGGCGGCGAACAGGACCAGACGAATCTCAGAAGCAAAGACGGCGGCGAAAGCTGAGTGGGAGGCCGACAAATGGAGTAAACATCACGGCTACAGGCTGAAAGGCAAAGCTGGAAGCAAGAGACCCATCCCAATGAACAGTGTGAAGCCTCTGGCAGCCAGGTTCTACCGACTGAAGTCCGGACACGCGCCAGTGGGCACGTACCTAAAACGGTTCGGACACCGAGACGACGATAAATGCTGGTGGTGCGGCGGCGGAGGCAGGACGGCGGCCCAGACGCGGGAACATCTCTTCCGCCACTGCAGCCGATGGAAAGACCAGCAGAAAATGCTCTGGAAAGAGGTGGGAAAAGCGACTGGGTGGAGAACAGGCAGATGCCGACACGTGCAAGTCTCTGAGCTGCTCTCCATGGAGAAGTGCGATAAAGCGGTGATGGACTTCCTGGCCGCTACTGATGTCAGGAAGTTCCCGCCCAAAATGGACGGAGGAGTAAGAGCCGGCGGGCAACGGGCGGAGGAACAAGAGCCGGCGGGCTCCCCTTGATTTCATCCCTTTTCCTTTGTATTCTATTTGACCGCGTTGCAGATGCTTTCTTTTGTCAGAAGGGGACGACGGGTAGCAGGAGTGGAGCTCCGCCATCTAGCCGGCCAGCCCGGAGGCGGAGGGGATTAATGGGCTATCATACTCTAAGTAGAGTGAATACAGTATGATTAAAACAAAACAAAAAAAGCCGTCACTTCTGACTATCCGAACATCAGTCATTTATTTTTGGTTGAGTTACGGAAATTAATTAACTAGAATGTACATATACTTATGTACTATGAACTTCACCACGACCACATGCAGACAACCGGTTGAGATAATGGGACCAATTGTCACTTCTTGGTCTAGTCCTAGCTCTAGCTTCTCTACATTCATTACCAGCTTCTTCCATAACTGTAGCTTTAGGCTCTAGCTCTAACTTTAGGCATGTAGCTGTTATAGATGTACATGAGCCGGATGTTAGAGCCCTAAGAATTGTGACTACTCTTTTAGACTTTGCACTTTACTCTTTCCTTCCCTACGCATCTTGGATCTTCTCTCTGTACCATAGTCTATGCACACGGTTCTCCCATTCCATATCGTAACAGTAGCTTACTTGTTCATCCAAAGAGCCACGACAATGGAAGCGTAAAAATCATTGGGGGAACATGTCGAGCACGGGATTGGCGGGGGGACAGTTTTGGTCACTCACAATTGGTATTGGATGCATCGCGAATTTCCCCGGGAAGCTGTCGAGCCTTCACATGCACGAAAGTCTGAAATGAATTAGTATCTTTGGGCCCCAATTCGAATGCGCAGCGATATTTCCAGCTTTCTGGCAGGCAATCGCTGCACACAATTAGGTTGTACATTAGCCTCCATGGTATTCGAATTCCCCGGGGGACTTATGTTCTCTGGCACGATAACTCTAGGTTCCTAGCCTGTTAAATTCTGGCTTCTCTGCCGGTGATCCTGGCCCGGGATACTGTGGTTCGTGCTCAGGAAGAATGGACTGGCAGGAAGCTTTGGGAACTGGAATGCACTCTGATGGCTAAGGATCTAGCTCGAAGGCCATCGGAGCTGAGGCGGGAGCTATGGCGGGTACTAGATTAGGGGCTTGGTACGGTTCCTAATTCCCCGTGAGCCTCGGGCTTGGTTCGGTGCCTATCTCCGTCCAAGCCTCGGGTGTTGCTATAGTACGTAGGGAGAACAGTGTGTAGATTCTATGATACAGAGAGTCGAGAGAAGGAGAGAGACTCGATTTATATACAGAGGTCCATCGGAAACTTTGATGCTTCGCCACTCCCTGAGCCTCGGGCTTGGCAGTACGTACCATCATGTTGTGGCTGATCTGTGGCTGATTGTGGCAAATGGCAATAATCAAACTGAGCTTGAATTCAAATCCAAAATCGCCAGTCCATGACTTTGTTTCTGATTATATAGTGCATAAAATGTGCAAAATTATGCCCTCTTTCATCTCCAAGTCACAGATTTACGATATCCGTAAGCAGTTGTAGATAAACAGCATTATCAGTGCAATTTTGTGCAGCCGCACTGTGGCTATTATTGATGTAGTAAAACAAAGACCGGGAAGTGGAATTGAGCAGCACACTTGGGATGTGTACTTGGGAAGCGCATTTGCAATTGCAGGAAAGCGGACTTATGAGGTGGAGCTGTGAGTAACGGAAAGCGAAGTAAGAGGATATGAACATCTTCAGATCCATGCTATTCATAAGCGGCTTGCAAATTTCGAATTTTTGAAGCAGGCTGGAGCCAAGCACACCTAGGAGCATGCAGGTGAGCCAGGTCCCGAGCCAGCTAGAGGTGGTAACTCTGGGCTAAACGAACTGGACTCGACGGGTTCCGCCCCAAAAGGTGGCGAAGCTGCCACCGTACTATACCGGCAATTGCGGATGATACGTCAGCGGTCAGGACGAGTGTTTGTATCTCCCGATCAAATACACGTGTCAGGGTCAGAACCACATTGTATCAAAGATTTTTTGCTGTCAGAACCCAAAATAAGGTGCTCAGTGCGGGGGCTCCAAAGCTACTGCGGATTTTGGGCTCTCAATATAGACAATGCCCCAAAAATCGACATCATATGTGGATATGTATTATCTCTATATTGTGTCAGTCACTACCTGTATCTTGAAAACTATAGGTCAGATAAAAAAGTGTATCATCCGCAATTGCCAGTACAGTATCTTGTATATATTAACCCTACGTACGGGTAAGCGAGATAGACTCGGAGGCGAGTTAGTGGCTAGAACCCATCAATTCGAACCTTAATGATCTATAGGCTTGTGGAGAATGGTCACTGTCATTGTGGATTCATCCAACAGAACCTTATATGAGCATCCGCCACTGCCGCCCGCATCAACCGTCTCCAATCATCTGTCGGCCAGCTTCTAGTGTGTACATGTCTACCATCTCTCTAGCCATCTTTCAGCCAGTTTCCGGCGAGTATATCTCTACAGTCTCTCCAGCCATCTCCTAGTCGTGGTCGCCCACCAGCTCCCGTCTCCAGTGTTAGCAGCGGTTCGAGCCAGCCCGGTTCGGGCAACGAATTGATTGGCTCAGAGGGTGGGACCGGTTCGAACCGGTTCCTAGATGATTCGAAATGATTGTGCACCTTGAGATTGGGGTTCCGGTGATGACGAGCACTATTCAAAGAGACCGCCAGAGCCAGTAGGACTAGACAGTTCCAATGATGCGTGGGGCAGTAGATCCAGAGGTTCTGTGGGGAGTGTGCCTAGCGGTAGAGAAAGGTCTAATTCAGTGACAGGATCATCATCGAAAGCATTGGATAGTATACCCTCCAAGGGATCTTGAGACATTTTGAGGTGGTGGCATTATGGAACGAGTTTTACTGTCCTCTTGGAGTTAGGATGGGTTGATCTTATATCTATTCACAAGCTCTCGCCTTGCCAACAACCACCAACTATGAACCGGTTCGAACTAATTCCGAACCAGGTTTCAGACCTGATATGAGCTCGCTGCAACTGATGGTAAGGGACCTGTATTATCTCGAGTTTTCCTTCTTCTCTTCTCTCTGTATATTAAGCCTATACACGCTCACGGTTCTTCCCTTCATATGCGCAACAGAACGGCAAAATCTAGTACGGAGAATAGAACACCTATTGGCACTTAAAATAAATGGGCAGTGTTTGGGTATTCAGAAATGGCGGTCAAAAATGAACCGTTCGGAAGTCAAGCCGCACATCCTGTTGCATGAACCTGACCGAGCTGAACTTCAGCTGAGCTGATGTCAAGGCACACAGCCGGTAGGGCATAAGGCACCCAACTACCTTGTATATATCTCGCGTCTTTCTCCTGCTCTCCAGTCTCTGTACCTAAGTCTATTCACACGGTTCTCCCCTCCATATTTCAACATATCTTATTGCATGATAGGTCTCTGCCATCTTATGGCCGGAGATGACTCTCGTATGGCCGGAGGTGAGTCTCGTATGACCGGAGATTGCTGTCGGCCTGAAGGGTCTATACATAGATGCGTACGCACGCATTCACACTTGTACTCGTATATATATGGCCTTGTGGCACTCTTAGATAATATACAATCAAGCTTCTCTAGCATCACTATTTCAACATATCTCAGATTGAGGAGAGCGAGTGATTTTCCGTGCCGTGCATGAAACAGTCATAATCATTATTCGTGCCCAGTCTACCCGCTAAATGCTTCATTAAACTACCCAAAACTTGCTGCCCAGCTCTATATATCATCCACTGAAAACAAATTTTCTACTAGAAAGTAATTGGTTTCAAATCAAGTATTTGTGACCGTATCCGACCATATCCGCTAGCGGGTTATCAGGCACCAATTTTCTAGCAAAGACAAAAATTTAGGCAAGTTAAACGACAACCCGCAGGCGGTACTGTGCGCCAGACAACACCTGATGTGAAAACCCGGCCCATTCCCAAACACACCAGAGGAAACAGCGGAGTACGTATAAAGGCGTGAAGGCGGACGATATTTGAAGCAGTCGGGTAGCCCAAAAATCAGAATGATAACCAAAAGAAGATACGGCCTGATAAAATGTCCTCAAGGAAATGGAAACGGCTCTTCAAGGTCGTCGCTGTCGTCGGAAGTGACCATTGTCGGAATCAGCACTCTGTTCGGCTCCAAATCTGAGAAACAGAATTACAAACTCTAATTTCCTCTTTAACTTGGGCAATATTGATAGCCAATTTACCAATATTGTGGTAGTTGAAATATGTGCCGGCGTCGAGAAGTCGCTCTACGGTTGCGACGTTCCTTGATCTAACGGCTGTCGGGATGGCCACCGTAAGGAGCGCGCATGGTTACATACATGCGCGGTAGTTACATACATCCCGTGGAGCACCGGAAGCCTCGGAAGCAACACGTGGCCTAATTCAACGCCGTAACTACCCATGCACTGAAGCCGTGACGTCACCATTCGAAACGCAGGTCAATTTCTCGCTTCACAGGGAGTCATACCCAGACGGCAGGGTCGATTATTTCCATCTTTGCTTCCCTTGGGAAGACATATCATCCAGTTTCCTCAACCCGCTACACCTCCTTCTATCTCAGCCTACGGAACAACAGAAGCGGTAAAATTACACAGTGAGAATTTTTTGAAAACGGGCGCAACCACCAGCCAAAATTCAACCAAACGGAAACTTGCGTTTCACCCGATGATCTTGGTACGATCGCTTATCTTGCATGACACGTGTCAGATAAGCGAAACGTCATCTCCACCCTGCATCCCAGTCCACCGGTAACCAACCAGACTACTCGTACTAAGGCGGTCAAAAATAGTTGGCGGATTTCATGTGCCGGACAATGTGCCACCCACGTCAATTCTTACGGCGGGTATGGGTCGAAGAGTTTTCTGTAGAAAAGGTTAATGCGCTTATGTCCTCTGTATTTACTAGACTTAAGCAATGTAGAGCGGACGGTGAGGAGAATCAACTTTCGTGGGTAAGGAAATTCGAATTCGTGGGGCGTCGCCAAGAAATCTACCCGCCAGATATTTTTGAGCGCCTAAGTACATGAACCTTGACTCGGTTTAGTATTTTGCCACCCCCCCCCAACTCGCACTAACTCAAAGACCTGACCAGCGACAGTAACTGCTTGTCTAGTTCAGCCGACACCTGTAAGCGCCGCTAAGACCATAAATATGCCACGTACGTTCCTTTCCATTCTACCTTCTGACCTGGCCTCGTACCCTGGCCCTTGATCTCACGTGATTTTATACTAACCGAAATTATGTCTGATCCAAATTGAGATCATGAAAAAAGTGAGGTGAGAGGGCCTGGAGACATCACTCCACCAAAAATTCAAATTACCTCCAGAGAACTGAGCTTTTGGGAAGGATTAGTTTACAGCTACCTGAGTCAATGCCGAGTTTTTTTAAAAATCCACCACATTTGCACTCACTGCAGCCTTAACCCAAACTTGATCCAGCTTAACCCGGTCACTCTCTATAACTTTACACATATAGTTTTATCCAACTTGCTTTGAGCCCCATACAAACTCATTTTCCCTTATTCTAAACTCTTCTTTCCCAGCAAATCCGTTACAAATCCATGGTATTGAGATTTTCACCGGATTGATGAGATCTTGACCCGGTTGACCCACGAACCTTTGTGTAGAGCAATGTCTCCAGGCTCTCTCACACCTTCTTTACCCCTGCCACACTATTCCCTTTTTATCACTTCCACTTCCATCCATCTTCTTCGCCAACCGCACCTTCCCACTCCCGACAACCCCACCTACAAACCCCTTCGTACATCTCAACAACTACCGCACCTCCCAAAACCTCAGCATCCTCACCCCCGCCTACACCGCAGTCTTCCAAGCCTCCCTCGCCGCCTTCCCCGCAACCTATACCTCCCCAACTGACCGCTTCTTCCTCCCCTACATCACGCATCACAACTTCGAATATAACCCGCACGCACTGAGTACGACATCATGGCGGCGACTGGAACAGCACATGTGGGACCGCAACAACGTGGCCGATATAGCTGCCACCGAGCAGGCTCGCATGCAGTTTCTTGCCGCGTTCAGTCAAGAGTTTAGAGACTACTTTGGGTACGGGGAGGATGAGTAGTGAGGGGGAGGCTGGGAAGTGGAAGTTGCTGTGTGGGGTGTTGGATGTAGATACTGAGGATCTGGCGGCTACTAGGTGCCAGTACAAGCTGGCGCTGGCAGGGATTCATGTCAATATCTTTGATCTGTTGCAGCATGTAAGGACTGGTGCGGCGGGGCTGGTGAGAAGGTTTGGGAATGTGAAGGAATTGGCTAGGTATTCGAAGAGGAGGGGGAGGATATTTCCCAGGGAGCAGGCGAAGGGAGGCGCGTTGAGGGTTTTGCTGAGGGTTTTGTTTGGGTCGGGGCGGGGGGGTTGATTCGGTGAATGGTGCGGAATCGTTGGAGGGGATGCCAGGATAGTACGACTAACTTGGCGCTGACGGTGCATCAAGGCCAATGTATTCGGTTATTGGTGGGTAGATAGCATACAGATGTAAACATGGAGGCGAGTAATCTTAGGTGGAAGATAAAGAGTAAGATATTTGGTAAGGATCTTAGTCTTTGCGATCCGTCGATATAAGATTGCAAAGGCACCAACTTTCAGCCAAGGAGCAGTTTCTCCGTTAATATATATACACTGAAACCACTGCCGCAGACATGACTGATTCCCGAGAGTTCTGTTGTGACACAACCACAATCCCTGACAGAGCTACAATGCCATCACTAGGGAAATACGAAATCACATTTGCGTTGTTTGTCCATCCTTTTGACATTTATAGTGGTGTTGGGCTGCGATGGTAAATGGTTATACAAGATTCACTACCGGAGAAACATGATGGATTAAGTTCGGTACGGTATGCCTCATGAAAGTAAATCGAGTAAGACACGGGGTCGATTCGCATGGAATATCACTCAAAGGCATATTTGAGACAGAAACCCTAACCTCCGGAGTTTTTGCTCTCTCCCGGTGGGGCATAGTAGGGCGACACTACTGTAGCTTAAGGTCCCGGCGGCAACGGCAGTGACGGCAGTAACAAAAGGATTGCATTATCGCAACCGGGGCAGATCCTGGGAAGGAGCCTCTGTGGATACTAATCGAGACCTCCCAACATGAAGCTGTCTCTGTTTGAAAGGAAGCAGCAGCAGAGTTTCTAGAGACCGAGCTTAGGTGAGCAGTCCTCTGTCACACTTCATATCCTATCGGTTTGTGGAAATGGGCGTTGCCAAGCAGCACACAGTTTGAGACTACAGTTCAAAAATTAAATCTAGCCTATGATTACGTAGGGTTGGATGAGGAAATTGTATACCCTGGCCCAGAGTATGGTTGTATCACTAATATGTAGGCTATGGTTAAATTTAATTGTTAACCCCACCTATTGTAACCCCTATCATACATAAAATATGTGAATCACGTGTTTTTGGAAACATTCAACAAACATGACAATAAACATGTAAAATTAAGGTGATAGAGAAATATGTGAATAAACATGTGAAAAACATGTGAATAACATGTCAACCGCCCTGTGAATAAACATGTGAACTGCCATGTAAATAACGTGTGAATAAACATGTAAACCACCATGTAAATAGTGTGTAAATAAATATGCGAACCACCATGTAAATAATGTGTGAATCGCCATGTAAATTTGGCTAGCAAACATGTATATCACTGGTTTCAAATCATATAGTGGACAGTATCTAGACCCGTGATGTAGCAGTTGATTCATGAATGTACAATCCCCATAACATCCATTACAATGTATTCCCTCCACCGGAACTCTGATCATGAGCCCATACACTAGTATGATGTCAGTGTGAACACTGGTGCCCACCTGAACAAACAAAGTTAATAGCAGAGGTATGCAACAGGTATGCGTGTAAGATTGCTGCAGCTGTAAACAGATGATTTGTGATCAATTTGCAATAATACGGCTAAGATCTTGACTACCTTGTCTACTCACACAGTATATGCATTGAAAGTTACATTCAATCGATGTTAGTTATGTTAAAGATCACATTCTGTGGCTGCCGGTGTTCGTATTGGCGATTCTAAGTTAGCCCTCGGGCTCTTCGCGACGAGCTGCATCTTGAGCTGCCACCTGGATTTTCTTTAGTCGCTTCTTTTCTGCATTCTTCTGCACAGTTGTCAGCTTAGGAACTTTGGAAGCATGCTGACCATTTTCCGCTGTATGCTGGGTGGCGGCTCGTCGTTGTCACTTCGGCTTTGCCTTGGAATAAGCTCGAGCTCAGGGCCGTTATTCCCATTGCCGATGTCGGGAAGTGGCTGGGCAGTAGCAAGGTTCAATTTGTCATTAGACTTACTAGGTCTTCCCCGCAGTTTGCGTGACAGAACTGGCGCCGTAATTCGGCTCTCAGGCTCAAGCCCATAGACCTCTGTAGTTACGCCGACAAACTGGAGACCCGTAAGCTGTAGGTTCTTTGGCTTGAGGTTAGTCAAGATGTCAGCCATGAGCTCAGGATCGACAGTTGGCGTTGTTGATGTCGACATAGAGACTGCACTACCTTTGTGCAAGGTTGTGGGTGTCGGAGGCAGTGTGGACTTTGGCGTAAACACCACTGGAACTAGAAGCTCGGATTTACCAGGTAAAGGAGATGGAGAATGATCCTCGTTCCAACCGGACTAAACAATGCAGTGAGCTTGGTTCATAGTGAGGGGCAGATCTATACAATTGACAAAGCCACACATCCATCGTTAAAAAAGACTTTTCCCCCCAGAAACTCATCATGAAGTACCGACACGCTGTCTTGGCCCTTGCCAACAATCTTATCTTGGTACCTCCCATTACCAATAGTAGCCTTGTACCACAGGTTCTTATTATTATCGACGGGAGTGCCAGTAGCAGTTGCAATGTATGCTCTGAGATGATCGTAAGTGAGACCACCCGCAGGTCAATTGCTGCACAAGTAAGGGTTACCTTGTCACGACGTGCAATGAAGCTTCGAAAGGATTTGGCATCATTGATCACAGTAGCCTTCTGACACCATTGATATGCATGGGGCCCACCCAGAGACTCCCAAGTTGACACTGCCCAAAGCATGCCTTGAATGCGCACAACAAAGGTCTTCTCCAGGGGACCCCTCGAGGGCAGAGACGGATATCTGTATATGTAAATTATGAGCGCTAACTTGACCTCATAGTAGGTGCATATGTGCTTTAGTTACTTTTGTTGAGATCAATCGAGTACGAATAGAGATATTGAATTGACTATCGTACAAAAGTGATTGTCTAAAGAGCAAAGAGAGAGAGAAATACAGGCAAATATATGGGAAAGAAATCATCTCAATCACTAAGAGCGAATCAACAAGAGAAAGCACTAATCAGAAAGCACTAATCAGACCAGAGGCTCGTGGGGAAATAGCTTCCACACCAAGCCCGAGGATGGCGGAGAAATTGTCTCCGTACCAAGCCCGAGGCTGGCGGGGAAATAGCTTCCGCACCAAGCCCGAGGATGGTGGAGAAATAGTCTCCGTACCAAGCCCGAGGCTGGCAGGGAAATAGGCTCCGTACCAAGCCCGCTAAGTCTCGTGCATATCTTAGTCCCAATGGCCTGCGGGCCAAATCCCTTAGTCAACACTCCCCCTTTGGCCCAAGGCGTTCCAAACAAAGTGGACAAACCAATTAGAAAGGGCAGAAGAGAAGAGAAAACAAACGAAGGCCATGAAATCCTCCAAGTCCCAAATAACCTGTTGACAAAAGAGAAAGAAAGATAGGGAAAGACCTGAACCCTAACAATGAAACACTCCCCGGAGACCAAATCCAAATCCAAGTCCTAGTCCTCAGAAAACATTCACATCAAATGAAGTCCTGCCCAAATCCCATATCCGAAACAATCTACCCAAGACACATCCTTCACAAACTCTCAAAGTCAAAATCCATGTACACATCCTGAAAGTCATAAATCGCTGTCGTCATCTAAGTTGCAGGGTCGAAGGTACGCAATGTACGGCTCACAATAGAGCTTCCTATCCTCACCATGAGGAGTCTAGACTTCGGGGATGCATCGCCAAAATTGCCACCGCCGGTCTCTTGGGGTCCACTGTCCCGAATCGCATAACTGTGCGTCGCCCGACATCGCCCAAGTATCCGCGGTCCATAACCCGCTAATTGAAGATATTTTGAACAGCACACTGTATTTCCGAAGGATGTTGATATAAGGAGTAGTTGACATCAACAAGTAGTCGACACGAGGAGAGGTGGCCGACACGAACGAGTAGTCGACACAAAGATAGTAGAAGGTGGAGTAGTAGATACGAGGAGGGATCGTAGATACGCTGTTTGAGGTTGCATGGTACTCGAGACTTCGAAGGTGCTCGAGGCTTTGGTAATACTTGCGGCCGGACGGTATAGTTGACAGTACGAGAGGCAGTTGACGCGATGTCGGCACAACGAGAGGTAGTCGACACAAAGCCGACAGAAGAATGTAGGGGCACGCAGTCAGCCCAAGGAAGGTAGAGGACACGCAGTTGACTCAAGAAATGTAGGGGACACAGAGTCAACCCAAGGAAGGTAGAGGACATGCAGTCGACTCAAGAAATGTAGGGGACACAGAGTCAACCCAAGGAAGGTAGAGGACATGCAGTCGACTCAAGAAATGTAGGGGACACAGAGTCAACCCAATGAACAGGGGACACGCAGTCAACCCAATGTTCGTGGACGATGCTCGATGCATTTGGAGGCAGCGGAGGTTCGGAAACGATAAAGGTACTACTATTAGGCGTCGATTCGATCCACTACATCACAAGGCAGATGAGAAATGATAAACAAGTTCTAAGAGTGGTCGACTTGATCCACTGAAACACAAGGCAGAAGAGAGACGACAAACAAGTACTAAGAGAGGTCGACTCAATCCACTGAAACACAAGGCAGAGGAGAGACGACAAACAAGTACTAAGAGAGGTCGACTCGATCCACAGAAACACAAGGCAGAGGAGAGACGACAAACAAGTACTAAGAGAGGTCGACTCGATCCCGGCAGAACTCAAAGTGGCGGGCTCCAAAAGGACAAGGTCAAAATACGAGACTTTAATAGCTGGCAGCGCTTCAGAAATGATAAAACTAATAGATGTTGATTCCAAAAGAACTGAAAGCGCCGGGCTCATAACCTGTTGAGATCAATCGAGTACGAATAGAGATATTGAATTGACTATCGTACCAAAGTGATTGTCTAAAGAGCAAAGAGAGAGAGAAAGACAGGAAAATATATGGGAAAGAAATCATCTCAATCACTAAGAGCGAATCAACAAGAGAAAGCACTAATCAGAAAGCAATAATCAGACCAGAGGCTCGTGGGGAAATAGCTTCCGCACCACGCCCGAGGATGGCGGAGAAATAGTCTCCGTACCAAGCCCGAGGCTGGCGGGGAAATAGCTTCCGCACCAAGCCCGAGGATGGTGGAGAAATAGTCTCCGTACCAAGCCCGAGGCTGGCGGGGAAATAGCTTCCGCACCAAGCCCGAGGATGGTGGAGAAATAGTCTCCGTACCAAGCCCGCTATGTCTCGTGCATATCTTAGTCCCAATGGCCTGCGGGCCAAATCCCTTAGTCAACAAAGTGAACCCGGAAAGTCTGGTATCCGAGAGCATGGTTTTCCCGAATATTGGCTTAAACTCGGAAACTAACAGAAACATTCGCGAAAATGTCTTTAATCCCGTAAAATAGTGCCAATTCGCTAATGGGACTCTTAAGTTTACGAACGGGCACGATTCGTCTATCGGACGGAAGATATGTCATGGCCGCAAAAGGCCGCAAGAGGCCGAATACCATATGATTGCAAACAAACAAAATACATGATAAAGGCCAGCCCACACCCAACTATAACAAAGAGTTAAAGCAACGCTTGACGTGCACCGCTTGAGCCCAGCAACACGCAGATAATGTGATGAGTGGAGATAATATTAGAGATAGTGGTCCCCGGAGTGGATAAAGAGAGAGTCAAATGCCCAGTCCAACCTCTGCCTATACCCCGGCCGACCTCCACTAGATTAGCTCCGAATTTTATCTAACCATTTCCGCTAACGGTCTACTATATACTAATCTTTCCAGTAAAGATAAAATTTCGGCGAGTATTGCAAGCGGCTCTGTGCGTCGGACAACATTGGAACCTGGACGAAGAAAACAACGGATTGTGAAATGGCGAAAGTGCGACATTGTAAGAAGAGTCGGTGGCCCAGAAATCAGTACAATTAACCAAATGAAGCCAAGGTGAAATAAACGTCCTTATGCAGAAGGAAAGTACTCCACGTTGTTGTCGCTGGCGTCGGTATCGTCCTAGTCGGAACCGGCGGTCGGTTTAGCACCAAACCTGACAAGCAAATTTATCATCTTTACGTTTCCTCGCTTTTCGGCTATTTCGAGGGGCGATATGTTGCAGCTGCCACGATCATTGACATTTGCGCCAGCTTGGAGAAGTCGCTCTGTGATAGCTACATTTCCGGAATATGCAGCATTCTGGATGGCAGTGGCAGCATAGCCTTCACAATTGGCAGCAGGAGCATTGACATCGGCCCCAGCTTCGAGAAGTCGTTCTACAATTGTTAAGTTCCCTGATCTCACGGCTGCCTGGATGGCAGTACTGCCCCGGATGGTAGCTGGGGCATTGAAATTTGCCCCAGCTTGAAGCAATCGTTCTATAGTTGCTAAGTTTCCAAATGCTGCGGCTGCCTGGATGGCAGTATGGCCTTCTATGGGAGCGGCAGGTGCATTGACATCTGCCCCAGCTTGAAGAAGTCGCTCTACTATTGCTATGTTGTCTGACTTCACAACGGCCTGGATGGCAGTAGAACCTATTTTAGAAGCAGCAGCATTGACATTTGCCCCGGCATAGAGCAGTCGCTCTACGACCGCTAAGGCCCCCATGGCCGCGCCAGCCTGGAGGGCGGTATAGCCCCTTCCGGCAGCGGGAGTATTCACATCTGCCCCAGCTTGGAGTAGTCGCTCTACGACCGCTAAGGCCCCCATGGCCGCGCCAGCCTGGAGGGCGGTATAGCCCCTTCCGGCAGCGGGAGTATTCACATCTGCCCCAGCTTGGAGTAGTCGCTCTACGATAGCCAAGCCCCCCAAGGCCGCGCCGGTCTGGAGGGCGGTACTGACCTTTCCGGGAGCAGGACCATCCACGTCTGCCCCAGCTTGGAGCAGTCGCTCCACGATAGCTACGTTTCCTAAGCTTGCGGCGGTTCGGAGGGCGGTGTAGTTGCTACCGGGTTTAGGAGCATTTACATCTGCCCCTGCTTGTATCACTCGCTCTATGATTGCTAAATTTCCTGAAAGTACAGCGGCCTGGATGGCGGTATGCCACGGTTGTGAACTAGAAGCATTGACATCTGCTCCAGCTTGGAGCAATCGCTCTACGACTGCTAAGTTACCTGATCTCGCGGCAGCCTGGATGGCGGTAGAGCGCTCTTCGGGAGCAGGAGCATTGATATGTGCCCCAGCTTGGAGCAGTCGCTCTACGATTGCTAAGTTTCCGGATCTCGCCGCGGCCTGGATGGCAGTATAGCTACCATAGGGAGCAGGAGCATTGACATTTGCGCCTGCACGGATTAATAAATCGACCATACTGTACTCTCCGTGAGACACTGCAAGCTGCAACGGGGTCCATCCGTCACCCGGGACCACACAATCTCGAGCCTCAAGATCAACATGCTCCTCAAGCACACGTTCCATTTCTGACAGCGAGCCACTTCCCACTGCGAGATGCACGCTATTGGGCGTAAGACCACTACGGGAGCATTTATTAAACCCATGGCGCGAGCTGTCCCAAGATGGCTGCAACAGTTCTCGAATAAAATGAACTCGTTGAAATTGAGCTAGTTCGGCCGCTCGGTCGGCTTCTCTGCGAAATGTCGTCATATCCGTTCTGCTAGCAGTCTTACCGCCTGCGCTGATAATGTTCCGAATTCCAGCCGGGAGTCGGACAGGCTGAGGTGCCAGCTCCACAACGCGTTCGGATTCGGAAAACCCAAAATCTCGATAGCAGCGGCGGCTGTTCTCCGACAGGTAAGCGTCAGCATCCTATTTGACGGGGCATCGCGCGAAAGGGGCAACTGACCATCTAAGGGACGCATTAGATCGTGGCAATTCTTCATTGCAACGTGGACAAATGACTTTTAAGCGCCTACGATCAAATTCCGAGGGTGATGCGGTAATCCGAACCACGATATTCATGAGTATGATGGAGCCAGGAGACATAGTATGACACCACTTTGTGGATTGGACTAGGGCGCTAGTATCTTGATGTACCAAGTTGTACTTTTCTCGCATTATTCTATCATAGCCAGGAAGGCCCCGGAACATCAACTCAAGCAGATCGTGAAAGATCTGTTCACCGCATACAATATACAAGTCAGTTCGGCATCATCAAAAATTGAGGTCTCAAGACGGACCGTTGGCGAAGTGCAGAATAGGAATGGGATTGGCACAGTCCTTCCTAATGCATCCATGAGTATTATAGGCTTATCGTGCGCCCCAAAACCCCCTTCCCATGCATATCCCAATAACCTCGGCATCGCTGATTGCAAAGTATGTAACGTTCCATGGATCTCATTAACTTTCTTCTCGGTGGACATCACTGCAGCCGAGCAGGACTCGAATTTCTTTACTGAACGCATCATAACTTGTCTACAACATGTAAGTCTCCGTTTGCGAAATTCGGGTATTCAGCACCATGATCGATTTCGAGATACCCCAGCCAGACAATACCTAGTACTTCCGAAAGAGATCGAACAAAGTACTCACATCCCTAAAGTCGTAATGAAAGTCTCTAGCCCCTGAATATGCGTGGTCAGGTCTCTCTGGAGACTTTCCACCTCATCCCTCTTGAACATCCACTTCAACTTGAATAACTGCTCTTTCGTCGTCCGCGTGCCAACCTGTTTCATAAACGATCGGGTGTACTGTTCGATCCTCTTGGCAAGCGCATCTAACTTCTCACGGCAAAGCTTTAGTTGGTGGTTAACGCCATTAACTAGAGATCGTTCTGGTAGGGTGATTTCTCCATCGGATAACTGCGACCATTCCAGAGCAAGAGTTTGGCAAGTAAAGATGGCTCGCTGGAAGGACATCAGGGTCTCGAGAATTGCTTGAACTTCGTGTACGGCCCCCTCATTTTCCCTGAGTGCATGCACCACCTTCCAGGTGAGCTCCGTAACCGCTAAGAAGTCGCCGACTGAGAAGCCGAAAGGGACTGGCATGTTGGGTCTCTGCTATCTGGTGCGAGGTTTGAAGTGTTGGTTTTGAGTACGTTAAAAGACTTGAGCAACGGTGGAGATGGTCGAAGGCTGTGTTCACGAACTCGGTGATGCGGGGCTATGTTCTGTCGTGTAACCGTACAGCAGCACCGTATTGGACAGGGCAACGAGACATCCTTGGACGCTTTCTTTTTATCCGCTGTCGTCATACGTCATTAAATACTGGTGGCTATGCTGGAGCACGCACCTCTTTGTTGGTGAGAATGTGCGCGCAGTACTGCCAGAAGAACTCCCACGACAAGAGTTAGGAAACATAATTATGTTTTACCAACCCCCAACGGCTTTTTGTTAGGTACTAACCATAGGGAGGTTTTGTAAACTTGGTGCGCACTTCAATTGCACTTGTTTTCAAAGCACACCAGGCCCTAAACTGTGCTTGGTTTTTGGTCGGCACTAGCTGAAATGCTGTCAGGGGTCGAGGTTGGTACTCATGCAGGTCATAAAACAAAATCCATTGACTTAGTCATTCTTTGCACTGGTCTCAAGGTTGACCCCGGAATCCAACAAATATCGGGTTCCTCCCACATCTTGGGTTTACCTGTGCATGCACTTCAAGCACAGCCGAACTTAGGCATACACCCTACCTTCACAGCAAAGTTCGTAACCAGAAAGGGCCTCCAAATCATTATTGCCTGTCCCGAGTACCTTGCCCGTGGTTTTATGGTAATAGCCGCAGCTCTGACTAACTTAACTTTGCTGTTCCTTTGCGCTATGGTATTTATTGCCTGGCATCGCTTATCGGATTTTTATTTACGATCTGACTTTGCTTCCCGAATCAGGGGCAACTTCCGGGGCCGACGCCGCAGGTCCCAAGCGGAAGATTCCGGCTTAGGGTAGGGGTCCTGACCGCAGCAGAATTTTGTTCCATAACCGAGAAAAGCTTAGGCCATAAATTCCACCAAACATCACAGATCGCCGGTAACCGGGGATTATAAGGAGCCCCTAGTCGAAACAAGGAGGGTGACATGGAGATGACAAGAATTCCGATAGAGTACTCCAACGACAGGATATGAGAATCGAGAATTAGGCAGAGCAACACTCACCTAAACTTCAGGAGGTAAAACTATACCCTTCTTGGGTAGAGTAATTGACCAGATTTCATTTCTTCGAGTGTAGCCTTTGATGGCGGAGACAATGAGCAACCCTTGATTGCGCCACTAAGAATATCTATTCCATTTTAAGCAATATTCAGTAGAAGCTTCCTGAGCTCCGGCTGTTTCAGCGTTCGGACCCATAGTAACGCAATAAATCTGTGTGGCTCGGCACTTGAGACCCTTTCAGATCGCGCTTTACAATCCACAGTAGAGTAAGATCTTTCCCGATCTTTCGCCTAGTAGCTGTTGGTATCCGGGATTTGGGCATTATATGAGCACTCTGTAACTTATTCTGTGACCGCTGATTAAAGAAAGTACCCAGTTTGCTTCAAGGCTGAGAATCAGAACAATTTATCTTATGAGATTTTTGGTCGTCACAGTGAATTGTGTTGGGGCGCCCACGTTTCCGTGTTTAAGTATGCAGCAACACGTTTTAAGATATGTTTCGATTAGTCGTCTAACTCGCAAACAAACCCAACCTCAGACTGCCGGAAACCCTTGTACCTGGTACCCGGGGCGGAAGCATCGGTAATTAAAATTACTCAAAATGAAGGACGCCCAGCGCACAACTGAAGTAGCATCTTCCACTGTTACGACACAAGTGGTTTTTTGTGGCACCGTTTTTACAGCTAGTTTAATGCTTGCAAAATCAGCGTTGGCACTAAAATACAAAGTACTGTAGGTTGTGTTTGAAAGGGTCCGTGCATTGTTTCAGTGAAGCGAACGGCCTCGTCTTCCGTATTTACAACCAACAACCCACAGTCCCAGCCGTGAGGCTGTGAAACAATGCCGCATACGTGCGCCAGGCGACTATGTCCAGCAATTCTATCCAAAATAAGCTGCTAGCCACCATTCGAACTGACAACTCTCCTTGCCAGAAGCACAGGAACGAAGATGAACGGGTTAGTGAGAGCTTCTGCATAGCGGTCTCGATACCAGCAAATCTTATACGCTGACTTGAAGAAAAGATCGCAGCTCGAACCATGGCGGCGCGCTCATGCCCGGTATATTGCAGACCTTACGGACGCCGAGAAAATACTATTCAAGGATGCTACACTGGAAAATATTTTCTATAGTGCCAGCGCTGCACAGAAACTTGACGAAGAGAGCAACAGCTTTCGAGCAGCACTAAAATCGCTGGAACCATTATGCGAGTCGATTTCGCAATATGTAAGAGCCCTCGACATCTATTCTAGCACAAAGTCCCAGATATTAGGACCGATATGGGGCAGCATCCGGGTCCTGATATATGTGCGCTTCCAGATGTACACTGTCTACTAGGTCTTGGCGGCTAACGTGAGGTTGCAGATTGCCCGGGAGTACAACAAGTATTTCGAGAGACTTATTGCTATGCTTGGCCAGATAGGGGACATTCTACCGCGGTTCCGTGATTACGAACAGCTATTCCCCAGTCATCGGCGGCTTCTCTACTGCATATCTGACGCATATCTGGATATCATCACGTTCTGCGAGAAGGCAAAGTCGATATTTAAGAAGAATCAGAAGTGGAAGCGATCTTGGTTGCCCGGTAGTGTGACTATTCTTCGGGTTACCTGGAGACCGTTTGATCGGGAGTTCGGCGACATCTTGGGAAATATTCGACACCACCGTGATCTTGTGGACCGTGAGGCGGATGTTAGCCAAATGTGGTTAGCGAAGAGTAACATGGACTTAGCTAAACGGATTAGAAAAGGTATATAGTACTTGTGAGAAAGTTGAGGTCGCTGCTAAAAATAACTTTCTTAGATGTCAAGCGCCAGAGACTCTTGAAGCGACTTTCAACTGTTGATTACTTCAAACGCTTCAAAAGTTCTCAGAAGCAGCGATACGAAGGCACAGGAGCATGGGTTGTGGACTCCTCCGAGTTTAATAGCTGGTTCGAGGCAACGACATCATCTGGTCTGTGGTGTCACGGAATACGTGGGTGTCCAAATCTCAGAAACTTGAAAGTTTAAAATGCTGAACTTTCGCAGCTGGTTGCGGAAAGACCACTGCGACGTATGTCATTACCGTTGTCTAATTATGATATCTAGAGTCCGTGTGTCTAAATTGTCTATAGATCGGGAGTGATCAATTTTCTCCTATCAAATACGGCCGACCAAAACAGTGGGGTTTCGTACATTTATTGCGACTACCAAGAGGCCGAATCCCTCAAAGCTTCTGCAATAATCGGCACCCTCGTCAGGCAACTGCTTTCTAGATGGATGGATATACCAATCGACATTGAAAATCGAATGGAAGAGATTGTAGACCGGCACCCAGACTGCGAGGATATGCTAGGCTTGCTAGTGATTATGGCGAAGAAGTTTGCGACATTATATATAGTGATCGACGGTATCGACGAATGCGATCCGGAGCAGCGCGCAGAGGTGCTCACGGCATTTACAGAATTGTTAAACCTAGGACAACCAGTAGTCAAGATATTCACTTCGAGCCGCATGACAGAGGATATTCAACATGCATGTGAGAACTATGGTCTCATAAGGTTTACGGAGCAGACCATTGCCCCTGACATTTCTAGGGTTGTCAGGGAAACGGTTCGATCAAAGCTTAATAGCGGCCACCTCAAACTCAGAAATTCTGATTTGGCCGAATTGATAATTAGCAAGCTCATTGATGGAGCCGGTGGCATGTAAGTTCATACTCGTCGGTATTTTACGTCAATTGTTATACTAAATTAAAACCAGGTTTCTGTGGGTTGCCTTTCAACTGCAGGATATTCTGGCGGCGATATCAGATGACGAAATTCGTGAGGTCCTCAACAACCTGCCGAAAAACCTTCTAGAAACATACGAACGGATTTTGAAGAAAATCATTGCATCTGGACGTGCTTCCCTGATTCAGACGATTTTCAGGAGGATAATTTGCGCCAAAAGGCCATTGACAATCGACGAACTGTTAGAAGCCATTACTATCAACTCTCAGGATCGGACATTCCCGTTAGCCAGGATCCCAACACACGGTCTCAGAGTCGTTCAGGCCTGCTTGAATCTCGTCGTGCTGGATGATGACGACACCGTTCGTCTTGCTCATCAGACAATACAGCAGTTTCTCTGCACGCTCCCGGAACCTTCTGCTTTTCGATGCGACTTTGCACAGGCGAATAAAGAGCTCGGTGAGCTCTGCGTTGCCTATCTAGCCTTTTCGGACTTCGAGACCCAGCTTGTTCGGCAGGACCAAACTATGGAAATCCTGGCATCAGCAATATACAGTTGCCATCCGCTTCAGGCACAAACTGCAGCTGCAACCCGACTTTACAAACGCGTTCGTCGTGGGCAAAACAAGCAAAAACCACACTACGACTTCAACCACATGCGGCGCTTAAGTAGTAGCCCTTCAATAGAGATACGGCGGAAATATCGATTGCTCGATTATATTAGGGAGTACTGGTTCTTTCACACACTAGATCTTGCGCCTGATAATACAGCATTATGGCTCACATTTAAGAACCTTTTACTTTATAAAACTTTCCCCTTCGCGTTCAAGCCCTGGGGAAAAACGGTGTCTATAGGGAAGGTCCCATTCCTTTGGGCCATACATACCGGTCATGCAACAACGTTTCAGCATCTGTTCGGACCAGATCATATGCGAAGATGCTATCTGGAACACAGTGATGAACATCAAGAATGCTACGAAACTCGATTGAGGTTATTTTCAATGCCTTACTTTACAAGGCCGGATGTGGTTTTATTCTTTCTGACCATTCTTGTCACTTATCGTGAGCGGGCAGATTATTTAAAAAACCACTTTCGGCATGACAGCAACGCAAACGTCGGAGAAGTTCTCTCAACATTGGCGACGCGGAACGATAGTAGTGACCTGGTCAAGACCATATTCAATGACTGGGATGATTCAGACCTCTCACCGTTACACCGTGCTGCCCGGATGGGACATATGGCGATATTGCAGAAACTACTGGAACTTGGAGGTAACACCCAAGTTACCGGACGTCTCGGGCAAACACCATTGCACGATGCCAATGACCAGGAAGTTGCGTGGATACTGCTGTTTTATGGAGCAGAGTCGAACGCCTCCACTCCACACGGTGAATCACCACTCCACGACGCTGTTTTCCACTCTAGGCACACCGTCGTCCGAGAATTGCTTTGGCAGGGGGCAAATCCGAACGGTACTACGATAGATGGAGAGACGCCATTACATTATGCTCTTTCAGGAGGCGATTCGGGAGTCATATCACCGAGGCTTGGAGAGCGATCACATGGCAGTTTCTATAGTCGGATAGAAGTCATCAAAGAGCTTCTGGTTCATGGCGCCGACCCTAATTCTATTGACAGTTTTGGACAGAGTCCTCTTCATTGGGCTTCTCGTGCAGGATCCATAAAAATTGCAAATATGTTACGAGAATATGGAGCAAACGATGAAGTGACTGCTACCAATGGCGAGACTCCTCTTTACGCTGCGTGGCTGTAAATGCATTCCGATTTCCCAAGATATCACGAGCTCTGGAACCGCGTCCGGTTGGTATGACAACCTATGGGTAAGTACTGCACATGATTATTGACGGGAGTGTCATCCCTATGGAAATTGTAATAGAGCTTACTTGAAATACAATATGTATGGTTGAATATTTGTTCGTTTGTTTCTATATTCCTTATGTTGGAAAGGTTCTTCGGATTTATTTTTTCTTACTGCATGTTCGTTGAAAATACAGCATATGAGTTTCTAGTGTTTTATAGACGCAACGCGGCTAGCGGGAGTCTATCTGCTTTTTGCCTGCACGAGAGGAGTCTTTGACTAGAGTTCAGCCCAACGTTAATAAGTGATTAAGAGCGTTGATATGTTTTACTCGGTTTATGAATATTTTAAGAGTTATTTTGTTTCCTAAGCGGCCCGGCCCGCCGCCCACAGATCCGGCCGACCCGGCTTCATTTAGCCCAGCCGGGCCGCTTAGGAGTGCTGATTTGGCTACTTCCTTGTCCCACTAGTTTGCAATGCTTTGATTAAGTACATACGAATGCTAGACTTATTCCATACGCGCTCCCAAATCCTTTCTTAAATCTCAAAAGTTTCTGCATCTTCGAAGACGGTAAAATTCTCTATTTCGCCGTTTTAGGATGGGAATGGAACTAAGTTTCAAGCCCTACAAAGCTTTAGGGCAGTGGTAAAGCATTTTTGATGCTGTACTTTCTTTAAGTAGTACAATTTATCGTCTCTGCGAATAGACAACAAACAAAGTCAACTACAGTTATTACAATGTTCTACCCGGTATAGTTCGTACATGCTCATACCTCACTACCTACATAGTCATGACGCTGAACTCTCGACACCACACTGTGATGAGCTTCCCTCGCTTTAGCAGAAAGGGAGTGGATATAACTTTTAGCACTTACTAAATCCACTACACCATCTATGTATATATCGTCATTGTCGACTGCCTAACCATTCAGATACAAAACTTTGGTAGAGGCCGCCGATGACGTAGATTTTTCATTATAATCGAGTAAGCGCCATTCCACCAAGCGACCACCAAACGCGCATCCAACTTTATGGACAGGGATTCAGAGTCTTGGCAAAGCGGGGTGCTGACCTTTCGGTTTAAGTGAAGATCCCCTTCTACCCCGCGCTGGGTTAACAATATCCTCTTGCGCCAATCAGCCTCGCCTTGCTTCATTTTGATCTATTCAGAGAGCTCATTTTGATCTATTCAGAGAGCTCGTTTCGATCTCATTTCAATGTCGACCAACAAAACCGGGTGGTTTATCGTTCAGGTTCAAGACAATGAGAAATTTGGGCATTCGGGGGAAGATTTCCTTGTCACGGCAAATGAGGAGCAGTCCATCGCGGAAGCGGCTAGAGAATTGGAACACGCGATTTTGAAACGCTTTAAGCCGTGGGGACCTAAGATACTTGGTCGTCAACTCAGCGCATTCTTTACTATCAGTGGGAACAGTCCAGATCCAACCAGCCTCGGCATCACTCTTTCTCAATTGGTTACTTTCCTTCGAGAATTGCGTGTACCCCCGACACAGACGAAGCCGATAAAACCGGATCTGTTTGGATTAGGTACCAACAAAATTAAGGTTTCCATATATGAGGTTCAAAGGCAAGAAACCCCAGGGTTTTCGGTCGTATCTTTCTGGCATGTCAGTGTTTCCTCTAACTGCTAAGTAGTAATAGTCTGTGATCGAGCGAAAATTAACCGAGGTGCGATGGGAAGGGGGTGGAGGTTACTAGTGTTGATTGTAGGGTTGATGGGCTTCTGTTTCAGACTATTAATTTTGATGACTCAATGATTGATTTTTTTCGGAGCGGACGAAATCACCTCTCCACTTTCATTCCGGACTGAATTATATCCATCAAACATGTACTCGTAAACCAGCCTTCATACTTCCTTCGCATATCTCAGTTAGTTTGAGGGCGAGCTGCGAGCAACGGAAAATTCTAGGAACGAGAGCACCTCAAACAGGATTCAAGGAACTTCAAACCAAATATCCCGCAATAAAAACCATCCGCAGTCATTATCTCCCTAATAGTATATGAATAAAATGAATAGCCTCCCCCCCAATCTGAACACTCCAACACGTATATCTTTTGTCCGCAATACCCCCGTGTGAATATTTATTCATTAATTCCTAGCAACTGATGCAAACGCGTGACTACACCTCTCCATCTGCTCACATCACACAGCTCATCGTTCATCCGCACGCTGTCTATCATCTGTTCAGCGAGATACTCAGTCCTCAACCCCGCAAATCAACTGCAATAATTCACCATCCTCCTACTCTTCAAAAACCTTTACTGCAGTTATCGACCCTATTACAATATATCGAAGTCCGTTTCAATTTTTTTCCGCCGCACGCTGCTGATTAGGTCCGACATCCTTTCATCCGAAAACATCCGGCTCGCATCCAAATCTGCCTATCTTTCCCACTCAAGATAGTAATACCACTTGTCATAGGGACACAACCCCGTATTTCCGCTGAGAGTATACCCCGTATCCAGCCTCTTCCGTAGTTCTCCGTAATAGCCCTGCCTTCATCCCCCAACGCAATCAAACGCCTGATACAAATCGGACTAAACAGAGTTCGCCATGGACAAAGAACACATTGTATATCTTGTCTAGTTATTCTGTGTATTTGAATTCCCTTAGTAGATCCTGAAACGTATCGGGATGCAGAAGTTCCACGCAAGTCTTTAGTGGAGAGAGCGGGAAAGAAGCCGCTGCGGGGAGAAAAGGATGTCTCTAGAGGGTAATCATCCGGACTCAATTCTACATCGAAAGTTTTGGGAATATTCTAGTTAGCTTTGGAGATATGGTTAGTACCGATCAAATTCTTGGGGCTTGAGGCTTGATGTGAATGGCATACACCCGTACGTGCCATGCTCTAAGTGGAACACTACACTAGTCACTTTATCCTGCTATGGCGAGCGTGGCCAGTTTCTAAAATGAATTTGAGAACTGAGGGAATGCCGGACCTGGCATAACTTTTCATATTTTGAGTTATGCCTTTTAGTGTCTGCTATTTACTCAGCTATTAGGAGGTTATTAGATGTCGCGCGAATTCAAGATGAAGGGCAAAGTTCTCACGGCGCCACCTTCGTGTGCCAATTCCCTAGGTTTAAACAGCGTATTCCCTATTTAATCTAACCTCCCTCTTATCACCCCTAGCACTAATCTTAGTATGTTCAGATGTTTGCCGTGGCTGCATGTTGTTCACGCTTATGAAGTACCTTTTTGCTCTTGTATATTGCTTATTGTATATTAGCGGTGAACAGGAGGTTCTCTCTTTTTTCTCCCAGTGGGTATCCATAGTAATTTTCCTTCTCTTGCCGGACGGCTTGGCTACGACGGCATGACTTAGATATTAGGTAGAGTACACCCCTGATTAAGTCCCAATTTAATAATTCCCGTATTTGAAAACCCAGATAGCCACAAGTGAATTTGACAGGTGCTCAGCTAACGAGTACGCGGATCCTGATAATATTTGCTCCGATCTTTACACTAGCATGGAAAGCAGGAAGGTTATAGGGAAAACTACAGTCAAAATGAAATCCACATGTAACAAGGAGAAACTAAAGTAACGTAATAATGGATGCCTACCGACATCTGCTCTATTTCCACCCGCTTTCCATCGTTAGCGTAAGCTAGCAAGTGCTGAAGGACCTTAAGTCCGTCGTTACTTACGTCATGGAGCTCATCGGATAGAAAGCCCACTAGAAAAGAGACGACGAGACGATCTATCTGAATGTGATTTGATCAATGAATCTGTGAACTCATAGGCAATCTGTCCAACAACTAGACCACAATGCCGTACTCTTCCAAACCAATGAGCTAGATGCTGGGTCGTGAGTTCATACATTCTGTTGAAATATGGACGGGGAGAACCGTGTGAATAGACTTAAGATACAGAGACTGGAGAGCAGGAGAAAGACTCGAGATATATACAAGGTAGTTGGGTGCCTTATGCCCTACCGGCTGTGTGCCCTGTCATCAGTTCAGCTGAAGCTCAGCTCGGTCAGGTTCATGCAATACATTCCCGTCTATATCGGTCGAGTGACCTTTGATGATACTCTTGATTGTCGACTTACGCGGAATAGATAGCTACAACGATTTCTGTTCTGGATGGCTGATGAAGTAGAGAGATTAGAAGTTATTCCGACGGAAAACCCTGTGACAAGAAATGTAGAGGTTCTATACAAGATACTGAGAGAACATCAGTATGAATTACAGTCGAGGAATAAATGGCGTATAGTTCAAGTATTTTTCCGGGATTAAGTATAAAGTCCGACTATATTTTTGATGGCTGTATAAGATATAGGATTATAAAATAAAGATATTCAGCATAGGAGTATTTCGGAGTGTATGTTGTATATCTTTATACTGATTGAAGATCTCAGAATTTTTTCAAGTCCTCTTGTAAGGGAATCTTAAAAAAGCAGCAACAATGTAAGCAATCAAATTTAACAAGAGCAAAACTTGAAATGATTTAATGGTCAAGCACTCGGATACAAGTTCTATATACCTTTGTTACGAAAAGTCGTATATCATACAATTTTTATACGCTTTTTAGAGTATAACCTGTATATCTGTATATCGCCTATATATCGCTTATATATCTTCTCCATCTGGTTCTATAAAGTTATTTATACAGTTCTTTTCAGATTTTACAGGGGACCTTCATACACCTTTTATACAGATATTTATACAGGTCAATTCTACTGTAAGGAAAATCACGCAAAGCTACGGAAAATCCCGCTGCCAACTAAATTCAATCGGTAACAAATAGCGAGCGATCATTTCCACAGTGACAGCTGTTGGATGCTAGCTACCCCTTTCAGCTCGGCTACTGAGTCGAATGCTAGCGTGCGCACTGCGCACACGCCGTTCCGAGACACTATACAAGCACGCTATCTACTTCTCATATCATCCCCAGCCCTTACCTCACATACCCACCATGGCTATCGTCATCTTCGGTGCCGATCCCACCACCTGGCTCGTCGCAAACTCCCACGAAATGTACCAGTACGTCAACTCCCCCCCTTGTCCCTTGTCACCTTTTCTCACTTCCCCAGAAACAATCTTTCCGAAGTCCACAAATTCATTTGCGACTCGGGCTATCGTAGCGGCGGACTCCAACGTCTCGTCTATTGTCCCGCAACAAAACGCATCTTCTGCCGCAGTCCATACCGAAGTATTCCCTCCTCTCCTTCTCCCCCTCCTCTCACTAACTCCCAAAAGCCAGCTGGAATGTCCCCCCGCACATCTCCGCCGAAATCCCCCCTGGCGACAGTCCCCACGAAATCTCCTTCTCCGCCACCGGCGGTTTTTTTACCCGCGCGGTCAGTGGCCGCATCGCATGGGACAGCAAAAACGTCCCTGCCTCCTTCTCTTCCCTCATCTCCCAGCTGCAGGCTACACGGAAACTCGGAGAGCTCGCGTATGTCTGGTTTGGGCATGGCGAGTTGTGTTTAGCACGGTTCATGGGCGGGGGGTGTGTGGCGCTGGGGGATGAGGAGGGGGTGTTGAGCGAGATGCTGAGGGCAGGGATGGCGATGGGGTACACTCTGGGTGGGAATACGAGTTTGTGTCAGTATGATAAGAGGTATTATTATGTGGAGTGGGAGCATGAGGGACGGGTGGTGGATGCGAAGTGGAAACTGCCTGATCAGAGTGTGCAGCGGTTGGTTGGTGAGGTGTGGGGGAGGGCGGTGCAGAGGGCAGTTGCGGAGGCGAGGCAGAGGGAGATGGTGGCGATGGCGCTTGCGGGAAGCTCTCTGGGTGGCGGTTTGTTCGGCGGTAGTTCCTCAGAGGTAGTTCTTTCAGTGACAGCCCCTGGGGCGGAGGCAGTTCTATGGTGGAGATGAACCGGTGCTTGGTGAGTTGAGACGACTATTACAGCGGGATTAGGAGCTAACAGGTCCTAGAGGAAAATTTGCAACAGCTCCGTGAGGCAGGCGAGACGAGTGCTATGGTAGACAGGAATTGTAGGTCATATACATAGGGGACTTGGAATCGTATGATAGTTGGTACTTTTGATATGCATCTCCATTTATATATATTATGTTGTATCCTCGTTTACCCGCTTTGAATAATCACTTCCGGCGTGAAACTTTACTGGTTGCGGGGTTAACGATAAACGCGTCGGTACATACACACGCACAAAGTTGTAATACCACGTGGCACCGAGATAAGCGTCGAATCGAACTTGAAAACGGCCAATGTTATTTCTTGATTCATGGAACTCGTCATCGCCGTTCGAGATTGGCAGAGATTGGCGACTACTCCCACTATTCAACATAGGCTTAGATACAACCATAACAGGCCACTACCCCCAACTTCCAAACCATGGTCACACCATCAACACCGCCAAAGAACTCTATCGTTACTCGTGTAACGGAAAACCGTCAAGGAAATTTCTCACAGATAGACGTAAAGTTTATTCGATCCAAAAAGGAATAGAGCAACGGAAAACTCCGCCTCCTCCGAGCTTGAATTGGTTTGAAATAGCGAGGCGTCATTTCCACTAACCAACGCTGTTGGACGTTAACAAACTTTCAGCTCAGCTCAGCTCAGGAGAACATGTTGGCAAACGCGCGCAGAAACCGACCCGAAATACGCTATATATATAGGTACTCACTCCGCCTATATCGTGTATTTTCCCTTCCGCTTCTATCACCTCGTCATTTCGCGTTCACTCCAAATCTTTTAACTGTATTCAAAATGGTTATCTTCGTATTTGGAGCGGATTCTTCCTCCTGGCTCGTAGCGAGTGACTACGAGATGCACCAGTTCGTCCCCTTTACTTCGTTCCAACTGTTCTAGAAAAATCACGATCCACAATTACCCAGCTTCCCAACCTAACCCACCGTGCCAAGGGTGGAGAAAGAAGCTTCTCCTACCACCCCAACCCTTTACAGCAAACTAACTTTCACCCACAGGGAAAATCTCCCGGAAGTCGAGAAATCCATTTCCACATCCGGCATCCATCACGGGTCAATTCAGCGGCTAGTATATTGTCCCACAACAAAAAGAATCTTCTGCCGTAGTCACTCCCGAAGTACCCCCCCTCCCCCGCTTCTCCCTCCCTCACTAACTCGGTCAAAGCCATCTGGAATGTGTCCCCCTCCTTCAACTCTGACGCGACTCCCGGTGATACTCCGGTAGAGGTTTCCTTCTCCCCCTCCGGCGGCTATTTCTCTCGCTCTCTTAGTGGACGACTCTCCTGGGACCCCCTTGCCCCTGACTTATTCCTTTGCGCAATCGAAATGATGCGGTTCTCGAAACAACTGAGCGCACTGTCGCATGTCTTCTTCGGGCACGGCAATCTGTGCTTAATTCGAATGGTTGGAGGATCATGTATGGCTATTGGGGATGGGGCTGAGACCTTCACGGCGATGATAGACCAAAGGGCGAGAGAGGGGTGGAGTGTCGGTGATCGTTCAGTGCTGTGTCCGTACGATAAACGGTACTATTATCTTGAGTGGACGAGAGGGGGGAATGTGGGTGGGAGCTGGTGTCTGCCGGAGGCTGCTGAGGAACTAATCGGTAGTATGTGGAGGCGGAAAATTGAGATGGCGACGAAGCGCAAGGTAAGTTGAATCAAGTAGTACGGCGGGATTGAAAACTGATGGTTTTTGTCCAGCAGGCAGAGCAATCTTTGCATATTCAGAGAGCAGGCTACAAGTTGATTGAGCAGGCTGAACTCGATGGTCTCGCGTTGATATAGGATCCGAGAAGCGATACTTCTGTGGGGGTGCTGGGGATAGCTGGTGGCCAGAGTATATCTGGGGGGATTTTTCCCTTCACTCATGTATTACTTGTGATTGCGTTTAGATCGATATTCAGATCGCGTATTACCCAATACTGCATGTGGCGCTCTCAAATCGTGCCACTTCTGCGAGATAACTTGCCGAGAAAGGAGCGTCCGATCTTTTACTGTACGGCGGTTAAATGATTTCCGTATCTCGAATTCAGAACTCCACAGTGGTCTAAACTACCTCTTTTGGTGTGTGTCTTATCGGATATCTAAAATACGTTAATCTAGTTGGGTCGTTCTTGATTGCTACTTTGTTGGCGCATTACATATTCCTTGTACTATACATTTACCTTCCAGCTATCTCACCGGGCGTGTAGGGGACGATACTGAGCTCGTAAACCAGCCCGAGTTCGCTCTCCTTGGTGGAAGGGGCTGGTTTCGAATTTAGGGTAATGCCTCTCCTACAACACTTGGCTGCAGGGGTCCTTTCATTTAGACTACCAGTTACTCGGGTCCGGACAACCCCATTTATGGAAGAAATCCCTACTAAACGGGGAATTAGTAAGAGCGCCACGCACTAAACTGGGTAAAGCGCAGGAAGAAAGTAGATTCGCGGAAAATAGATGTTGTCTCAGCCTCCTCCTGCAGTCAATATCCTGGTTGCGTAGCAAAAGTTGACTTCCAGAAATGGGGTATCTGGACTGACCTTTCAGGACCCGAGTACACCCACATACGAGTACTGTAACACGGTTACTGATCGACATCATTGGGACCATTAGGTACCATACAAAAAGCAAGCAATGAAACGATATGGGCACCCTGTCAGCTCCTGTTTACGCATTAATCAGGAGATCGGGAACGAGTGGGGTATCTGGTTTTTTGTGATTATTGCAGTTTTAACCCTGTGAGATCATTGGTCAATCTCCTTTAAACCGAGCATTACTAGGCCGCTGTTTGCCTAAATTTTGTGGTCGGTATCCCAAACAGGAAGTGCAAAAAATGAAAGAAGGTCGGGTGTGTAGGGGATGGAACAGGTTCAGGAGAGTGGTAGTCCTATTTATTTAAGTTCTTCTTGCGCTTACAGTAGAGAACCTAATGTTACCATACACAATGATTTCTCATTCATTCCAGCTTAGTTTTGTTGTTGGTTGCGTTATCGTCGCACTCAATTTTATGCTCGAAGTCCAGGCCACCAGGGCCAGTCTCACGACTAAGGAAGCATTCAGCCCTGCATTCGATAGCAACCATGCTTTGCTAGGGCGGTCAGTGTTGAATACTCCGGGTGGGCTCGAGAAACGCCAAACACAACGCTGCGAAATTCCGGGCGACGGTATGCTCCCAATTCCACCACTCACACCGCTTTCTCATCTTTCCCAGTCAGCTGTCCTCAAAACCCAGCTTTCTGCTGTCCGGTGGGTGATGATTGCTTCATAAGCGAGGAACTCTGCTGTCTCTCGGGCTTCGTCGTTTGCCCAGACCGCATTAAGTGCTGTCCGCCAACACTGATATGCTGCAGCGGGTTGGTATGCTGCGAACAGGGTACAACTTGTTGCGGTAGTATGTGCTGCCTGCCTGGAAACGTTTGTACGGAGGAAGGTTTGTGTCAGCCTCCGACACCGACGGTGACGTTTAACTATGAGGTGCGCGAGACGGCGTTGAATAAGGACGGGGAGAAAGTTAAAGTTGATAACAAGGCGGTGGGGGAATTCCGAGCCCTATTTAAACGAGAAGCTAACAAAATGCAGATCTTGATGAATATATGCGAAGGTGTGATCGTGTCGCTGTTCTAGGTGGTATGCTAACCCCAGAAGGCATGAGGAAGGCTACAGGAACGACTACTCAGTCGATGAAGCTCACATATAATAAGAACAAACAAAAAGAACGAAGTAACAGGCGGAAAATGTGTCCAAGGGAGAAACGGAAGAGCTTCTGTGGGTTAATATACAGAACACCTGCAAGAAGCCGCTCTAACAGCAAATAGGCAAGGCCGTAACTGATGCCTATGGCAATGTGCATGACTTGAGTACCCTGAAGAGACAATTCCGCTTCACCTGTGATGAGGTGAGTGGTGTTTAACCAACTATCCGCTGGATTGATTTTGATTTGGACATCTGCTTAGTTTCCACCCGGTGAGTTTCAACCGCCCTACCATCATACGTATGCTAACAACTTGTAGCCAACAGCATGGAAGGCGGCGATCCAAACGCTGGTAACAAAGTATGCGTGCAAGGATGGGAGAATTTCTGGGGTGGTGGAAAGCTTGGACCAGTGCTGAAGGAACTTGAGTCTAACGATCAGTATGTTGTGAAGGTTATTGGATGGGATTGTAAGACAGGAAAACCTACTGGGACACGGAAAAGAGACGACGTGGTGCTGGACCAAGAGGACAGCCTGTCTGATGGTGAGTGGATCAATCAATCTGTCCGGAAGGAGTCACTGAAACCAGTAGGCGATCTGTTTAAGGACTATACCGCTTCCGGCAGGAATGCCCTGCTCTTGCCAGTTGGTGATTTAGATGCTGGGTCGTTCGTTTATAAAGATTTCTGACGATGAAACCATTCCGCTCACAGCTGTCAGATACACTTTTCGCCTCTCAATTGTTTCTGGTACATTTGACGAAGCCTTCGTATTCGACTACGTTGGTACTCCGTACGCAAGGTAAGCCATTGCGGTCCCATACTCGACCATTGCAGGCTGACATCGGAAAGGATCACCAAAGGCTTCTCGAGTGCGGATGGCCAGACAACCGTGTCTTTCACCCTGGATGAAGAGGCTATCGGAGTTGGATTGGTTGCGGTAACGAATGATACCGCTGTGAGGATTAGCTATGACCTCAAAAATGATACGTTGCAGGGTAGTACTGCAACTAGAAATACTGCTGCTGGAGAGACTGCGACTAGAAAGACATCAGGGTCGAACGATCTAAAAAGGAGTAGCGTTTTGGCTAGCGCTTTTGCGATACTACAACTGGCAGGGTTTCTCGTAGGGTTGTAGATAATCAGTAATGATAGAAAGAGGCTGAGAGAAACATAAACACTGTTGGCACCATATCGCAAAAAAAAACATGGGCGAGACGAGGAATCGATTGATCGAGTATGATGGCACACGATCACGGGATCTAAGTACTACCTTTATAACTAGACCTCTATCCTTTTTGTCCTCATGTAACACGTGGGTCTGAATTAGTGTTAGGCACGTGATGTCCCGGACTAATTTACCGGTTACAATTGACGGGATGTCCCGGGACGTCTCGTGCCTAATACTACTGTCTGAAAATCCTACCGCTAACCCGCTACATTACTGCAGGATGCACTCGTCATATGAATCTAGCATATCACAGCTTATTTAATCTCTTCCATATGGTCTTACTATCCCCACTCTTCTCCAAGAGTTACGCTATCAGAAAAAGCTAGGATGGACTTCGCGAGGCATTGCAGGTAGAGGGTCGGGCAGATTGACGTCCGTATGAGACCCGACGACAAGGTTTAATTTCAGACCACGAAACCTTCCCTGATCTGTCCAAGCCAGAAATGAGAATACCCAGGGTCCGGTATAGGTGACTGGTGGGCCCGGGTGGAGGGTCTCGTGGGGTACGGCCGGGGGTGATTGCTGGCTGCGGGTGCTGTTTGAGATTGGCGGGGTGGCCTATGTCGGTAAATATCTAAGCGAGATGAGCTTATATTCACATACGCTAACTAACCAGAAGCCAGTTGACCCGAGTTATTCGATCTTGACAATATAAACAACTGAAATTCCGCCTACCTCTTGTTTGTATCAGTAACTAACCATCAATCATGCCTGTAAGACCCTGTAGGTGTTGAAAGTGTAGGATACTGATGAAGTCTCTTGATAAATCTAACGGTAGAACCTATGCCTTATATACAATGAGAGTTCAGAAACCCCGTCGGTCTCCGGAAGCCACCAAGAGTTGCGGTCAGAATGACGGAGTGGAGACTAGTAGAGTAGAGTAGTGGGCGGCGAGAGCGAGAATTTGTGTAGGCATAGTTGACTCCGAGAGACTTCTCTAGACCTCGTCCTAGGCCTCATAGCAACAGTAGGTATTCGGGGGGGGATACAATATGCCCTAGTCTCTGTAGTCCATGATTTTGCCGCCCAGAAATCTTAAGTTTCGGGCTGGGAGAAGCTTCGCCCGGACGGGACGGACTTTTAGATAGCCTGTACGGGTAGAGTATAACAAGATGTAAAGTTTTAAATAGACGGCACAAAATATCGTAAGACATACTACTCTCCCTGATTCAAAATTTATAGTAAAACACTATTAAACAACCGTCCAGACCGGGATCTCCTTGTTCCTCTCCGTCATCTACCGACTAGGTAATAACTACCTAATCCGGCTCGCAGCTCTCGATGTTTTCATGGTTCTCTAAGACGTTGATGTTGTGATCAGGAAGCTCGACACTGTCCCAGCCCTCCTTAGTCTCTTCTCAGACCTTAACAGATAGAGTGGGCAATACACAATACTCGGAATTAACGTAAACTCGTGAACAACCTTTCCGCCGGCATCTGTGAGATCATTCTTGACCGCTTCCTTGTTTGCACCTTCTATGAGTGTGATCTAGCACTGTTAGCTGAGAACTTCGGCTGTGCAACGTCATGTTTTCAGTGGAATAGAATACTGCTGGATTTATACATTCTAGCGCTGAACATGTGCACGTACCCTCACGCTGCGTCTATAAAGAGTACTACAACCTCACGAGCAGGACTATCCCTACCGGCCAGCAGTCCTCTCACGACTCTTGATACTCTTATAGCAATGTAAACTTTGGACCCAGCAGTCGGGGAGCTCAACCCTATTCCCAGACTTCAACAATCATCCATATCCACCCCAGTGTGGAACCGGATGAGGGTATACCGCGGAGCCGCGATTTCCGAGTACTCATATGTAACTTTTCCACCGACATCGGTAATCTCCTTCTTGAGAGCCTTTTTGTCGGCACGTGCCTTGAGGTAGATCTACCATGGTTAGCTACTTAAGTAGAGATGGATGAACGAGGGAGGGATAGACGACGTAGTTTTCAGGCATGGGGTGATGAGGTGTAGTGCGGGGTAAGGTTGGAATGCTGGGGTTTAGCACGTGAAATAGACGGCTGAATTGACTAGTACACGGTAAATTCCGACAACCTAGTGCATAACGCTCATACTGAGCGTGTATGTATAGTACCCACCTTGTCTTCGCAGACTTCGCTACAGGACATCGGTGGGTCTTATAATAATATAGTTTGGGCTGTTTCATTGATGTGGTATGCATTGGCGAGTGTTTATATCGATCAAACATCTAACAGTAACCTCGGTACTTTTTGCGTGGGCGGGCACCTCGGCATTGTCCGCAAATACTTAAACATGTAAGAGATCGGGAAATGCAGGTACGCATCACTACACTGCATATGGCATAGTAATTATTAAGTAACATAAGTCTCAGATAAAGCCAAAAGTCTCATCGATGGCAATACGGATATAAGACAGCGTATAGAACGCTGGAATCCATAAATATACTAGCTACCCGATGCCGGGGTGTTGGCGATTCCCGATTTTCAGAATCCAGGTACATAGCAGTAATTAGGGCTTGAAATTCTGCAGGGTTGGCGATGGTCTAGTTAGTATACAGAGGATACACTGGAATCATACTAGGTCACTCAGCCGGTTCAATCAATATTTCTGTTGCATGTGTACCTGCATCATGAGCCTCACGGCTAAGGTCCGTTTGATATGCAGTTGGTGTATGAAGATATGCCTTAGGAGAGCGGCTCATATCAATGCAAACGGATGAGCAAACGGAGATAGATATGGAGACGAATATAGATGTGGATATAGAAGACAAGTCTGTATATATACGGGCCTTCAGGCCTCGAGAAGACAGTCAATCAACAAGTCTTAGAAGCATCCAAAGTAACAATTTCTTTCTACGGAGAACATCACTCACTCTATGTTGTGGTATAACACCAGAGTTAGTCCCCCATTCTCACTGGTAACTGGCAAAGAACATTCTGTTCAAGAAAGACAGAAATTATTCCGTCAGAAAAAGCATAAAGCAACAGAACAATCTGGCGCCTCCTAGCTAAAATCGGTTAGAAATTGCGAACGTTATTTCTATTCACTGACAACTATTTCAGCTCGGCTCATGATTTAAGTCAGGAGAACAGATTGACAAGCGTGCGCAGCGCGCATGAATTAAATCGCTATATGAGCCCCCACCCTCCTTCCCAGCACTAACTTCTCCCTCGGGTACAGCCCTTTCCGCTTCCTGGACTTGAACTCTTCGCGCACCGCATCCCCAAAAACTTCTCAATCACATTAATATTCAAGATGGTTATCTTTGTGTTTGGCGCGGATTCTTCCTCCTGGCTCGTAGCAAGTGACTATGAGATGTACCAGTTCGTCCCCTCTACCTACTCCTAATTGCTTAAACAACAGCACCATCCACAACCACTCGATGTCCCAAACGTAACCCCCAGAGACGTGGGTGGGGAAAGAAGCTTTCTCCCATCGGCTGAATCCATCTCCTAATCCAGCCCCTCACAGCAAATCGACTCAACCCCAAGAACAATCTCTCCGAAGCTCAGAACTTCATTTCCACATCCGGCTACCTCCACCACGGTTCAATCCAGCGGCTCATCTGGTGTCCCTCCACCAAGAGTATCGACTGCCGAAATTCCTACCGAAGTACCTCACCGCTCCTCACCCTATCCCAACCAACCCCAAAAGCCAGCTGGTACCTCCCCTTCACCATCTCCGGCGAAATCCCACCGGCCGAAATCTCTTTCTCCCCCTCCGGCGGATACCTCTCGCGCTCTCTCAGCCGACGATTCACCTAGAACCCCCGTTCTCCTGCCTCCTCTGCTGCAATCGAGGTACTGCAATCCTCCAAACAGCTGGGCGCGCTGTCGCATGTCTTTTTTGGGTACGGCGATTTGTGTTTAATCCGACTGGATGGGGCGGTATGTATCGCGGTATGGGATGAGGCCGGTGCCCTGAAGACATTGATAAACAGACGGGCGAGGAGGGCTGGATGGTGGGGGATCGTTCGGTACTGTGTTCGTTTGATAAATGTCACTATTACCTCGAGTGGGCGAGGGGGGAGAAGTTGATGCGAGTTGGTATTTACCGGGTAAGAGGGTAGAGGGCCTGGTCGGCAGCGTATGGAAGCGCGAAATCGAGACGGAGTTTAGGATTGTGCAACAGAGTCGGGCTGTTTGTCATATGGCTGAAATGAATACCTGGTTACATGAGCGCCAGCTGAACCAGATGTTGGAGATGAGGAAGCGAGCGGTGGGTGAGTCCATTATTGCAAGGGAGTTAGAGCTAATTACTTCGTCAAGCAGGGGGGGAATCAAAGGTATGCAGCTGAGATGAGTGAGATAGCCGGGAGGTCGTATGCTTAGTGATGCAGAGGGGTTAGAGTATTCGCTTAGGCTCATGCGATGTCACGGTCCGCAATGCAATGGATCTTTTCGGATAATTACATTCTCACTTGAAATTTATTTCATCCAATAAACCAATGCGAATCATTTCCTTATTGTTTATCACATGTGTTTTATTTCATTTAGAGAATATAAGCCATTGTGTCCATAAGTCTGAACCCACCGCTTCCCGTTCACACCTGTCTCACCGAACGTGCTGCAATGGGGCGTTTGGTAATTGCAATCTTCTCATGAATGGGGCGCCACAGCGGGTTAACGGGAACTATAGTCAAGGATTCTCGCAGAATCGTTCCGCTGGCGGTGCACCCACGATCCCTTTGAACGCCCCCTCGTTTGTGGTAGGCTTAAGGGTGATCTGGTAGTGTTATCGGGGAATGAGGGGGTGGGTGAAGAGTGTAACTGATGGATATTTTGGTGTTAGAGATTAACTTCAGGAAGGACCAACTAAAGGCTTTCCGAGTACCGATGGCCGGTTCACATTAGACAAGGAAGCTATCAGAGTTAAATTTGTTGTGGTGACAAAAGGGGCCTCAGCTACGACATCAAAAGCAATATGCTGCTGGGTAGAGAGATGCGGGATCGAAGATGACCCTTAGCTAGCGCAATTACAGGGTTTCTTGCGGGGTTGTAGATAATGAAAGACAGGCTAGATGCGGTGTGGGGCCTAGATCTGGCCTCGGTTCAGGCTCAAGTACGTTTGGCGTGATGAAGTATATGATGGATGCGTACTATGTAGTACAGCACGTGATGTGATGCTTGATTACTGCATGATATCATATAGAGCCTGGAAAAGAAGTCAACTACGCTGCTAAGAGCAACCTAAATTCCGCAACAACAACCTATCTCTGCTCCCACCACTTATAGGCTTCATATACTCGTTCTTGCGCTTCATTTGATACTACTCTTAACGTAGCGCGCTTAGTTTTCGTGGAGATACGCTCCGAACGAGTTTTCAGCATATACGCGTCAAACTTTACAACACGCCATCACCGTATGATCTGATCGCCGCATTTGACTACCTACCAATTAATTGACTAACCGCGGCCAGGTATCACTTTTCCCACTATGCCTCCAAAGAAGCGACCTCAAGCCTTCACCCCTGATTCTCCTTCGCCAGCGGCAGCAGCAGCGAAGAAACCAAGAACCTCACCTGCTAAAACTCCGCGGAAAAACAAAGCACTAAAGGAAGCGGAAGGCGCGCAAGAAACACATGTATCGGTTAACGCGTTTCGTGCTCTGGAGTACATTCAGTGTGAAGATGCCGTCCCAATCTTGCGTGATTCAATCGATATCGACGACTACAACCAGCCCCTTTTCTACTTCTGGGCCCACATCTTTGTCGTTGTGCACAACCTTAAATCGAAGGAGCGCGATGCGATATTCAAGAAAACCGTCCCTGACTTAGCAGCGGATTATGAACAACGAGGCCGGTACTGAATCTATTTGAGGACGTGTATCTGTCGTTTCAGAAGCAGTTTATTGGAAAGATTTGTTACTATGGTAGGATGTGGATTGATTCACGCGCCTGCCAGGAGTTTCTTACAGTTGATAAGCATGCTCGGTAAGTTAATTGCGCTATGGAACCATGGAAAACATCTAACTCAGTTCTCATAGCAAGTAAAAGAAGCCGACCAAGTTTCCCTACCCACATCAGCAAAATGTAAATTGGTCCGGAAGCCACACGCAAACCTCCCAGACACTCTGGTAGACCTCACCGGTGTTCCCAAGTGATTCCAGATGCTCCCAGGCCCCCCTGGAGCTAAGCAAAGTGCTCTCAGACTCTGAAAGAGCATTCTCAGGTGCTCCTGAAAGCACCTGCAGTTATGGAGGTGCATTCAAGATGCTACA